>Ga0209248_10000372_pt1 | contig 14540 bp, 11 predicted proteins | sample BogFormECP04_OM1_FD_188241 | JGI IMG/M metagenome (GOLD analysis project Ga0209248, IMG submission 188241) | Bog forest soil microbial communities from Calvert Island, British Columbia, Canada - ECP04_OM1 (SPAdes) (version 2) | ecosystem: Environmental > Aquatic > Freshwater > Wetlands > Bog ... | reverse complement strand
AGGCCATCAGCAGCACGAACAGCCCGAACGAGCCGCCGGTCGTCAGTTCCCACAGCCCGTACAGGCCGAGCAGCAGCGCGAAGCCCTGGCCCGAGCGGCCGGTGAAGCGCGTCGCGCGGTTGCGGTCGCCCGTGCGCCACCAGATCGCAGCGTGGGCGAGCCGCCCGCCGTCCAGAGGGAAGGCGGGGACGAGGTTGAAGATCAGCAGCAGCAGGTTGATGATTGCCACCCAGCTCAGCCACATGAGCGCCGGTGTGGCGTGGACGCCTCTGGTGGCGACGGCCACGTCGAAGAAGTGCTTGCTGTCGGTGAATGCCCTGCCGGCGATGATGCAGATCACGATCAGCGAGAAGGTGACCAGCGGACCGGCGGCCGCCACGCGGAACTCCACCCCGGGCGTCTGGGAGTCGGCCGTGCGCGTGATGCCCCCGAACGCCCACAGGTCGATCCCCGCCACGGCCAGCCCGTTGCGCCGAGCGGCGACCGCGTGGCCGAGCTCGTGCAGGATCAGCGAGACGAACAGCGACAGCGCGGACGCGACGGCCACAAGGTAGGCGGTCGTGCGCGAGCCCCCGAGTTGTTCGTGGAAGATCGGGGTCAAAGCGAAGATGAACACGAACAGGACGACGAAGCAGCTGATCCCGATTCCGATCCTGATCCCGAAGATGCGTGCGAGTTTGAAGTTCGTGCGTGGCGCCATAAGGGAATGGTAGGTGCACGCGACGTCCATCCCCGGCCAATTTCACTGGCCGCTCGGACTGAGCTCCTCAGTAGGTCGGGCGGCCGCGGGCGATGATCGCCTCGAAGTCGCTGTCCGCGGGCAGCGTGCCGTACTCAAGGCCTCCGTCGCCGCCCAGGCGTGACGCGCAGAAGGCGTCGGCGACCGCCGGCGGGGCATCGCGCACGAGCAGCGAACCCTCGAGGCACAGCGCCATCGATTCGACCACCCGTCGTGCGCGAGTCTCGAGCGTCGCGGGGTCTGAGAACTGGTCCTTCAACTGCTTCACGCGCGCATCCAGGCGCCGGTCGCCGCCGGCCGCCAGCTCGACCTCGGCCAGGAACACCTCGAGCGAGCGGGGGGAGCGCGTCAGCGCGCGCAGGACGTCGAGGCTCATGACGTTGCCCGAGCCCTCCCAGATCGAGGCCAGCGGCGCCTCGCGGTACAGGCGGGGCATCCCCGACTCCTCGACGTATCCGTTTCCCCCGAGGCACTCGAGCGCCTCGCAGGCGTGGTTGGGGGCGCGCTTGCACACCCAGTACTTGCCAACGGCGGTCGCGAGGCGCTTGAACAGCTGCGCGTCTGAAGAGTCCTCGCCCGCCTGCGCGTCGGCGTCGGCCTCGTCGTAGGCCCGCGCCAGGCGCATCGCCAGGACCGTGGCGGCCTCTGACTCGATGCACAGGTCGGCGAGCACGTTGCGCATCAGCGGCTGGTCGATCAGCCTGCGCCCGAAGGCCTCGCGGTGGGCGGCGTGGTGGGTGGCGTTGACGACGCCCACGCGCATGCCGGCGGCGGTTCCGATCACGCAGTCAAGGCGCGTGTGGCCGACCATCTCGATGATCGTCGGCACGCCCCGCCCGGGCTCGCCCACCATCCGCGCCCACGCGCCGTGCAGCTCGATCTCAGAGGAGGCGTTCGAGCGGTTGCCGAGCTTGTCCTTCAGGCGCTGGATGTGAAAAGCGTTGCGGGAGCCGTCGGGGAGGATGCGCGGCAAGAGGAAGCAGGAGAGGCCCTCCTCGGCCTGGGCGAGCACGAGGAAGATGTCCGACATCGGCGCCGAGCAGAACCACTTGTGGCCTGACAGCTCGTACTCACCCCCCGCGCCGCCTGCGTCGAGCGCCCGCGCGACGGTCGTGTTGGCGCGGACGTCGGAGCCGCCCTGCTTCTCGGTCATCGCCATGCCCGCGATCGCGGAGCCCTTCTCGCTCGCCTGGATCAGGCGGGGGTCATAGGTGCTCGCGGTCACGAGTGGCTCCCACTCGGCCGCGAGCTCGGGCTGGGCGCGCAGCGCGGGCACGACCGCGAAGGTCATCGTGATCGGGCAGGCGAAGCCCGCCTCGGCCTGCATCGCGGTCATATACAGCGCCGCGCGCGCGGTGTGCGCGAATGGCTCAGAGCTCGTCCACGGCAGCGAGTGCAGCTCGTTCTCGACACCCATCGTCATCAGCTGATGCCAGGCGGGATGGAAGTCGACCTCGTCGATGCGGTGGCCGTAGCGGTCGAACGTGCGCAGCACCGGGGGGTTCTCGTTGGCGAGCCGGCCCCACAGCTGCTGGGGCTCACCGCCCACGAAGCGCCCGAGCACGGCCGCGCGCTCTGACACCCAGCCGGCGCCCTCGCGTTTGACGGCCTCCACCAGGGGCAGGTTGCTCGAGTAGACGTCCATCCCCTCGAGCGGCGGCACCTGGTTTGAGACGGTGTGCGTCTGCCACGGAGCGTCCCTCTCGCCGCTCGCTCTCGGGGAGCTGATGGCCATACAGACAGTGAAGCAGAGATCGCGCCGTGCGCATGGGGCGGTTGGCCGTAATAGCCTGCGACCAATGGCTTACGGCACGCGCATCCGAGCAAGGGCTGCATCCTCGATCGCATGCCTGCTGCTGTGGCTCGTCGCGTGCACGGCGGCGCCCGCCGTCGCGAGGCCCGCGCGCGCCTCCTCGGCCGCGGCCGCGGCGCGCATCGCCTACGTCACCGGCACGGAACGCTCGCCCTTCCCGGTCGTGTGGGTCGCAAACGGCGCCGGGCAGGAACCGCAGCGCCTCGGGCCCGGGAATGAGCCGCTGATGGCTCCCAACGGGCACTCGGTGGCCGCCTCGCTGTTGGGCGGCCCGAACAACGAAGCGGGTCCGGCGCTCGCGATCTACTCAACGATCGGCGCTCGCACGGTCGAATACTTCAACCTTCAGACCTCCACCGCCGCGGCGCTTGCGTGGTCGCCTGACTCGAGGTATCTGGCAGTCTTCCTGCAGTCCAATTCGATTAGCGAAGCCGCGCAGCGCTCGGGCCTTGAGGTGATCGACACCGCCACGGGCGCCGTCAGCGAGATCGCGGCGGGAGAGATCTACGGCGCGAGCTTTGCCCCCGGTGCGAGCGACCGCATCGTGTTCGCGCGGGCGCGGTCACAGTTGCAGTCGGCCGCGGTCAACCTCTATGAGAGCGGGCCCACGGGCTCGGGGCTGAAGCGCCTGACCAGCGACGGCCACAGCCTCTACCCCGTGTGGGGCCCGCGCTACATCGCGTATGACCACCAGCGCCTGCGCGGCAACGACGAAGCTCCCGAATATCAGATCTGGCTTCACTCGCCGAGCGGCTCGGGCACGCGCAGGCTTACGCGCGTGAACGTGGCCCCATTGCTCGTGGGGCTCGTCCCGCTCGGCTTCTCGGCCGATGGCGGCAGGCTGCTCACGGAGCTCGGGGGCGAGGACACGAGCGAAGCGTGGACGGTGCGAGTCCCCTCCGGGCGCGCGCACCGCATCACCGTCTCAGGGCGCCCGGTCGTGGGCGCGGGCATCTCGCCCTCCGGTGGCACGCTGCTGATCGATGAAGGATTCTTCGAGGACCCCCCCTCGTCGAGCCGCGTGGCGAGCATCCCCTTTGGTGGCGGGCGCTCGAAGGTGCTGATCGGCCACGGCGCGCAGGCCAGCTGGAACGGCTGACCCGCGATAGCATCGCCGCCGCGAGCACCGTGGGGGTGGGCTCGTCCTTCAAACCAACGGACCCGAGGACCGCCCATGGCCGAGAAGATCAAGGTGAAGAACCCGATCGTCGAGCTCGACGGAGACGAGATGACGCGCATCATCTGGGCGTTCATCAAGGAGCAGCTGATCCTGCCCTACGTCGACGTGGAGCTCGACTACTACGACCTCGGCATCGAGCACCGCGATGCGACCGGCGATCAGGTCACGGTCGAAGCCGCCAACGCGATCAAGCGCCACGGCGTGGGGGTCAAGTGCGCGACGATCACGCCTGATGAGGCCCGCGTGGAGGAGTTCGGCCTGAAGGAGATGTACCGCTCGCCGAACGGGACGATCCGCAACATCCTCGGCGGGGTGATCTTCCGCGAGCCGATCGTGATCTCGAACATCCCGCGCCTGGTTCCCGGCTGGACGAAGCCGATCATCATCGGCCGCCACGCCTTCGGCGACCAGTACCGCGCGACCGACATGGTGGTTCCCGGCGAGGGCAAGCTCACGCTCTCGTTCACCCCCTCCGACGGCTCAGAGCCGATCGAGCTCGACGTCTACGACTTCCCCGGCGGCGGGGTGGCCCTGGCGATGTACAACCTCGACTCCTCGATCCGCGACTTCGCCCGCGCGTCGCTGCGCTACGGCCTCGATCGCGGCATGCCGGTGTACCTGTCGACCAAGAACACGATCCTCAAACGCTACGACGGGCGCTTCAAAGACATCTTCGAAGAGATCTTCGAGGACGAGTTCAAGGCCGACTTCGAGCGCGCCGGGATCAGCTATGAACACCGCCTGATCGACGACATGGTGGCGAGCGCTTTGAAGTGGGAAGGCGGCTATGTGTGGGCCTGCAAGAACTACGACGGCGACGTGCAGTCGGACACCGTCGCCCAGGGCTTCGGCTCGCTCGGGCTGATGACGAGCGTGCTGAGGACCGCCGACGGCAAGACCGTCGAGGCCGAGGCCGCCCACGGCACGGTAACCCGCCACTACCGCCTTCATCAGCAGGGAAAGCCCACCTCCACCAACCCGATCGCCTCGATCTTCGCGTGGACCCAGGGGCTGTCCGCGCGGGGGAAGATGGACTCCACGCCCGCGGTCACAGACTTCGCCGCGACGCTCGAGCGGGTGTGCGTCCAGACCGTCGAAAGCGGGAAGATGACCAAGGATCTCGCCCTCATCATCGGCCCGGATGAGCCCTGGCAGACGACCGAGGAGTTCCTCGCCTCGATCGATGAGAACCTCAGAGGAGCGATCCTCTGAAGCCCGCGACGGTGAGCAGCCGAGCGCCAGGAACCCCCATCTACGTCTACATTCCCAACCCGCACATTCCCGTCACCCAGGAGATGAACCCTTGAGCAATCCCGCACGAGTCACCGTAACCGGCGCCGCCGGACAGATCGGCTACAGCCTCCTCTTCCGCATCGCCTCCGGAGATCTGCTCGGGCCCGAGCAGACGATCGACCTGCGGCTGCTCGAGATCCCCCAGGCGATGGGGGCGCTCGAGGGCGTGGCGATGGAGCTGATCGACTGCGCCTTCCCGCTGCTATCGGCGCTCGACCTGCACGATGACCCGAACGAGGGCTTCGACGGCGTGGATGTCGCCCTGCTGGTCGGATCGCGACCGCGCACGAAGGGCATGGAGCGCGCGGAGCTGCTGTCGGAGAACGGCAAGATCTTCACCGTCCAGGGCAAGGCGCTGAACGAGCACGCGGGCCCCGACGTGAAGGTGCTCGTCGTCGGCAACCCGGCCAACACGAACTGCCTGATCGCGATGAACAACGCCCCCGACATCCCCCGCGAGCGGTTCACCTCGATGATGCGCCTCGACCACAACCGCGCGATCGCCCAGCTGGCCAACAAGGTGGGGGAGTTGCCCAACCACGACAAAGCCGAGGTGACCGACATCACCAACATGGGCGTGTGGGGCAATCACTCGCCGACGATGTATCCCGACCTGTTCCACGCCGAGGTTCGCGGCGCGCCGGCGGTGGACGTGGTCGACGACATGGCCTGGATCGAGCAGGAGTTCCTGCCCAACGTCGGCAAACGCGGCGCGGCGATCATCGAGGCCCGCGGTTCCTCCTCGGCCGCCTCGGCGGCGAGCGCGGCGATCGACCACGTCAACGACTGGGTTCTCGGCAGTCGCGACTGGGTCTCGATGGGGATTCCCTCGGACGGCTCCTACGGGATCCCCGCGGGGCTGATCTGCGGCTTTCCCTGCGTGTGCACCGACGGGGAGTGGAAGATCGTGGAGGGACTCGTGCTCGATGACTTCTCTCTCGCCAAGATCGATGCCTCCGTGGCCGAGCTCAGCGAGGAGCGCGACACAGTCAAAGGCCAGGGCTTGATTTAGGGGTGACCTACTCGCTCGCCAGCGCGCCGAGCACGTCAAGCCGAGCGGCACGCCGCGCCGGCAGCTGCGCCGCGAGCAGGCCGGCCACCGCGGCGGCGATCAGCAGCACGAGGAGTGTGCCCACGGGTATTGAGAGCACATAGCCCGAGCCCGACAGCGCGAAGGTAGCCACGAGGATCGCCCCGACGACCCCGATCACCAACCCGAGGATGCCGCCGATCAACGCGGTGATCAGCGACTCGTAGCGGATCATCTGGCGGATCTGGCGGCGCGAGGCTCCGATCGCGCGCATCATCCCGAGCTCGCGGGTGCGCTCGTAGATCGAGAGCACGAGCGTGTTCACGATCCCGAACAGGGAGACGAGCACCGACAGCGCGAGCAGCACGTACACGAGCAGCAGGAGCTTGTTTACTTTTTCGTTGGTTTCGTGGGTGTATTGCGCCTCCGTCTGCGAGTGGGCCTGGGGGAAGCTGCTACGCAGCAGCGCGTCGATGCCGCGGCGCACTTCGGTGCCGTTTGCGCCAGGGGCGTAGGAGACGAAGTCAACCCCGTCTTCGCGCTGCCCGAACGCCAAGCGCGCGAGCGAGCGCGAGATCGTGAGGTTGGAGAACAGGCCGAGCGCTTCTTCCTTGATGATGCCCCGCACCGTCAGCGTCACGTAGCGCCCCGAGGCCGTCAGCACCAGCAGACGCTGCCCCACCATCAGGTGGTGGGCGCTCGCGAATTTCTTCGTCAGGACCGTGCCGCCCTGTTCGAGTATCGCGAGCGTCGCCGCGGAGCCGTGTTCCCATTCGACCGTGTACATCTTCCTGAACGATTCGGGTTCGATCGCGGTCAGCGGGCTCTTTTCGTCGATCACCGGCGCCCCCGGCTGGGAGAGATCCCGCACCCTGCCCTTGGTGAAGGCGATCTCTGTGACCTCACCAACGCCATCGATCGAGCGGAGCGCGGGCGCAATCGCCGCCGGAATGCCCCCTTCGCCGGTCCGGGTGTTCTGCACGATCAGGTTGCCGGCGAAGGAGCGGCTGACGGCCTGGTCGATCGTCGCCTTCGTGCCCGCGGCGAGCACCGAGATGAAGGCCACCAGCCCGAGCCCGATCGTCAGCGCGAGCGCGGTCACGAGCGTGCGTCCCGGCTGACGCACCGAGTTCTCACGCGCGAGGCGCCCGGTGATGCCGCGCCAGCTCACGAGCAGGCCCAGCGCCTGACCGAGCGCGGGGATCACGCGGTAGTTGCGTGGCCTGCCATGATGGCGTAGGCGGTAGCGCAACCTCATCGCGCGGAGCGCGAGACCGACCAGCAGCACCACGCCGACCCCCTTCGACGCCGTGGAGACCGCCAACACGACCACGAGCGCGACGAGGAAGCGGATTATCAACGTGCGCTTGGATGGCAGCGGGCTGGGCGGGATCTGCACGCCCTCGCGCATCGCGGCCATCGGCGGCACGCGCGTCGCGCGCAGTGCCGGGAAGAACCCGGCGAGCACCGTGATCACGATGCCCACGCCCAGCGAGACGATCACCGTGCGCGGCTCAAGGACGGTGCCGTTGTCCGGCAGGTCGGCCCCGAAGGCCTTGAACAGCCCGTCCAGGGCCGGCGCGAGGCCGATCCCGGCCAGCAGTCCGACCAGCGATCCGGCGACGCCGAGCAGCAGCCCTTCCTCGACCACCGAGCGCATGATCTGCCCGCGCGAGGCGCCGAGCGTGCGCAGCAGGCCGAACTCGCGCGTGCGCTGGGCGACGGTGATCGAGAAGGTGTTGAAGATGATGAACGCACCGACAAGCAGGGCGACATAGGCGAAGACCAGCAGGAAGGTGCGCAGGAAGCCGAGTTTTTCTTCGAGTTCGGAGGTCTGGTTGGCGGCTTCCTGGGCGCCGGTGCGCACGATCAGCGTCGCCGGCAGGGCAGTGCGGACGCGCGAGGCGAGCTGTTCCGGTGAGACGCCCGCGCTTGCGGCGACGTTGATGCTGTCGTATTCGCCCGGTTCCCCCGCTACGTACTGCGCCTCGGCGGGGAGCAACAGCGCGACGCTCGCGCCGCCGAAGGATTCGCTGCCCGCGAACTTCGCGATCCCCGAGATCGTGTAGCTCCGCGCTGGAGCGCTGCCCGCGATCACGAGCCGCTGGCCGAGCCGGAGATGGTCGCGCTGGGCGGTCGCCTGGTCGATCGCGACCTCGTCGGCGGCGCGCGGCAGATAGCCCTTCGTCGCGGTGAAGGCCTCGAAGCGGGCCGGCTGCACCGCATCGACGATCGACGGGGCGGTGCCCGTGATTCGCTTGCCGCTGCTCGTCAGCAACGTCGCCCTGGTGGAGACGGCCCCGGAGGCGGCGGCCACGCCCGGCACCGCGCGCACGCGGGCGAGCGTCGCTTCGCTGATCGCGTACGTCGGCGAGCCGCTTTTGCGACCAAGCGTTTCCTTGGCGGTGACGACGACCGCCTTGTTTTTGTAGGCCGTCCCGAAGACTTCCGCGAAGGCGTGGTTGATCGTGTCGGTGAGGATGTAGGTGCCGGCCATCAGCGCCACCCCGAGGACGATCGCGATGCCCGTCAACAGCGCCCGGACCTTGCGCTGGGCAAAGCCGCGGAGCACCAGCCTGTTCATCGGCCGATCGCCTTCATCAGATCGAGTGCGTGCTCGGGGCTGGAAGCCCCGCCGTCGTGCACGATCCTGCCGTCGGCCAGCACGATCAGCCTGTCGGCGAACGACGCCGCGTGGGCATCGTGGGTGACCATCACGACCGTCTGTGAGAACTCGTCGACCGCCTGGCGCAGCAGCTGGAGGACGTCGCCGGAGGATTTCGAGTCGAGGTTGCCGGAGGGCTCGTCCGCGAACACGACCGCGGGGCGCGAGATCAGTGCCCTGGCCACGGCCACGCGCTGCTGCTGGCCGCCGGAGAGCTCGGCGGGCCGATGGCTCAGCCGGTCGCGGATGCCGACCGTGTCCACGAGGCGGTCGAACCATGCACGATCGACCTCGCGCCCCGCGAGCGACAGCGGCAGCAGGATGTTCTCCTCGGCATTGAGCACGGGCAGCAGGTTGAACGTCTGGAAGATGAAGCCGACGCGATCGCGGCGCAGCTGCGTGAGCGCGCGGTCATCGAGCTCGGTCAGTTCCACGCCGGCGATGCTGACCGTTCCTGAGGTCGGGCGATCGAGGCCGGCGAGCAGGTGCATGAGCGTCGACTTGCCCGACCCGGATGGACCCATGATCGCCGCGAAGCGCCCGCTCGGGAAGTCCACCGTCACGCCGGCGAGGGCCTCCACCGCCGCCTCGCCATCGCCAAAGCGACGGCGCAGATCCCGCGCGCGCACGATCGCCGCTGAGTCCTCCGCTGGGCCTGGGTCCGCTGCGTTCGTCGACACTGACCATCAGGCTACGCACCCGGGTCGCGGAACCGGGCTCAAGGCGCTGGCGCCCGATCGGATCGATCTGCGCTCAGCCCAGCTATGTGCCCGCTCGCTAGCTTGGGAACGGCTCGGGCGTGCGGGCGCCGGGCACGTAGCTCTGCTCGGGCTCGAGCAGCGCGACCAGCTGCACGCGGAGCTCCGGCGAGTCCTCGTGGCCGTGCGCGGCTGCGGCATGCTGTGCCGCCGCGGAGATGACCTCATCTTCCTCGCCGATGATCGTCAGCGAGCAGTTGTTGTCGCTCTCGAAGCGACGGCAGTCAGCGATCATGCGTTCCATCTGGCTCACCTCTCTGGTCGAATTGCCAGGCAGAGTCTTATCTACTAATTGGTAGGCTGTCAAGACCCACGCAAGGGTTTTTTGGAAAGGCGGATGGATGGCGGCAACACGCACCCGCAGGCAGGGCAACACGGCGGAGCGGATCCTGGACGTGGCGGAGCGACTGGTCCAGAGCCGCGGCTTCAACGGCTTCAGCTATGCCAACGTCGCCGCCGAGCTGAACATCACGACGGCAAGCCTGCACTACCACTTCCCCGGCAAGGCTGAGTTGGGCGAAGCGCTGATCGTGCGCTACGCGGCGCGGTTCGCGGACGCGCTCGAGCAGATCGACGATCGTCTCCCCGGCGCGCCCGCCAAGCTCGATGCCTACGCGGGCCTGTATGCGGACGTGCTGCGCGGAAAGCGCATGTGCCTGTGCGGGATCCTCGCGGCGGAATATGAAACCCTGCCCGAGCCGATGCGCGAGGCTGTCGTTCGCTTCTTCGACGACAATGTCGTCTGGCTGACGGGCGTGCTTGCGCAGGGCCAGGCTGCGGGGGCTCTGTCGTTCGAGGGCTCCCTCAGCGACGCCGCTGAGAGCATCCTCAGTGGTCTTGAGGGAGCCATGCTCGTCGCACGGCCCTACGGCGATCTCACGCGATTTCAGTCCGCTGCAGCACGCCTGCTGAGCGCTCTTACCGACTAGCCTTCGCTCGTCAAACCAGCTCCAGGCGCAGCGCCTCGCCGGCCTCCGCGGCGATCACTGCCAACTCCTCGAGCTGCTCCTCACCGACCTCTGCGTCCTCGTCTGCCGCGCTCTGCTCCAAGCGCTGACAGCACAGGCGCAGTCTGTTGATCCCAAGACTCGCGCTGCTTCCCTTCAGCAGATGCGCTGCAGTTCTCAGTCCGCCGCGGTCGCCGCTGTGCACGGCCCGGCGGATGTCGATCAGACACTTCTCCCGCTGCTCGTCGAATTCGTCCATCAGCTGCCTGCGCATCATCGGGGCAAGCGTCTCTCGCAGTTCAACGATGATGGACTGATGCAGCACCTCCAGGAATTCGCCGGAGCCGGAGCCAAGGTCGGCCTGCTCGCCGCCGGCCGTCTCGGAAGTCCGCGCCGCGGTGGGCAACCACCGCTGAATCGTCGCGTCGAGCACCTCACGCCGAATCGGCTTGCAGAGATAGTCATCCATACCCGCCGCGAAGCAGCGCTCACGGTCGGCGGGCGTCGATAGGGCGGTCATCGCGATGATCGGCACATGCCGGCCGGTCTCGGCTTGACGGATCTCGCGCGTGGCCTGGAAGCCGTCGACCTCCGGCATCAGGCAGTCCATCAGGATCAGGTCGTAGTGATCGCGTCCCGCCATCTCGACGCCCTCGCGACCATCGCGAGCCACGACCGTCTGCACGCCGAGCTTCAATAGAAGCGCCACCGCGAGCATGCGATTCATCTCGTTGTCCTCCACGAGCAGCGCCAGCGGGCCCGGGTCCCGCGAGGCGTCCAACGGCGTTGGAGGCGTCTGGCGGCCAGGCGCAGGGTGCTCGTCGCCGGGGAGCCTCTTGACGGCGGAAAGCTCGACGGAGAACGAGAACACGCTCCCGCCGTCGCTGTTCGGCTCGACGGCGATCTCACCTCCCATCAGCTCCACGATCTGGCGCGAGATCGCGAGCCCCAGGCCGGTGCCGCCGTGGCGGCGCGTGGTGGACTGGTCGCCCTGCCTCAAGGCCTCGAACAGCCCTACGGCCTGATCCTCTCCGATCCCGATTCCGCTGTCTGAGACCGACAGCTTGACGATCTCTCCGCCGGCGCTTGAGGCCTGCACCGTGATCGCGCCAGAGGCAGTGAACTTGACGGCGTTTGAGAGGAGATTGACGAGAACCTGGCGCAGGCGGGTGCGATCGGCGCTTACCGTCACCGGCAGGCCGGCGTCGACGCAGTGGCTCAGCTCAAGGCCCTTGGAGCGCGCCTGCTCGGTGAACATCTGCGTCGCCTCCTCAACCAGCGGGCGCAGCTCGAACTCGCTGCGATCGAGCTCGAGACGTCCACGCTCCATCTTTGAGAAGTCGAGCGCATCGCAGACGACCGCAAGCAGGGCCTCGCCCGATGCGGCCAGCGCCTCGACGTACTCGCCCTGCACCGGATCCAAAGACGTGCCGCGCAGCAGATCGGTCATCCCGATGACCCCGTTCAGCGGCGTGCGCAGCTCGTGGCTCATGCCGGCCAGGAACTCGGTCTTCAAGCGAAAGGACTCGAGCGCCTGCTCGCGACCCGCTTGCAGCGCCTGCTCGAGTATCTGCTCGCGGTCGGTGACGTCACGCGCGGTCGCGTAGATGTGCCCGCCATCGATGGCGGTGGCGTTCCATAGAAGCCAGCGGTAGGAGCCGTCCTTGCAGCGATAGCGATTCTCGAACTCGAGCACAGCCCCTCCCGCTGCCAGCACGGCGAACTTCTCAACTCCGGCCTTCAGATCATCGGGGTGGATGAAGTCGGTGAAGGGCCGGGTCCCGAGGGCGGCGATCGAGTACCCAAGCGTCCGTTCAAACGCGGGGTTGATCTTCAGGAAATGCCCCTCGGCGTTGGCGATGACCATCAGGTCAAACGACAGCGCGAACAGCGGGTCGACGGTCAGGGGCGCGCGGTCGAACTCGCTCCCGGCGGCGTCTGACACGGGAGTGCTCGCCATCTAGGCCATCGCCCCGTGCGTGTCGCTAGAGCCGTGGCGCTGATGTGCTCGCATCTCGATCGAGCTCACCAGCGAGTCGGCGAGCGCACGTGGCGCGATGCCCTTGCGGCAGCAGGCCGTCGCGCCGGCGTGCCTGAGGTCTGAGAGCGTGGTCTCTGAGCCGTCGACCGAGAGGATCACGACGGCCGTCTCGGGAGCGACCCTTGAGATGCCACGGACGGCGTGTATGCCGCCTCCCCTGGGCATCTCGATGTCGACGAGCGCGGCGTCCGGTTGACTGGTCTTGGCCAGCTCGATCCCCTCGACGCTGTCGGCCGCGACGCCGACAAGCTCGAAGTCACTGCTCAGCAGCATGTTGAGCATCGATCGCACGACGGGGTCGTCGTCGACCACGATCAGTCGTCTACGTTGAGGCGCGGAAGCCGGATCGGTCACCGCCCGCTCGCTCCTTGCGAAGCGATCGTGGGGGCGGGGGGAAGAGGTTGGCGCTGGCAACGTGGTCTCGGCGATCTGCCTTTCCTATCGGCACTCTCGGGCCACTACCTGAACCCCTCCACCGGGGCCGTCATCCGGCCAGGCTGGGCAGCCACGCTCGCGGGACCTCCTCAGCGCACGTGCTCATCGAAGAAGCTCAGCATCCGCTCCCAGCCGTCGCGGGCGGCCTCACCGTCGTAGCCGACGGCCATCGGCGTGGGCACCCGCGCGAGCCATCCCTGCCAGCCGTCCACCTGCGAGAAGAAGGAGTGTCCGGCCTCGCCATAGGTCTTCACGTCATGGGGCACGCCGAGGTCGGCGAGGTGGCGCTCCAAACGCGCGGCCATCTTGGGCCCGAACACGCGATCCTTGCCCCCGTAGCTGGCGACCACCGGACACACGCCGTCAAGGCGCGAGCGATCGGCGGGCACCTCGCCATAGTTGACGGCCGCCGCGGCGAAGCCCGGCTGCGTGCCGGCGATCAGCGCAAAGCCGCCGCCCTGGCAGAAGCCGGCCACGGCGATCCGCTCAGAGTCGACCTCCGCGCGGGCAGCGAGCACGTCCCTGGCCGCGAGGATGTCGGAGATCTCTCGCGCCGTGCTGCCCCGCAGCATGTCCACCATCACCCGGCTGAGGCACACGATCCGCGATCCGTGCGAATACAGGTCGGGGGTCAGCGCGGCGTATCCAGCATCGGCAAAGCGGCGAGCGATCCGGCGGATGTCGTCATTGAGGCCGAACGACTCATGCAACACGACGACGCCCGGGTGGACGCCTTCGCCTACGGGTGGGAAGAACTCCGCCCGGAGCGTGGAGCCATCCGCCGTGTAGACCTCCAGGTTCATTCCGCTCGCGGGCATCGCCGGAGACGATAACCAAGCCTGCCGTGTGCGCGAACCCGCGCCCCGAACCCTTCGCCGGCTCAGAGCTTTCCTTAACCCCACCGTTAGCCAGGTGGCGTCTGATGGGGCTTGACCTGCGGCCCACCGGCCGCCCCGCGTGCGAGAGGACACGAGAACGATGAAAAAACGGCTTGGAGGCTCACGCAAACGCCTCGTCCTGTTCGCGATCGGGGGCGGCCTAACCGTGATCGTGATCGCCTTCCTGCTGGTCTACTTCGTGATCTTCCCGACCTCATCGCCGAAGCCGTTCTCGCTGAGCTCCACGACGGCCACCGGCGCATCCAGCGCATCCGGCGCGAGCGCTGCGAGCACGGCCAAGCAGTCGAGCGCAACCACCGGATTGAGCGGCCAGTGGCAGGTGGTCAGCGGGTCGCAGGCCGGCTACCGTGTGCGCGAGAAGCTCGCCTTCCTGCCCGCCGAGAGCGACGCGGTGGGGCGCACGTCGCAGATCACCGGCAGCGCCACCTTTACCCAGTCCAAGGACACCGTCACGATCACCTCCGCGTCGTTCAAGGTGGCCGTCAACACGCTCACGAGCGACCGCTCGATGCGCGACGAAAAAATCCACGAAATCGGCCTGGAAAGCAGTCGCTATCCGACAGCCACATTTGCGCTGGAGACGCCGGTCACGATCTCGGCCGGTACCCTCAACGGCAAGGTCGCGCGCGTGTCGGTCACCGGTACCTTCAACATCCACGGCGTCTCCAAGAAGGAGACCCTCCCGGCGGAAATGAGCCTGTCGGGATCCACGTTCGAGGCCGTCGGCTCGCTGACCTTCC
>Ga0209248_10000370_pt1 | contig 14570 bp, 12 predicted proteins | sample BogFormECP04_OM1_FD_188241 | JGI IMG/M metagenome (GOLD analysis project Ga0209248, IMG submission 188241) | Bog forest soil microbial communities from Calvert Island, British Columbia, Canada - ECP04_OM1 (SPAdes) (version 2) | ecosystem: Environmental > Aquatic > Freshwater > Wetlands > Bog ... | reverse complement strand
GGCTCGGCGCGGCGCTGGAACCGGCCGACTACGCGCTGCTCGACGACGAAGAGTTCGCCAGGCACCCGTTCCTGGTGAAGGGGTATATCGGACCGAAAGCATTGCGGGACAACAATGTTCGCTATCTTGTCGATCCGCGCATCGTAGCCGGCACCAGCTGGATCACCGGGGCCGACCAGCTCGGCCGGCACGTCGTCGGCCTGGTGGCCGGCCGGGACTTCACCGCCGACGGCACCATCGAGGCCGCCGAGGTGCGCGACGGTGATCCGTCTCCCGACGGCGCGGGCCCGCTGGTCATGGCGCGCGGCATCGAGATCGGGCACATCTTCCAGCTCGGTCGCAAATACACCGATGCCTTCACTGTCGACGTGCTCGGCGAGGACGGCAAACCGGTGCGGCTGATCATGGGCTCTTACGGCCTCGGGGTGTCGCGGCTGGTCGCCGTCGTTGCCGAGCAGCAGCATGACGAGCTGGGCCTGCGGTGGCCGTCGGCGATCGCGCCGTTCGACATTCACCTGGTGATCGCCAACAAAGACGTCGAGGCCCGCAGCGGAGCCGCCACCCTGGCCGCTGACCTGGATCGGTTGGGTCTCGAGGTGCTGTTCGATGACCGCCAGGCATCGCCCGGTGTCAAGTTCAAGGACGCTGAGCTGCTGGGTGTGCCCTGGATTGTCGTGGTGGGGCGCGGCTGGGCAGACGGCGTGGTGGAGCTGCGCGACCGCTTCAGCGGACAGATTCGCGAGTTGGCTGCCGGTGCCTCGCTGGCCACCGACATCACCGCGGCGGTCAGCGGCTAGCACCGAGCAGCGCTATTCGTTGCCGCCCGGGAAACTCGCACTGATAGGCCAGGCACCCAGCACTCGGTTCCATCGGGCGGCCATCACCGCACTCTGGGTCAGGGCCGTCGAGGCGAACGCACGGTCATCGGCGGTTTCGGCGTGCTCAATGACTGCGCGCCACGCCGTCGCGCCGTCGTTCTCCATTCGCGTGGCCAGGCGCGCCGCATCGGCCGCACTGCCCACCAGCATGGGCAGCTGGTAGCCGGCCGCGGCCACCGGGGCGATCACCTTGCGGGCGGTCAGCATCGCGATGACGTCGTCGCGACGTTGGCGGTGCTGGTTCAGCGCATCCACGACCAGGTTGTTGACACCGGGCGGCGACAACGCGGACACGATGCCGTAGCCGTAGATGGTCGAGTGTTCGATGGCGAGCGCGTCACACAGCGACGCGTCGTCGGCGTCCTTGGGATTCGGGCCGGCGGGGGACCGCTTCAACGGTTCGGAAGACGTCATGGCGTCGGCCCCGCGGGCACCAGGGCAACCTGGTAGGCCGCCGTGCAGGAGGCGGCGATGGAGCCGAGCAGCCCTGCCCGGTAGCCCGACGACTTCGCCACCAGTCGACTGGCGCTCTCGGCTGATGTGCGCAACGAATCGACCACGTCGGATAGCGGTGGCGGGGGCGGCGGCGCCGCCGCCGCGTCGGGTGGGCTCGGACTGGTGGTGGTTTCGCTCGACGAGGAGGTGAGCTTGCCGGCGGCTCGGGCGATCTCGGTGGCCAACGCGCGGGCATGCGCGGCGCGTTGGGTGGCGACCACGGTCAGCGCGGCAGCGATCTGCGGTGGGTTGCCAACGGCCGCCGCGGCGGCACCTGCGAGCGAGCTGTCGCGCCTGGCCTCGTCCAAGGGCCCCAGCAGTTCTTCGACCGCGGGCGGCTTGGGCGGGGACTCACCGCAGGCGGAAACGACCACCCCGAGCGCAGCGAGAGCGGCGCCACCGGCGAGCACACCCCGCCTGTTGGTGACGGGTACTGCGCTAGGCACAGCAACATCCTGCCATCAGAAGGCACCGCGACGACGGTAGGGACATTGCCGGGACCTTGACTGCGCGATCACATCCTCATACGCGTTCCTGGCGTATCGTTAATAGCTGGTTCTCGCGGAACGCGGGGTGTTGCGTGCCGCCGGGACGCCGGAGCCGCCGCGGCGGCGACATCCGCCAGATGACCGGACAACTCAAGATGAGGAGCTCGCCGTGACCACCGGGCTACCTTCGCAAACGCAGGTGACTGAGCTACTCGCTGGAGAGTTCGCGCGTGCCGGCTATGAGATCGACGAAGTGGTCATCGATTCCCGGGCTCACCCGCCGCGGATTACGGTGATCGCCGATGGTGATACCGCCCTCGACCTGGACACCGTAGCGGCTCTGTCGCGATCGGCGTCGGCTTTGCTGGACGGCTTGGATGGCCCGGACGGTCTCCAGGACCGTTACCTACTCGAAGTCAGTTCGCCCGGTGTGGACCGCCCGCTGACTAGCGAGAAGCACTTCCGCCGGGCGCGGGGCCGCAAAGTCGAACTGCAGCTGTCGGACGGATCGCAGCTCACCGGGCGCGTCGGAGAGATGCGCGCCGACACGGTGGCGTTGGTGGTCCGCGTAGGCCGGGACTGGGCGTTGCGCGAGATCCAGCTCGTCGAAATCGTCAAAGCAGTTGTCCAGGTTGAATTTTCGTCACCAGCCCGGGCCGAGTTGGAGCTGGCGACTGGGGCGATCCGCGGGACGGAGGCCGAAACATGAACATCGACATGGCAGCGCTGCACGCGATTGAGGTAGATCGGGGCATCTCGGTCAATGAACTGCTCGAAACGATCAAATCCGCACTGCTGACCGCCTACCGGCACACCCAAGGTCACCAGATCGACGCAACTATCGATATCGACCGCAAAACGGGCGTGGTGCGGGTGATTGCTCGCGAGGTGGATGAAGACGGCAATGTCATCAGCGAATGGGACGACACTCCCGAGGGGTTTGGCCGCATCGCCGCCACTACCGCACGCCAGGTTATGTTGCAGCGATTTCGCGACGCCGAGAACGAGCGCACTTACGGCGAGTTCTCCACCCGGGAGGGCGAGATTGTCGCGGGCGTGATCCAGCGCGACAGCCGGGCCAACGCCCGCGGTCTGGTCATCGTGCGAATAGGTAGTGAGACCAAGGCCTCCGAGGGCGTGATCCCCGCCGCCGAGCAGGTTCCGGGCGAGAGCTACGAGCATGGCAACCGCGTGAGATGCTATGTGGTCGGTGTGACGCGTGGGGCCCGTGAGCCGCTGATTACCTTGTCCAGGACCCACCCCAACCTGGTTCGCAAGCTGTTCTCGCTCGAGGTCCCGGAGATCGCCGACGGGTCAGTCGAAATCATTGCGGTCGCCCGGGAGGCCGGCCATCGCTCCAAGATCGCGGTGGCGTCACGCGTGCCCGGTCTCAATGCCAAAGGCGCCTGCATCGGTCCGATGGGACAGCGGGTGCGCAACGTGATGAGCGAGCTTTCCGGGGAAAAGATCGACATCATCGACTTTGACGACGACCCGGCCCGCTTCGTCGCTAATGCATTGTCGCCGGCGAAGGTGGTCTCGGTGTCGGTGATCGACCAGGCCGCCAAAGCCGCCCGTGTGGTGGTGCCCGACTTCCAGTTGTCGCTGGCCATCGGGAAGGAGGGCCAGAACGCGCGGCTGGCCGCACGGCTCACCGGGTGGCGCATTGACATCCGGGGCGATTCGCCGGGGCATTCGGCCGACCACCCCGAACAGAATGCCAGCCACGGGCTGGCCCACGACCGCTGAGGGCGGCGTGATCGACCTCCGTTCCCTGGCCCGCCTGAGCGGTGCGCAGTCCCGGTCGATCAGCCCCGAGAACTTCGAGGGGGCCAAGGGCGGCGGTGGCCGCGCCACCGAGGGCACCGGCGCAGCCGCCGCCGCACACCTCGGCCCGGGCTGGAAGATTTCTCCCAGCGTCGACATCGACGGACACACCACGTTCGAGCTGGCAGACATCACCGGACCGGCGCTCATCACGCACATCTGGCTGACGACGCACCGCAGCAACTGGCGCAGCCTCATCCTGCGCGCCTACTGGGACAGCGCGGACGTTCCCGCGGTTGAAGTACCGCTCGGCGACTTCTTCGGCCAGGGCTGGTGCGAGTTCGCCCAGCTCTCCTCCGTGCCGGTCGCGACGAACCCGCACGGCGGCTTTAACAGCTACTGGCCGATGCCGGTGCCCCGGCACGCCCGGCTCACGCTGGAGAATCGTGCGTCGCACACCGCCACCGTCTACTACCAGATCAGCTACGAGATCGATGTCGATGTGGCCGGCACCGGGTACCTGCACAGCCAGTTCCACCGCAGCAACCCGCTTGTTGCCGGCACCGTGCACCCCATCCTCGACCGCGTGCCCGGCACGGGGAAGTACGTCGGCACCTACCTCGCCTGGGGCGTCAACAGCCCCGGCTGGTGGGGCGAGGGTGAGGTCAAGTTCTACCTCGACGGCGACGAGGAGTTCCCCACCATCTGCGGCACCGGCACCGAGGACTACTTCGGCGGCGCCTGGAACTTCGACGTGCCCGGGCAGGGGTACACCGCCTACTCGACACCGTTCCTCGGGCTGCACCAGGTCATCGCGCCCGACGGGCTGTATCGCAGCCAGCAACGGTTCGGCATGTACCGCTGGCACCTGCCTGACCCCATCCACTTCCACGCCGATCTGCGCGTGGACATCCAGGCCCTCGGGTGGAAGTCGCGGCACCGCTACCAGCCGTTGCGCGACGACATCGCCTCCACCGCGTTCTTTTACCTGGACCGCCCGTCGGCGTCGCGCCCACCGCTGCCCAGCGTCGACGACCTGGAGGTGGGCGGCGAGCCTATGGACCCGCTCACGTGACCTGGCCCGACGATCTGCGCGCGGCCGAGTGCGACGGCGCAGAGTTCGGCCACCTGGTCATGCCGGTCGGCGGCATCGGCACCGGGAACCTCGCCATCTCCGCTGACGGCGGCCTGCGCCAGTGGCAGCTGCACAACATCGGCAACCATGAAGGTGCGCTACCCGGGTCGTTCTTCGCGCTGAGGGTCAGCCGATGGGAGCCGCCGCTGGACGAGGTACGCATCCTGCAGGCCCCGCCGCGGGACTCGACGGGCACCCCGCTCGTCACCGACGACGTGGTGCCGGATTGGCAACGCGACCTGCTGAGTCGCCATCCTGGGGTGGCCCGCACCACCTTTTCCGGCACGTACCCGGTCGCTCGGGTGCGCTACCTCGACCCGGCTCTTCCGCTGGGCGTCACGCTGGAGACCTTCAACCCGCTGGTGCCGCTGGATGTCGACGCCAGCTCGATCCCGGTGGCGATGTTCACGTTCCGGCTGGTCAACACTGACGGCTACCCGCTGCACGGGACCCTGGGCGCGACCGCGCAGAATGCCGTCGGCTGGGACGGCATCACTCCGATCGACGGCGTCGACACTCCTGGCTACGGAGGCAACACCAACCGGCTGCTGCGCCGCGACGGTTGGACGAGCATCGTGCTGGAGAACGCCGCGCTGCCCGACGACGCTCCGGGCGCCGGACAGATGGTGCTCGCCGCCGACGACCCGCGGGCCGCCGCACTGACCCAGTGGCGGCACCCCGACGAGTTCGTCACGTTCCTGCGTTCGCGGGCGCTGGCCAGCGGCGCGCCGCGGCTGGCGGGCGCGGCGGGCGTCGCCGACCCGCAGCGGCACGCCCCGCACGCGGCGTGCGGTGCCAGCCTGCCCGGCAGCACCTGGAACGCCGGCCTCGGCGTTCCGTTCCTGCTGCAGCCCGGCGAGGAGCGGCTTATCCGGATCGCGCTGACCTGGTATTTCCCGAATCGGTACGTCAACTTCGAGCAGTTCGGGCCGGACCGGCCGGAGTGGGGGCGCTCTCGGTTCTGGCTGGGCAACCAGTACGCAACCCGCTACGCCGACGCGCAGGAGGTGTTCGAGCGGGTGCGCCGAGACTGGTCCGCCCTGCGCGAGGCCACCGGCGCATGGACCGGCACGCTGGCCCGCTCCGGCCTGGACCACGACGCCGTCGCCCATCTCGCCGCGCAGCTGGCGACGGTGCGCAGCCCCACCTGCTTTCGCGTTGCGGACGGGCGGTTCTTCGCCTTCGAGGGGGTGCTGGGCGCCTCCACCGCGATGTGGTCAGGGCGGTACGGCGGTTCGTGTCCGCTCAACTGCACTCACGTATGGAACTATGCGCAGGCGCTCGCGGCGGCGTTCCCGGAGCTCGAACGCAACATGCGCGAGACCGAGTTCGAGATCATGCAAGCCCAAGCAGGGTATATACCGCACCGGCTGATCACGCCGACTTACCTGCCGCAGCTCTGGGACCAGCCCATTGGCGGCCCGGAACAACCGGCTCTGGATGGCATGCTCGGCGCGGTCCTCAAGGCCTACCGCGAGTACCGCGGCGGCGCGGGCATCGACTGGCTGCGCCGCTTCTGGCCAAACCTCACCCGTCTGCTGCACCACATCGACCGCACTTGGAACGTCGACGGGACCGGGATGCTCAGCGGCATCCAGCCCAGCACCCACGACATCGATCTCACTGGCCACAACCCGTTCATGGGAACACTGTGGCTGGCCACGCTGCGTGCGGCCGAGACGATGGCCCTGCTGGTTCAGGATACCGACGCTGCGGCGGCGTACCGAGACACTTTCAGGCAGGCCAGCGAGTCCTACGACGCGGCGCTGTTCACTGGGGAGTATTACGTACAGCGGTTGCGGCCCGGCGACAACCCCCACCACCAGTGGGGTGCCGGGTGCCTAACTGACCAGCTGATCGGCCAGTGGTGGGCGCACCAGCTCGACCTCGGCTACCTGCTGCCCGCCGAGCACGTGCGCACCGCGCTGGCCGCGGTGGTGCGGTATAACCTGCGTCGCGGGTTTCGCGACTTCACCCACCCGTACCGGGTGTTCGCCGATGGCGACGACGCGGGACTGCTGATGTGTACCTGGCCGCACGGCGGTCGGCCCGAGGTGCCGACGCGGTATGCCGACGAGGTGTGGACGGGCTCGGAGTACCAGGTGGCCGCGCACTGCCGGCGCGAGGGCTTGTACCGCGAGGGGCGTGCCGTGCTGGACGCAGTGTGGGCACGCTACGACGGGCGGCGGCGTAACCCGTTCAACGAGATCGAGTGCGGTGACCACTACGCCCGGTCCCTGGCCGGCTGGTCGGTGTTACCGGCGCTGGCCGGGTTCACCCACGACGGCCCGGCGGGCGCGTTCAGCTTCTGCCAACCGGACACCAGCGTGCCGTTCCTCGCCAGCTCCGGCTGGGGCCTGTGGTCGCAGGAGGGTGACGAGCTGGTCATGACGTGCACCGGCGGGCGCCTCGACCTGCACCGGCTCTCTGTCGTCGGCGCCGTGGACGAGGCCCCCGACCAGTGCCCGGCCGAGTACGACGCGTCCGTCGATGGGACAGCCGTGCCGGTCCGATGTACCAACGGGGGCATCGAATTCCGCGATGGAATTTCTCTGATCGCCGGGCAGACGCTGACTCTCACATCGCGTACACGTGCGGGTGGTTCTGACCACCGGTTGAGTGACGCTAGACTTAGCCGTGATCCAGCGCGAGCCTTCGGCCTTGACGCACAGACACACTGATGGACCGGTGCGGACGTGTGTCGGGTGCCGGAAGCGAGAGTTGGCGGTCGAACTGCTTCGAGTGGTGGCTGTGTCGGTCGGGAACGGCGAATATGCCGTGATCGTTGATACAGGCGGTAGCCTGCCGGGGCGGGGTGCATGGCTGCATTCCGTACCGCAGTGCGTGCAACAGGCGATTCGGCGGCGGGCTTTCACCAAAGCGTTGCGCATCGCCGGTTCACCGGACACATCCGCGGTGGTCGAGCACATTGAGTTTCTAGGTGCGCCCGATCTACCCGGCAACAGAACAGGTAGCAGAGAACATGAGCACACCGTGAAGTCACGATGACAATGCGTCATAGCTAAACCCGAGGCGCGGCCCACGACTGTCGCCTCATAGACAGGAGATGTAGTGGCAGGCAAGGCCCGCGTGCACGAGTTGGCTAAGGAACTCGGTGTCACCAGCAAGGAAGTTCTCGCCCGACTGAATCAACAGGGCGAATTCGTTAAATCCGCATCATCGACGGTAGAGGCTCCGGTGGCTCGCCGGCTGCGCGAGTCCTTCGGCGGCAGCAAGCCGGCCGTCGCAAAAGCCGCCGGCAAGGGCCCCGACAGGTCACTCGACAACGCCGTTGGCGCGTCCCTTGATAAAGCCCTCGACAAGGCTGTCGGCAACGGTGAGGCGACTAGAGCGCCAGCCATGCCCGCTGCGCCCCGCGAGGTGCCAAGCCCTGCCGCCCAGACCCCCGCAGCTGCGGCGGCCGAAGCGCCCGCGCCGCCTGCGCCGGCTCCTGCCCGGCCGACGGCGCCGCCTCCTGGGCAGCCGGCAGCACCACCCCCGGGACAGCCGCCCAGTCACCCGGCGCCCCAACCCGGTATGACGTCGGGCCCGCGTCCCGGTCCGATGCCCAAGCCGGGGGGTCGTGCCCCGCGCGTCGGCAACAACCCGTTCTCGTCGGCGCAACCTGTCGACCGGCCCATCCCGCGCCCGGCGGCGCCCCGCCCCGGAGCGGCCAGGCCCGGCGCACCGCGTCCGGGCGGCGCTTCGCCCGGCAGCATGCCGCCCCGTCCCGGTGGTGCCGGTGGACCGGCTCGCCCGGCACGCGCTGGCGCGCCCCGACCTGGGGGCGGCCGGCCCGGCGGGCCCGGTGGCGGCCGCTCCGACTCGGGCGGCGGTAACTACCGTGGCGGCGGAGCAGGCGGAGTAGGGGCTGCGCCCGGAGCCGGTTTCCGCGGACGTCCCGGTGGCGGTGGCGGTGGCCCCGGCGGCGGCGGCGGCGGTGGCGGTGGCCGTCCCGGGCAGCGTGGCGGTGCCGCCGGCGCGTTCGGCCGTCCTGGCGGTGCGCCCCGGCGCGGTCGCAAGTCCAAGCGGCAGAAGCGCCAGGAGTACGACTCGATGCAGGCGCCCGTCGTTGGCGGCGTGCGGTTGCCGCACGGCAACGGCGAGACGATCCGATTGGCTCGCGGAGCATCCCTGTCAGACTTCGCCGAAAAAATCGACGCCAACCCGGCTGCGCTGGTGCAGGCACTGTTCAATCTCGGCGAGATGGTCACGGCCACCCAATCAGTCGGCGACGAGACGCTGGAGCTGTTGGGCGGCGAGATGAACTACAACGTCCAGGTCGTCAGCCCTGAGGACGAAGACCGCGAGCTGCTGCAGTCCTTCGACCTCACCTATGGCGAGGACGAAGGTGACGAGGATGACCTGCAGTTCCGTCCGCCGGTGGTGACGGTGATGGGTCACGTCGATCACGGCAAGACCCGACTGCTGGACACCATCCGGCAGACCAACGTGCGCGAGGCCGAGGCCGGTGGCATCACCCAGCACATCGGCGCCTACCAGGTCCTCACCGAGCTGGACGGCAACGAGCGCCCGGTCACCTTCATCGACACCCCCGGTCACGAGGCGTTCACCGCCATGCGTGCCCGTGGTGCCAAGGCCACCGATATCGCGATCCTGGTGGTCGCCGCCGATGACGGTGTGATGCCGCAGACGGTGGAGGCCATCAACCACGCGCAGGCCGCCGATGTGCCGATTGTGGTGGCAGTCAACAAGATCGACAAGGAGGGTGCTGACCCGGCCAAGATTCGTGGGCAGCTTACCGAATATGGCCTGGTGGCCGAGGACTTCGGCGGCGAGACCATGTTCGTCGACATCTCGGCCAAGCAGGGCACCAACATCGAACACCTGCTCGAAGCGGTGCTGCTGACTGCCGATGCCACCCTGGACCTGCGGGCGAACCCCGACATGGAAGCCCAGGGTGTGGCGATCGAGGCACACCTGGACCGCGGTCGCGGACCGGTGGCGACCGTGCTGATCCAGCGCGGCACGCTGCGTGTCGGCGACTCGATCGTCGCAGGCGATGCCTACGGGCGCGTCCGCCGCATGGTCGACGAGCACGGCGAGGACATCCACGAGGCTCTGCCGTCGCGGCCGGTCCAGGTCGTCGGCTTCACGTCGGTGCCAGGTGCAGGTGACAACCTGCTGGTGGTCGACGAGGACCGGATTGCCCGCCAGATCGCCGATCGCCGCAGTGCACGCAAGCGCAACGCGCTGGCAGCACGCTCCCGTAAGCGCATCAGCCTGGACGATCTGGATGCCGCGTTGAAGGAGACGTCGCAGCTCAACTTGATCCTGAAGGGCGACAACTCCGGCACCGTCGAGGCGCTGGAGGAAGCGCTGCTGGGCATCGAAATCGACGACGAGGTGGAACTGCGCGTCATCGACCGCGGCGTCGGCGGTGTCACCGAGACCAACGTCAACCTGGCGTCGGCGTCGGACGCGATCATCATCGGCTTCAACGTGCGCGCTGAGGGCAAGGCCACTGAGCTGGCCAACCGCGAAGGCGTGGACATCCGGTATTACTCGGTGATCTATCAGGCCATCGATGAGATCCAGAGTGCGCTCAAGGGCATGCTCAAGCCGATCTACGAGGAGAACGAGCTGGGTCGGGCCGAGATCCGCGCGCTGTTCCGTTCCTCGAAGGTCGGCATCATCGCCGGCTGCATGATCATCTCCGGTGTGGTGCGCCGTAATGCGAAAGCCCGCCTGTTGCGGGACAACATCGTGGTCACCGAAAACCTGTCGATCGCTTCGCTGCGACGGGAAAAGGACGACGTGACCGAGGTCCGCGAAGGCTTCGAGTGCGGTATGACGCTGGGTTACTCCGATATCAAGGAAGGCGACGTCATCGAGTCCTACGAGCTGGTCGAGAAGGAGCGCGTCTAGATGGTTGACCAGGGTCGGGCGCGTCGGCTGGAGAAGCGGATCTGCGCGATCGTCGCCTCGGCGATCGAGTTCGAGATCAAGGATCCAGGGCTGGCCGGCGTGACCATCGTCGATACGAAGGTCACCGCCGACCTGCACGACGCGACGGTGTTCTACACGGTGATGGGACCCACGCTGGACGACGAGCCGGATTACGGCGGTGCGGCGGCGGCGCTGGATCGGGCCAAGGGCACGTTGCGCACCAAGGTCGGGGCAGGTACGGGGGTGCGCTTCACGCCCACCCTGACATTCAGCCGGGACACCACGCCCGACACAGTGCAACGGATGGACGAGTTGCTGGCACGCGCTCACGCTGCGGATGCTGATGTCGCGCGGGTCCGTGCGGGTGCCAAGCCGGCGGGCGAGGCCGATCCGTACCGCGACAGAGGGTCGGAAGCAGAACCAACGGGGACACGCAACGGGCTCGGCGCTGAGGACACCGGTGACGGCGATCGATCCAAAGACTGAGCTGGCCCCGCTTGGCGGGACACGCGTCGACGCGGTCGGCGCCTCCGAGCTGCTATCGGCCGCGGCCACGATCGGAGTGGTCTGCCACGTCCATCCCGATGCGGACACGATCGGCGCCGGGCTGGCGCTGGCCACGGTGCTCGACAAGAGCGGCAAGCGGGTCCAGGTCAGCTTTGCCGCGCCGGCGACGCTGCCGGAGTCTTTGCGATCGCTGCCCGGTTGCCACCTGCTGGTCAGCCCTGACGCTATGAGTCGCGATGTCGACTTGGTTGTGACGGTTGACGTTCCGAGTGTCAATCGGCTCGGCGGCCTGAGTGACTTGGCCGGTCCGGGTCAGCCGTTGTTGGTTATCGATCATCACGCCTCCAACGACATGTTCGGTACCGCGAACTACGTTGACCCGTCAGCGGATTCCACCACGTTCTTGATTGCCGAACTTCTCGACGCGTGGGGGAAACCAATAGACAGCGATGTCGGGCACTGCATCTACGCGGGGCTTACCACTGACACCGGGTCGTTCCGCTGGGCCAGCGCTCGCGCCCTTCGGCTGGCGGCCCGGCTGGTCGAGATCGGTGTGGACAACGCGGCGATCAGTCGGACCCTGATCGACAGCCATCCGTTCGTGTGGTTGCCGATGCTGTCGCGTGTCCTGGGCTCTGCGCAATTGTTGCCCGACGCTGTCGGCGGTCGCGGGCTGGTCTACGCCGTTGTCGACAATCAGGATTGGGTCAGCTCGCGCCCAGAGGAGGTCGAGAGCGTCGTCGACATCGTGCGGACCACACAGCAGGCTGAAGTGGCCGCGGTGTTCAAGGAGCTCGACCCGCATCAGTGGTCGGTGTCGATGCGGGCCAAGGCCGATGTGGATCTGGCGGAGGTCGCGTCGGGGTTCGGCGGCGGCGGCCACAAACTGGCCGCCGGCTATTCCACTTCAGGCTCGATCGAGGATGTCGTTGCTTCCCTGCGTGCGGCGCTTGGCTGACGAGCCGTCAGGCTAGCGCACCTGGGCGCGTCCGCGTTGCAGCACGGCCTCGCGGTTGGCGGCGATGTCGTCGCCGCTGGTTCGGTATTGCTTGGCGGCCATCGCCTCCAGCCATAACCCCTCGCCGGTCTGGGACTCGTCGATTCGGTGATAGGACGCCAGTAATGCCCGTACCGCGCTCTGGTTGTTGCCGACGATGGTCGTCGCCACCTGGTGGGCGCTGGTCAGCAATTGGTCGTGCGGAACCACCTCGGTCACCAGGCCGGCCCGCAGCGCATCGGCGGCCGACAAGTAGTCCCCGGTCAGGCTCATCCGTCGGGCCAGGCCCACACCCACCTTCTGCGGCAGCCGCACACTGAGGCCCCAGGTGGGTAGCAGGCCGACTCGGGCATGCGTGTCGGCGAACCGTGCCTGCTCTGAAGCGATCACGATGTCGCAGTACAGAACCAGCTCCAACCCACCGGTGACCGCGGCGCCGTTGATCGCGCCGATCACCGGCTTGGTCATCGGTGGCCAGCGCGGCGAGATGTCCGGCAGCGCCGACTGCCCACCCAGCTCTTTGAGGTCCAGTCCGGCGCAGAACACCGGATCGGTGCCGGTGAGGATGACGACGTCGACATCGTCGTCGGTCTCGGCGTCAGTCAGGGCTCCGAAGAACCGATCCCGCAACGCCGCGGACAGCGCATTGCGGGAGTGGGGCCGGTTGAGGGTCAGGGTGCGCACCCGCTCGTTGGTTTCGATCGGCAGGATGTCGTCACTGGTCATATGGCAACCGTAGTCAGTCCCTGTCGCCGAGAATCCGTCAAGGATCCCAAAGCCCGCTGCTCGACGCCGAGATCGCCCGCCAGGTACCTCACGGCCCCACCAGGCGACACCGAACAGGAGCGCAACCATCGCAACAACTTTGTCCAAATGCTGTCCAAAATGTTGTCCAACTCCCGATGCGCGGTGCGACGGCCGGCTCGGCTGGCCCAAACGGCGAAGCACGGACGACAAAGTCGCGGCGGCGACGGGCCGCAACGGATGGCGGTCCAGGCCCTTGCGGCCGTTGCGGCGCACCTATCGTTGTATGCATGTGCCGAAACATCACCGAACTGCGCGGGTTGCAGCCCGCGGCCACCCCCGAGGAGATCGCGGCGGCGGCACGCCAGTACGTGCGCAAGGTCAGTGGCATGACGCACCCGTCTGCAGTCAATGCGGAGGCGTTCGAGGCTGCGGTCGCCGAAGTCACGGCGACGACGACGCGGTTGCTGGGGGCGCTGCCGCCAGGGCGCCAACCGCCCAAGACTGTCCCGCCGTTGCGCCGGCCCGAGGTGATCGCCCGGCTGGCCGAGGCGAAATGACGCTGACGGCAACGGTGCCCGCGCTCAAGGAGTGGAGCGCGGTGGTGCGCGCGCTGCTGGACGGTCGTCAGCGTGTACTGCTGCGCAAGGGCGGCATCGGAGAAAAGCGGTTCGAGGTGGCGGCCCAGGAGTTCTTGCTGTTCCCTACGGTCACGCACAGCCAGGCAGGGCGGGTCCGGCCCGAGTATCGAGACTTGCTGGAAGCGGCGGCCGCCGACAGCACCGACGAACACCTGCTGGTGCGGGCCGCGGCGAAAGTTGTTGCTGCACTGCCGGTTAACCGGCCAGACGGTCTAAAGGCAATCGAGGATCTGCATATCTGGACCGCCGAGTCGGTGCGCGCCGACCGGCTCGATTTTCGGCCGAAGCACAAACTGGCGGTGCTCGTGGTGTCAGCGATTCCGTTGGTCGAGCCGGTGCGCCTCACCCGCAGACCCGAGTACGCGGGCTGCACCAGTTGGGTTCAGCTTCCGGTGGCGCCGGTTCTGGGGCCGCCGGTGTACGACGACGCCGCGCTATCCGAAGTCGCGGTCCGGGTCCGGGACGCGGTCGGCTGACGGGTCGAGCGGGCCGACGGGTAGCAGCAGCCGGGAGCGTCCGTAGTGCACGCTATGGGTGGTCGGATTCAGCTGCCGGCCCGTGAGCGTCGGTTCTTCGGTACCAAGGTTGCGTGCGTAGCGGGGGAACCAGCTGCCGGCGATCAGCACGCGGACGCGCGAGCCGGCGCGGAAGCGGTGGGCAATCGCATCGAGTTCAATGCTGACCGTTGCCTTCCCTTTCTGGGCTGCGCCCAGCCGCCGGTAGCCGTCGCTGACATTTTTGGAACGGCCTTTGGCCCCGACCTCGCTGACCTCGCTCACCCGGACGAACAGATCGGGGTACGGATTGTCTGAGGTGTGCGCCAGTTCGACGACCGGGTTTCCGTAGACGCACATGTCCTGGGTGAGGGTGGCGCTGGTAAACGCAAGAACGTCACCGCGCAACGCGAGCCGGCTGTCGTCACGGTAACCGCCGTGTGCCAGCAGCGGACCTCCGGTGGTAGGTGTCGGATCGGTCGGGTCATAACGAAAGGTCGCCGGTGCCGCCCCC
>Ga0209248_10000369_pt1 | contig 14572 bp, 14 predicted proteins | sample BogFormECP04_OM1_FD_188241 | JGI IMG/M metagenome (GOLD analysis project Ga0209248, IMG submission 188241) | Bog forest soil microbial communities from Calvert Island, British Columbia, Canada - ECP04_OM1 (SPAdes) (version 2) | ecosystem: Environmental > Aquatic > Freshwater > Wetlands > Bog ... | reverse complement strand
CTTCCATCGGATCTACTCTCATCGCGCGGCGGCCCGGGATGCCCGCTTCGGGGATCGGCGTGTTCTCGCCTGTCACGCCCTTCCGTGCGGAGGTTCGTTCGGCTCATGTATACTTCTTAATTCGTGCGGGGTTGCAACTTTCGCCTGGCGCGATTCTCAATGATCCCGTTCCTGCATCTCGGACCTATCACGCTGCCGACGTTTGGACTGATGGTTGCGACGGCGATGATTTGCGCCTTTTTTGTAATGCGAGCGGATTTGAAACGGCGGGGAATCGAGATCGAGGCGGAGACGCTGGTGGCGGTGCCGTCGCTTGCCGGGATGATTGGAGCGAAACTGTATCACGTGTTGGAGACCCCGCGGGTGCTGTTTGCCGATCCCTTCGGGCAGTTGTTTACCAGCTATGGCTTCGCGTGGTTCGGTGGGCTAATCGCCGGCATCGCGGCGTTTATTTATTTGGGTTATCGGTTCCGGATCCCCTTGCTAACGCTCTTTGACGCGGCGTCGCCGGCGGCAGCGCTCGGATACGGGATTGGCCGAATCGGGTGTTTGCTTTCGGGGGACGGTGATTACGGCATTCCATCGACGCTGCCCTGGGCTATGAGCTTTCCGAATGGAGTAGTGCCGACTATGCAGCGCGTACATCCCACTCCGATTTATGAGTTTCTCGCAGCCGCACTGATCGCGTGGTTGTTGTGGAAGCTAGGCGCGGGACAAGCGCGGACGCCGATTCACGCGCCACACGATAAAATTGAAGCGAGAGGTCGGAAGGTTGAGCACGAGCTACGAGGTCGAGTCGATGGAGCGGCGGGCGACGTTCGCCCTGCCGGGGTCGTGTTTGCAGCTTACATGATTTACACCGGGGTTGCGCGGTTTCTAGTGGAATTCATCCGCATTAATCCTCGCTCCTTCCTGGGAATGTCCAATGCGCAGACTGCCGCCGCCGCGTCTATGATTGCGGGAATTATTTTATGGCGATGGACGAGTAGACGGAACGTAAGTACCTAGCGGCAAATCCCAACTCAACCTCTCAACGGCACAGCACGAACCGCTCAAGCGACGCGCGGTACCGGCGTTTCCAAAACCGCTTTACCCATCCGAATCGCCAGCAATCCGTTCGAAAGCACCGCGACACTTCGCTCCGGATCAACCTTCGTCCGCAATGCCACCACGCAGAATGGCCGCGGTGCGCGCAAAATCGCTACCAGCCGCTCCGCATCGCGCTCCTCGCCTTCTGTCTCAGGGCTTTCACCTGCGCCATCCTTCACGCGCAGATCACAGGATTCGCGGGAACGGATCGCCACCGGAACCTTCGCGCCTTCGCCGCTGCAACCTTCCGTGCCGAAGTCTTCCATCACGTAATCCCCGAAATCTTCTTCGCCGTCTTCCCGCGGGATTGCGTCTACATAACTGGCGATCAATAGCCAGCTTTCATCCACCGCCACGGTAATCTCCGTGCCAGCGCATCCCGGCAGACTGGCCAGAGCGTACAGATTTCCGCCCGACTCTTCGAAGTCCACCGAAATTCTCGCGAACAAATCAGCCTCCGCCGCCTTCCAGTCTTCCCGCTCGCTGCCCTCTTGCGCCCCGCGCACTATGCAACGCTGAAACGCTCTCCGCGATACTTGGTCATACACCGCCAGCAGGCAATCTGACATATCCCGCAGCGGAATCTGCACGTGCAACATCTCACCGTTTCTTTGCTGAACGGCTCTCACGACCAATTCTCCAAATTTGGCGGGACGTTTCACGGCTCCGGTCCTTACCATCCCCGCCATCGCGTACCCAATACCCCCGAGTCCCAAACGACGTGCCCACTCACAGCGAACGACGCATGCTCCCGCGATTTCTCCGCGAATCTCAGCTCGTGTCGACGAGGGGCGATGGCTCCCCTGGAAATAGCATCCTCGCCCTGCTCGAATCTTTGGTTCCCTTGCCGGCCGAATCGTTCGCCGCTCGCAACTTCTTCCGCCACTCCTGTTGCCACCGCGGCGCGCACCACTTCACCAGACGAACCGCTCCGTCGACTGCGCTCGCTTTCCAGCGCCGCGTTTGCTTTGTCGCTACTCCGCAAAATTCCCTCCGCCTCCGTCGCCAGCATCAGCGGATTCAACGCGCGTTCGCCCAACGACCTCACGCCATTCTCGACCGCCGGCAGCCACAGGCAAGTCTCCGACAGCGGCACCGCGATGAACAGATTCCCGGTTTGTTGCGCAACGAGCGAGGCCAGATCGTATCCTGTTCCGTCGGGGAGTTTTTCGTTCGCCAGAGTCAGTTGAAATCGGATGGTGCGCAGAACCATGTCCGCTTCGCGCACGGTCTTCACCGGATGTGATTCCCATCCGGAGCGCGCCAGGCCCTTCAGTGTGGATTCAGTGCTTGCGGTGCAGGTTCCGACAACTAAGATGCGCACAGCGGCGGCGGACATGTTGGCCCCTTTGAGGAAGGGGAACGTGCGGTTTAGACCTGAATTCGACCCACTCGGACTTGCCGTATCCGCTCTTTCTTGCACTTGCCCGCTCGCCCGCCACGCACGCCACATGGCCACGAACGGTCTATCGCCCTACCGCACTGCAACTGCGGCCCATCCATACTGCGGATCCCCATCTCTCCTGCGACGTTCCCACCCCGCCAGAGTCGCGCGCAGAGCTTTTCAGGGCGTGCGGTGTGACAGCTGCCGCGCGCGACCCCTGCGAGGCGAGTAACCAGTTCCGCGAAATCCCATTTACCTCATCGGGAGATGCGCCGCAGAACGTTACCTACAACTACCCCTTCCAGCTAGGCCCGGGAATGTACCCCACCCTCGAATCTGTGACAATTCGCAACATTACTGATTTTGTACTACGGCCCTTACTGATCTCCCAAACCCTCTTCCCCTCAATATTTCGCTTTTAGTCTTGACACGTTAATACCATAGGAGTAATTTTCGCTTTCTACGCGGGTTGTACGCGTCCCCGTCCTGGGCGTGGGTAAGTTTGCACGGCAACAGTTCGGCGCTTCTTAGCCAGCAGCTCCGATTCTTCGGGGTCTCTAGCCGTCGACCAAATGGGCCATCATCGGTCGAAAAATTCGAAGCAACGCTCGCGACCTCCGACCGGGTCTCGCACTCGCGACAGCGATTCCCGGCCTGAATCTCGCTCCAACCAATTCCTTCCCAATTCGGGTCTCGACGGCCCAGAACGGGAACCCCGCAACTCTCGCGGCGTTCCTTTCCATCCCTTCGTCGCCCTCGTTAAGACCTTTAACGAATTCCTTTTCGAGTTGGATGCCGACGGTAAGTTCCTAAGCATCTGGACTTCCAATGAAGCTCTCCTGCGTGAACGTCGCGCCGAATTCCTCGGCCGCCGCGCTCTCGAAGTCTTGGGCGAAGAAGTTTTTCATCCGTTTTCCAAGCTCTTCAGCAGGGTCATCAAGGGAGGCGTCGGCGAAGATATCGAATTCCCCGTGGACTTCCCCACCGGCCGGCGCTGGTTCCAAGCCCGCGTTTCCGCGGTTGGTCGTGGTGCTCAAAAATCTCATTCCGTCTGCCTGCTCGCGCGCGACATCACCCAGCGCCGCCTCGCCGAAGAGGCTCTGCGTCAACAAGAGGCGCTCTTGATGCACGCCGAACAGGTCACCGGCACGGGTTGCTGGGAGTTTGACGTCAAGACTCAGCAGCGCATCTGGTCCAGCCAACTTTTCCGCCTCTACGGATTCGATCCCAAAGACGGCGTCCCCAGCCAAGAAACCATGTTCGCCATGATTCATCCCGATGATCGCGCGCGCATTCGCGGCATCTTCCAATCCGCGATTCAGAATCGTTCGCCCTTCGAATCTGAGGGCCGCTACAATCTCCCGGACGGACGCCAGCGCATCATGTTTGTCCGCGGCATCGCCCTCCCTGACGAGTCCGGTGAAACAGCGCGCCTGCTTGCCGTCGTTCAGGACGTCACCGAAATCCGTTGCGCTCAAACCCAGGCTCAGGAGCGCGAATCTCTCCTCGCTCAAGCCGAGCAGCTCGCCGGCCTGGGCAGCTGGGAATTTAACGTCGCGCAGCAGAGCTTTACCTGGTCCGCGCAGATGTACCGCATGCTCGGACTTCCTCCCGATGTTCAGCCCGTGCCGCTGGCTCGAGCCTGCGCCCTGTTTCATCCGGACGATCGTGCGCGCGTCGCCCAGGAAGTTGCTGCGCTCATCAAAAATGCCCGGCCGCTCGAAAACGAAGTGCGCTTCGTGCTGCCAGACGCGCAAGCCCGCGTCTTCCACTCCCGCGCCGTGCCCATTACCAATGACTCCGGCGACGTCGTCCGCATCGTCGGCATGTCCCAGGACGTAACCGCGCAGAAGTCCGCTCAAGATCGCTTGCGCAAAAGCGAATCGCTTCTCGCGCAAGCCGAAGAAATCGCCAAACTGGGCAGCTGGGAAATGGATACCATCCATTCCACCATTACTTGCTCCGCCGAATTCTTCCGCATGCTCGGCCTCGAACCCATAACCGGCCCGGTCCCGGTCGAAGACGTCTGGTCCGTGGCGCGCGTTGACGAAATCGGCGCCGCGAAACTAGCCCTCCAGACCGCTCTCGCCACGCGCACTCCCCTCGAGCATGTCTCGCGTTACATCATGCCCGATGGCCGCGCCCGCGTCTTGCACACTCGCGCCATCCCCCTCGCCGACGCTTCCGGTCAAATCACCCGTTTCGTCGGTTTCAATCATGACATTACCGAACAGAAGCGCGTCGAGGACGATCTGCGCCGCCTTTCTCGCCAGCTCTTGACCCTGCGCACCGAAGAACAGCGCCGCCTCGCCCGCGAACTTCACGAAACCGCCTCCCAAACCTTGACTGCATTGAAAATGACTCTGAAACTGATCGAGGACCTGCTTCCGCAACACGACACCCGCGCGCGCGAACTCGCAAAATCCTGCCGTGCGCTTACCGCTGACGCCATTCGCGAAGTCCGCACCATTTCCTCGATCCTGCATCCTCCGCTAATGGACGAAGCCGGCCTCACCGTCGGCCTGAGTTCCTACGTCCGGCTCTTCTCCGAACGCAGCGGCGTCGCCGTGAAATTCACCATCCCCGACGATTTCCAGCGCCTTCCCAAAGAAGTGGAACTAACCCTCTTCTGCGTCGCGCAAGAATCACTCGCCAACGTGCACCGGCACTCCAAGGCCCGCGCGGTCGAGATTTCCGTTGACCGCTCGTCAACGCAGGTGAGCCTTACCGTCCGCGACGACGGCGTCGGCATGGCCCTGCCTTCGCACAGCGATCGCAGAAATTCTCTTCTCGGCATCGGTATCGCCGGCATGCGCGAGCGCGTCAATCAGCTGCAGGGCCAGTTCCACATCCACAGCTCCCCCGGCCAGGGCACCGCCATTCATGTGACTTTGCCCCTGGTCGTCGCAGAGACGTCCGAGTGACCTGCTGCCTCCATTTTGCTCGCGCCGCGTCTGCGCCCGCGCCATTCGCACTTCGCAAACAGTTCCCCATCAATGCACCTATCCTTCAAGGAGAGTCTCATGACTAAAGAACCACCCGTTGCCAGACCCTACCGTATCCTCATCGCCGACGACCATACCGTCGTGCGCCGCGGCGTTCGCGCCTTGCTGGAATCTCAGCCCGGCCTTGAAGTCTGTTGTGAAGCCGCCACCGGACTCGAAGCGCTCGAGCACGTCAAAAAATCCAAACCCAACCTCGTCCTACTCGATCTCACCATGCCCGAAATGAACGGCCTCGAAGCCGCCCGCGCCATTCGCGCGGAAGCTCCCGAAACCGACGTTTTGATTCTCACCATGCACTTCTCTGAAGATGTCGCCCGCGAAGTCCTGCGCAGCGGCGCCCGCGGCTACGTTCTCAAATCAGACGCCGATTCCGAACTGGTCGCCGCGGTGCGCCACGTGCAACAGCACAAGCCGTTCTTCACCGGACGCCTCGCCATGACCATGGTCGAAAGCTTCGTCAACGAGGAGCGCGAAGGCGAACCCAGCACCGATCATCCCCTCCCCGGCTGCCCCCTCACCGCCCGCGAGCTCGAAATCGTCCAGCTCCTCGCCACCGGAAAAATCAGCAAGGAAGTCGCGGCCACCGTAGGCATCTCGACGCGCACCGTCGAAAGCCACCGCAATCACATCATGAAAAAAATGAATTTCTCCAGCTTCAGCGAGCTAATGCGCTTCGCCATCCGCAACCACCTAGTCGAACCGTAGCCGCAGCGCCGCCGCAGCGGCAGCCGTAGCCCATTACCGTGCGCCGTATAACGTCGCGCCGTTGCCGTAGCCCGTTACCGTGCGCTATAACATCACGTCGCTGCCAATCAGGCGGACGCGCCACGTGGCGTAGCGCCGGCGTCCCGCCGGCTCGTCGCAGTTGACTATACCTTTGAATTTGCTTCTGAATTTGCTTCTGAATTCGCTCTTGAATTTGTAGCGGCCGCCTGCTTTTTTCTTAGGCGGGCGGGGTTGACGTAGTCTTTGACTTTGTCTTTGAAGCGGGTGTCATCCCGAGCCAACCCCCGCGCCTTTCCTTTCCCGCCGCACTTCCGCGGGCGCAGTACGCACAGAGGGTTCTGCTCTCCACAGAACAATCCGGATTCCGAAGCGCTAGGAGCTCCGCAGCTTGACTCTCCACTAAATCTCTCCGCCGCAACCGCTAATTCGTCGGATCAACCTCCGGCTCCGCAACAACCGCCTCCCCCGCAAAACTATCCGCCCGCCGCAAAGCCGGAAACCACCAAGCCCACAAAGCCGTAACCACCAGAGTCCCGATCCCGCCCAGAATCACCGACGGCACGGTGCCAAACCAGTGTGCGGTTAAGCCAGACTCAAACTGCCCCAGCTCATTCGACGCCCCAATAAAAATCATGTCCACCGCATTCACCCGGCCGCGCATCTGATCCGGCGTCGCCAGCTGCACCAGCGTTACGCGAATCACGACGCTGACCATGTCCGCGGCAAAGGCCAGCGCTAGAGCGATAAACGAAACGATCAGACTGCGCGAAATACCGAACACGATTGTGCAAATCCCAAACGCCGCCACGCACCACAACATCGTCGCACCTATGCGTCCTTTCAATGGCCGATAAGCGAGCCACACGGCCATCGCGCACGCGCCCACTCCCTGCGCGCTGCGCAAAATCCCCAATCCCCACGGCCCCGTATGCAAAATCTCGCGAGCATATGCAGGCAGCAGCGCGACCGCGCCACCCAGCAACACCGCAAACAAATCCAGAGAAATAGATCCAAACACCACTTTCTGCTTCCAGATGTACACAATGCCGGCCAGCACCGTCTTCAGATTGATGGGCTCCCGCGCTCGCTCCTTAGCTTTGAAATGAATTCGCAAAGTGCACGAAATCGCCAGCACATAGCAAGCCAGCGCAATCGCATACACCGACGAAGGCCCGCGAAACAACGCGTAAATCAATCCGCCCAGCGACGGCCCCAGAATCGTTCCCACCTGGAAAATCGTCGAATGCCACGCCACCGCATTCTGGAAATGTTCTTCCGGCACCAATTGCGGCAGCAGCGCCCGGCTCACCGGTCCATTCAACGACCGCACCACGCCCAACAACACCAGCACTCCATAAATCGGTCCAACCGAGCGGTAATGGCTCCAAGACGCCACCAGCAGCAACGTTGAGCACACCCCGAACCCCGAATAGCAAAGTATTAAAAGTTTTCGACGGTCAAAGCGGTCTGCTGCGTGCCCGGAAACCAGAAAAAGTAAAATCCCCGGCAGAAATTGCGCCAACCCCACATAACCCAAATCCAGAACACTGTGCGTAATATCGTAAATCTGCCAACCAATCGCCACCGACTGCATCTCCATGGCGACGACCGTAAAAAATTTCGAAACCTCATACAACACAAACGCCGGATGGCTGAACGCCACGCGACCAGCTAATCTAGCTTCCCCAGAATCAGCCGTCGCCAAGCCCCTCACCCTCCCCAGTCATGCAACCCAAAATCCTAGCCATGCCAAATTTGAGCGCACGCGAATTGTAACCGAAACCTCGGAATGACAATCGCGGCACAGCCACTCCTGGCTGTGCGCCGTTGTCGTGAATTTACAATTCGCGACGCCTATTCCGACTCGGTAGGGGCGCTGCTTGTGAATCGCGCTGCAGCGCGATTCATCCTGAGATCCCGCAGTGCGGGATCGAAGGGCCTGCCGGCCGCAGTCAGGTTGCGCCCCAACTTGCCACGACCTGAGCCCCGGGACGGCGTCGAAGGCCGCTTCACGAATCGCGCCGCGCTACAACGCCCCTAGATCCCGCTGTGGCTGGTCAAGGTGTAAACCAGCAGCCCCAATACCAGCAAAGTAATCACCACATACATCCAATCCCGCTCCAGCGCAAAACCCAGCACCGAAAACAAAACCCGCGCCACCGGAGTCGCAATCAGCAACAACAATCCAAACTGAATCAATCCCAAGGCGTGCAACCCAATCGCCGAATGTACAATCTGCGCCACCGCCCGCAATTCCACAGGCTCACCGCGAAACACTCTGTAGTTCTGCGGCACGTCGGGACCTTCAACCACCAACAACACGCCGCCAATAAAAACCACCAGCGCCGCCAGCAACACTCCCCAGCGCAAAAGCCGTCCCAGAAACAGTTCCACGCTCTTGTCGTCCACTTTCCCGCCCACGCCAGCTCCGCCACCCGCTGCCGTCATCACAATTTCCCCCGCACGCCCTGAAATATCATCTCGATCGCCAACGCCGCAATCACCACTCCAAACACAATCCGCAGCGTCCGCACTTTCGCTCCAGGCAAGACCTTCGCGCCCACCAACGCTCCCGCCAGCACTCCCAACATCACCGGCATCGCCAGCCCCGGATCAATGTAACCTCGCCGCAGATAAATCCCCGCACTCGCCGCCGCCGTCACCCCAATCATGAAATTGCTCGTGGTTGTCGAAACCTTGAACGGAATCTTCATCGCCTGATCCATCGCCAATACTTTTACCGCCCCGGATCCAATCCCCAGCAATCCCGAAAGCACTCCGGCCACGTACATCAATCCAAAACCGATCGGCACATTCCGCACGTGGTAGGATTTCAGTCCATCGTCAGTAGGATAGGTCCCGTCCAGGCGCAGCGCCGTCGCAATTCGATCCGGCGCCATCCCCGTAGTCGCCCCAGCCTCTTTCTTTGTCGTCGTATAAGCCGAATACAGCAGCACCACGCCAAACACGATCGCAATCATCGAAGTATGCAAATACCCAGCCAGGAAAGCGCCGCTCACCGCGCCCACCGTCGTCGCAATTTCCAAAAACATCCCCACGCGCATATTCGAATAACCTTCGCGAAGATACGCCGCGGCCGCCCCCGAAGAAGTCGCAATCACCGAAACCAGCGAAGCCCCAATCGCGTAGCGAATGTCCACGCCAAACACCAGCGTCAGCAGCGGCACAATCACCACGCCGCCGCCCAGCCCCGTCAACGATCCCAGCATCCCCGCCAGGAACGATCCCAGGGCCACCACCAGCGTAAATTCCAGGGTGTTCAAATTGCCAGCTTGTTCAATTATTTGTGTTCCCGATTCAGCAGGTCACTTCGGTACGGAAGCGAGATCTTATCACTTCAAGGTTTTATTGCTGGAAGTTTACTGTCCGTTGCCAGGTCATAAACGAACCGGATCTCCACGGCATCGTTCGTGCGCGTTCTTTCCAGGCGCACGATCTCATATAGCTGCTTCCCTCCCGCCGCCGGCTCAAACGAGCGGGTAATCTGCGGCCCGTGCGCGCCGCTCTGATCCACCACCAGGCGATAGTCCTCCCAGTGCGCGTCGAACTCTTCATACTTGTCGTCCTTGGGTTTTTGCACTTTGTGCCCGTCGGTATAAAACGCTCGCTGGCGGCCCGCCTCATCGGTCAACAGCACTTCGCCGTTCTTCGCGTCAGCCGTGTCTTTCTGCACAAGCGTAATGGACCCGGCCGGATTTACTGCATCCTGCAACTGCTGGCGGTCGTAATCACTCGTCCCATTTTTGCTCCCGCCGTTTCTAGGATTGCCACCGCCATTCCCGCCGCCGTTGCCGCCGCCTCCACCGCCCGGAAACGGAGAACCAACCCCGCCCAAGTGAATGCCGGTTCCATTGCCGCCACCACCGCCAGGAGATCCAGCAGGGTTATCAGCTCCGGTATGCCGCGCTTCCCTCATCTTGTCTTGCGCGTCGTCGCTCTGATCCAAATTCAGCTTCCACGAAGCGAATAGCTGCTTCTTATCCGGCACCACCGTCTCCGGTTGCGCCGCCGGTCTGGACGGCCCCGTACCCAAATCCCCGGAATCACCCGCCGGCCGAATCGGCCCCGGCGGAGCCTGCGCCGCCAAGCGCAGCGGAAACACCACGCAAGCGCCACACAGCATCGCGCCCACCGCGGCAGCCCGCCTCAGCCTCCACGTTCGCTTCATCGTCACATCCTGCGCTTTCATCGCCTTACTCATTCTCGTGCCCTTTAGTATCAGCCCGCGGATACTCCGCGTTTCCATCGCGTGCGTCGTTCCAGGCCCGCTCGTCTGCAATTTCGGATGCAAAACATCCACGCCGGGATGCAACACCATTCCCGCCACGCAACCACCACTATTCCGCGGAGCCGGAACTCGCGCTCGCACCCCGCGCCTGCACTTTCTGCAGCAGCGCCATAAACTCCGCGCGCTTATTCCCGCTCAATCCAACCCCCGCGTACGCCACGTGAATAAGCTGCTGATTCTCCCGCCCTCCGTCGTACACCCAGGGGAAAGGATTCACCGCGCCAATCGCCCAGTAAAACTCCGCCTGCGCTCCCTGCAAATTCGCCGGCAAATTGAAATGCGCCGAAGCGCCCGCCGTAACCGGATTCAACCGCTGCGCCGCAAATACGTACCAGGTCATCCCCGGAGAGCTGGCTCGTTCCATCGGCGCCAGATAAAATTCCGCCGTTACCCCGTACGCGCGCGGCCCCTCATTCGTCTGCACGAACGTAATCCCCGAACTCACCTGCGCCCCGAAAAACCCCTGCAACGTCATGTCATGCCGGCAAGCGTACGTCACCTGCAAAACCGGAGGCGCATCGCTGGAACTTTTATTCGGCGATGCCGCGAAGCTGGCCCGGGCATTATTCGCCAACGCTTCATCAATGCAACTCGCCGACGGCGGGAAAAAATAATAAAACAGAAAATCCACCAGACTCATTCCCGATCCGCTGGGCATGTGCAGCTGACCGTCCAACCAGTTGGCATCGCGCCCCAGCAACGGATTGTCCGAAGTCGCGAATTGCACAATCGCATTCTCCGGCAAATCCTGCAGCGCCAGAATTCCACCCAGATGAAATGGCGGCGCATAAGGACCCAGCGCCGCCGGCGCGTCCCCGGGATTGAATTCACTCCAAGCCACCGGCAGCTCTACCGACACATCGTTTGTGATCCCGTGCACAATCGTACGCGCCGCGCTTTCACCGGCCGCTGCACTTGCCGCCGCTTGCGCGCCAGCCGCCCGCGCGCTGATTCCCCAAGCCAGCAGCATTCCCACTGCTGCCGCAGTGAGTCGGCTCCATCCGTTACGCCCGACGCTCATCCGCCCATTGCTCCGCACGCCTCGCCTCTAATCGAGTGTGCCAGCATCCGTCCACAAAAAGAAGCCCTTCCATAGTCCCAGGCGAGCAATTTCATGAGCTTCACATGTTGCAACTGAATTGGCCCTCGATTTGTCGTCGTCTTCGCATTTGCCGTCGCCTTTGCATTTGCCGTCGCCTTTGAATTTGTAGCGGCCGCCTGCTTTCTCTTTTCAGGCGGGCGCTTTTGACCTTGAATTTGCCGTCCGATTTGTCTCTGCTTTTGTCTCTGCTTTTGTATCTATAGGAGCGGGTCTCAGACCCGCCCCCACGCCATCATCCCGGCAGGTTTCACACGTCGAATTTGCCTTTGACTTTGATGTCGCTGTCGAACCTGTACCGGCCGGCCCAGTTCCATAGAACCGGGCAGCCGTTGACGTACGTTTGAACTTGTCACTATCTTTTCCCGGCTTCCAACAACGAATGCAATCGCTCGACCCCACGCGCACACCAATCCGCAAAACCTCGCGCAACCCGCGCGAACACACCACCGCCCCCGGGCCATTCAGCCCGGAAGCGATGTTCAATCATTTCTATTTTCGGCTATGCCTTCTTGGCGGACTTGCGGCGGCCACGGCGCTTCGTCGGCGGCGTGGCGGGTGGCTCACCCACCAGCTCTGCGGACCAAATTGCTGTAACAAACTTCTTCACACCGTGATCGTCAAAATCAATCGTGGTGCGCTCGGTATTTGACTCCGTCACCACTCCCATTCCGTACTGCTCATGCCGTATGGATTGCCCTTCGACCAGTGTTTGCACAAATCCCTCCCTGGATGATTATGACTTCAACTTCACTTAACCCCATCGTCGCGACGCGCTTCCGCCCGTCGCCACGTCTGACCAGAAGTATGACCCGCGATAACTCCCGCAAAGGGACAAGGGCTGGGCCCGCCCCTTCCGGGACTCTTTCACTGCTCCCCGGCCGCTGCGAAAAAGGAAGACCTACGCGTCCGGGTAAAAAAAAGAGACACATCCAGCGACCGCGCGGAACTTGCGCTTCGTAGGCCTGGCACCAACCGGCAACCAGCGCGTTCCTTCACCCACTCACCGCGCCAACAATCGCCCCGCCGGTGCAGCCCTAAACAGCTCTGCAGATTTCGGCAGATTTACAGACCGACGACGTTCTCGGCCTGCAGACCTTTCGGTCCCTGCTTGACTTCAAATTCCACCGCCTGACCCTCGTTCAAGGACTTATATCCCTCGGACTGGATCGCGGAGAAATGCACGAACACATCCTCGCCAGACTGGCGCTGGATGAATCCATAGCCCTTGGCCGCATTAAACCACTTCACTGTACCTTGCTCTCTGCTCACGGAAACTACTCCTAAATTATTCAGCAGATGGCGCTTAGCCACCCGGAAAGCTGCCTGTCGCCCCGCCCGCATCGCCCCGCGCAAAAAAAAAGCCGTCGGGCACCAGCCCGGCAGCCATTCATCGCACGTGTCAATAACGAACCATAAAGCAACAAACGCACCTCCACTTTAACACGCTTCGCCCCTCCCCGCAATCCCCTCCCCACCGCCCAATCCTCCTCGCTTGGCGTCCGACTCCCTTTCCCACTACGCCTTCAACAGCACCGCCGGGTTCTTCTTCGCGATACCGAGCAAGCGCAGCGCCGTGCTCCGCGGCCGCCGAGCTCCCTGTTCCCATGCTTGGACGGCTTTCGTGCTCACACATAGATAGCTCGCAAACACGGCTTGGCTCGCATTTAGGCTCTCCCGAACCTGGCGAATCTCCTCCGGCTTCATCGGTTTCGGCCACGCCGGCATTTCGGTTGCCCGCAGGTCAATCGTCCGCCCGCGTTCAAACGCCAATGCGTCACGCAACGATTCCCGCATTTCATCGTAAATTTTGACTTTGATTTTCTTCGCCACCTTGCCTCCTACATGCTCCGCAGCTCCGCGACCATTTGCCGCAGAGCCTTGCGTTCGTTCTCGCTCAAGTCTTCTTGCTCATCCTTATCAAATAGATATAGCAGGTGAATATGGCCGCGGTGTTCCAGATATAGATGCATGTAGCGGTATCCGCCGCGCTTTCCTTTCCTGCGGCCCGGGTTCGCCAACCTCGCTTTACGTATTCCGCCCAAACCTCTCACTACGTCCCCTCTCGCCGGATCTCGCGGCAGATCGTTTTGCAGCTCTCTTAAGACGTCCCCTGCCGCTGCTCCGGCCAGCTGTCCCAGCCGTCGCGTAAACGAGCGAGATCCGATGAATACCACAGCGCAGGATGTACCACAATGTGGGACTAGCTGTCAGCGCCAGCTTTCCACCTGGCGGCTTCGCGGATGTCTAAAAGGCGGGCGCTTGTACGATCGCCTCGAGTCGGGAGGCATGTAGGAATACAGGGACGCCGCCAGAGCAGCTCGACAGCCAATATCCCGATCAGCGACTGGCTTTCGCTCGCTACTTCGCGACGTCCCTAAAACTGCAAATTGATCGTTCCAATCAGCACGCGCGTCTTATCGGTATCCAGCAGCAGCGCCGAATTGCTGTCGATCACGTAGTACGCCACGTTGTACGTGACGTTGGGATTCATCCCCTGGATCGTCGCCGTCCCCCGCCCGCTCGTGGCGTCCAGCGTCAGCAGCGTGGTGCCCGTCGTAAATATCGGGTCTGTCAGAAACACCGCAGTGAAGTTATTGATGTCAATATTTCCCGAAAGCGCCTCGGAACCGCTCCAGGTCACTTGCCCCGATAGATTCTGCTGATAGAGCGCCGGCTCGTTGTGGAAAATCCCCTGCCCTGCCATTCCAAACGTCTCGCTCCCGCCCAAAATGGATGGTGCCGCCGCCTGCACAAATGCCGCACCGCTCGCAACCGCCGTCGCGTCCAGCTCCAGCATCACCGCCGGCCCTTCCGCCGTCTGGTACATCGCGAATTCCTGCGTCGTCGCGCTCGGGCCCGCAACACAGGTTCCGGCCGCCGTGCTCAGCAGCAAATCAATGCGCCCGCTTGTCGCATCCACCGTATAGGTGCACGTGCCCAACGTCGTGTCTGGCGTC
>Ga0209248_10000368_pt1 | contig 14608 bp, 22 predicted proteins | sample BogFormECP04_OM1_FD_188241 | JGI IMG/M metagenome (GOLD analysis project Ga0209248, IMG submission 188241) | Bog forest soil microbial communities from Calvert Island, British Columbia, Canada - ECP04_OM1 (SPAdes) (version 2) | ecosystem: Environmental > Aquatic > Freshwater > Wetlands > Bog ... | reverse complement strand
GAGAAACCCGGCGCCGAAACCGAAAGGAGAGCAGAGAAACTATCGCGGACAGCATCGTAAGCATGCCGGCCACATAAGGCGGTCGGCGCAAAACTCCAATGTTTACACAGCATACGGAATTATGAGCAGCCACAAGTGAACCGATTGATTTAATGCGGCGAGCTGTCTCGGGCCGGGCCATTCCGGACCGCCCCTATTTGCGAGTCCCGGGCCGCTGCACGCTGGATTTGCGAACTCAGTATGAGATGGGTTGGCGCGACTCGGGTACGCATTCGGCGGACGAAACTGGCACGCCGTCGCGCTGCGCGTGCATCTCGCATCGCCAGCCCTCCGGGCACTCGAGGTCATTTTTGCAGGATTGCACACTGGTTCGACTCGACATGGGCATCACCGGGTTCACGCCCGGCCACTCGCAGGTCGCCGACCCGTTTTGCCATTGCATGCACATATGATGCGGATCGCAGTCGAAATCGGCTCGGCAGGGCTTACCCTCACAGCCGAAACTCACGGACGAAACAAGGAGAGTCGCTACGAAAGCGGCTGACGCTGTGATTGCGGCGATGCTTCGCATGATCCTGCTCTCTTGACTCAGCCGAGCGATGCGCCCGGCCGGCCCGCGAGACAATGAGACCAGGATGCTGCCACGATGCGCCTCAAGTCTCAACACGAGAAAAATCCTCAAACTCGCAGAGTCGATGGGCCTGCCGTAACGATCGCGTTGGGATCGAAGGTTTGCTGGTGGGCGGCCTCTAGTTCGGAATTGCGCCTTGATCACGCCCGCGGACGTCGCTACCTCAACGGGCGAACAGCCGGCAGCGGCTTCGCTTGAATAGAAGCACCATTGCGACTTTGATTCGGCTGAGTAAAGTAAAAGAATCGCGAAGAAACCAGCTCGTCGTGGCGCAGAACGAATTGTTCAGTAAGGTGACAGAGTTGTGAAAACCGACGCACTGGATCTACAGTCCATTGCGCACGGAATTCGACAATGAATGAAAAAGCAATTTCCTGACTTGGCTGAACTTGGGCCGCAAAGAGGTAGGATTAGAACTCGCGAGAACGCGGCAAGCCGCGCTCAAAGAGGCGCGCACGGCAGGCCGGTAGCTCCTTGCATGCCCGGCGGGTCATGGCAACCGCTACGTGCTCACCCCGAGCGGCAACGCGATTTGCGGCTCCAGTAGCGCTGCGTACTGGCGCGTCGAAGAATTTGGGCGTCGCCCCTGTTCAGTGACCATCAACTCAACCCAGCGGCCCGGAAAAGGGTTCGAAGATTCTCGACGACAAACTCCTTGAGCTGCCGGCGCGATGACCCGCATTTGACAAATGCTGGATCTTAACCGAATCTTCTAGTGTGCATTCTTAACCCATGAGCACGAGACGCGAGTGCCATTTGTCACAGCGACGGCGCTGCCCAAATCGAGGCATGAACCCACTGTGGACGAAAACTTTGCCGTCGCCCAGGAACTCAGAAGTCTCGCTGTGAGTGTTGCCCAAAGTGCAGTTGCCAGAGATTACAGTCGGCGACCCGCCCTACTCGCCAGGTATGGAGAGCGGGGTAAGGCGGCGTATCTGCAAGACACTCAGTTCCACCTTTCTTACCTGGCCGATGCGATCAGCTTCGGACGCCCATCCATATTCACAGACTATCTCGGATGGGTAGTCGAAGTGCTTTTGGCGCGCGGTGTCGCGACCGAAGAACTGATCGAAAATCTGAAATGCGTGCGTGAGGTGCTCGCAGAGACGCTCTCGGGTGACAAGCTGGCAAAGTTGCTGGAACTCCTCGATCTGGCTCTTGCTGAAGTGGGCGGCGCGCCGGCGACGCGCGCATATCAATCGAGTCAGCTCTTGCCGGCGGACGGACGCGCGAAGCGCTACCTTGATTTTCTGCTGCGCGGGGAACGCCAGGCTGCCTACGAGCTGGTGCAGGATGCCCTCCGCTCCGGGGTGAGCATCAAAGAAATCTGGTTGCGGGTGTTTCAAGACGCGCAATACGAAGTTGGCCGTTTGTGGCAGTCCAATCAGATAAGCGTCGCGCAGGAACACTATTGTACAGCAGCGACGCAAATCATAATGTCCCGTTTTTATGGTCAGATTTTTTCCGCAACGCGCCGCGGTCGCGTGCTGATAACGGCATGCGCGCCCGACGAGATTCACGAGTTCGGGATGCGTATGGTTGCCGATTTTTTTGAAATGGACGGCTGGGACACGCATCATCTAGGCGCCAACACGCCGAGCGCGAGCCTGGTCGACTTCGTTGCGCAACGCCGGCCCGATCTGGTCGGGCTTTCCGCGACGATGACCTTTCATCTCGAAGCCGTGGCGGCGATAGTTCGCGCGCTGCGCGCAAACCAGGAGACCCGCGGCGTCCAGGTGCTTGTGGGCGGCCATGCCTTTAGCCGCGAGCCCGATCTGTGGCGCGATATCGGTGCGGACGGGTATGCGCGCGACGCCGAGGGCGCGTTGGAGGCAGCGGGTCGCCTGCTTCCTCGTGTGACGGTTGAGCGCGGATGACGCCGCAACGAGCAGGAGTGACACTCCGATGCGCCCGCGATGGAATAGTCACTTCAATAGTCAATGACGGGATCGGCTTTGCCAGCTCACTACAAGTCGGCAAGCCATTTTGGACCTGCGCCTATGTTGACAACCACGCCCGCGCGAAGATGTTGATCGACGATTTAGCAACCGCCGGCGCGGTCTACCAGATACCCATTTCCGTCGACTTGAACGGACGCCCGAAGTTACTGAATTTCTCGGGGGTGGTCACGGATGACGAACTGGTATTGATGGGCAGCGCGGTAGAGGGTTACGCGGAAGACATCTATGAGGACCTGATCCGCATCAACAACGAGGAGACCAACGCCCTGCGCGTGGCGATCAAGGAGCTGGAGCAGCACACCCAGCGAGCGACGATCGTAGCGCACGATCTGCGCAATTCGATCAGCCCAATCCTGACCTGCGTCGAACTGCTGTTGAAAACTCTCGACGCCTTTGAACCGCCACAACGGCGGTTCATCTCCATCATCGAGCGGGCCAGTCGCAGCGCGCTCGCGTTGGTGTCGGACCTGCTGGATGTTGCGCTGCTCGATGCTGGACGGCTGGAGCTTAAAACGAAATCGATCGACCTCGCCGCGCTGATTCGCAGGAACGTTGAGGCCAACCAATTGCTGGCTTACGTGAAGAATATCCGGCTGGAAGTCGAAATTGCTCCCGGCTTGCCAGAAGTCAACGCCGATCCAATGCGCGTGGAACAGGTGCTCACGAATTTCATCAGCAACGCGGTTAAGTACTCGGAGCCTGGAACCCGTGTGACCGTGCGCGCGTTCGAAGCCACCGGCGAGGCCTTGGTCGAGGTGCGCGACCAAGGTAAGGGAATTCCCGCAGAGGAAATAGGGAAGTTGTTTCAACTTTACCAGAAGACCAGCGTGCGGCCGACTGGCGGCGAGCAAAGCACCGGCCTAGGACTCGCGATCGCGCGCCAGATCGTCGAAGCTCACGGCGGCAGGGTTGGCGTGGAATCGGAGGTAGGTCGAGGCTCGATCTTCCATTTCACGCTCCCATATGGGGCCAACGAGGCCGTTTGAAGCTCAAGGGAAAATCGTAAAGCGTTAACGCGTCGAAGTAGGTTTGAGGTCGGCTGGAAACTCAGCAGCCGGAGATTTCATCCTGTCTGTGGCGAATTGCTAAATCTGGCAGAGAACACCTCCGTACCGCCATCTTGTGAATCGTTCACCTACGATTAGACTTCGCTTCGATGCCGGACCTATTCCTCTTGATCGCCCATCTGCTGGTGACGCTAGCGAAGCTGGCCCGGCCCGGCGGTCTGCGCGCAGTGGCGGCAGAATCATTGGCGGTCAAACACCAGTTGCTCATCATGAAGCGTGCGCGGCGCCGTTGTGCCTACTGAAAACTCTCAAAGCGCTGAAAATCATAGAGGTTTGGGACTCACTGCCCAGAAGTCGCCGGCCGGTAGTTCCAAAGAACTTGCAGCCCGCTAGGGACAAGATCGGCATATCTTTGGTGAACAGAACGACTCGTCGCCTCTGAAAACCTGGTGTCGACTGCTGCCGCGGTCCGTCGGAACCAGTTCACAGCACCCTTCAGACTATACGGGGCCGTCGATCTGCGAAGGAATTCGGGCCGGACCAAGTTTTGAGAAGCGAAAGCCGACTGGGAATCCGAAGAGGGGGAAGCTCAGCAAGCATTGCCCTGACAACCAAAATGGCTGCGCTAGCATCTATCGGCCGACAGAATTTGATATTTTACAAATTTCAATTCTTAAGCTTTTCGAGCGTGATTTTCAGCAAATCGCGCCGATATTCGTGCAGTTCATCGCTGAGGACTTTGTCGGCAAGCTTCCTTCGCTCGACGAGCGGAAGAGCCAAACAGTTATCGCAGATTCCGTATCTGGCTAGTGCCTCATCGTGGTTCATGCCGGGGAATCGGTCTTCGAGCATCTTCCGCAGTCCAGGGCTGATCGTAAACCGCTCAATCTTAATCGATGTCTTGCCGCAAAGAACGCAAGTCATGGAGATTCGCCCCTTTTGGGAAGCGTCGATCTGTTCGTCATTCGACCTTAGCAATCCGCCCCGTTTGCGGCCACTGCGTAACGGCGCGCCTGAGATTTTAGGAGGCGGAAGGAAGGCACGCTCGGCGCACTCATTTCGACTTCTTAGGTTACGCCGATAACGGCTTGCGGATTGCTCAATAGGAATCATAGCGCCTAGAGTCGGGATAGCGTCGATCGGCATGCGAACTTCGATTGCGTGCGAGTGCATTGACCGATACCTCCGGGACGCCATTTCCTGGTACAGAAATTCTAAGGAGATCGAACAATGCAGGTTCCAGTAATCATATTGACGTTGCTGCTATTTTCTTCGGGCGCGTCTGCGAACTGCGTCACTAATGAGCGTGGTCGAGTCGTGTGCGATAACGGGAACGAAGCTGGGGGATATAACCCCAAGACCGGCAATGCCTGGAAGTCAGAGAGAAATCAGTATGGAGTCGCTACGACGCAGACGAGCGCAGGAGGAAAAGCCAAAACTAAAAATGGTAAGGGTGTATTTCACACTGCTAGTGGCAAAGACTGTTACAAAACAGCAAATAGCCATGGCTGTAATTGAACGCTGAGTCTTTATGAAATGCTTTCTATGCGGCGCGACCTCTATTGGCTTTAAGATAAAGCAGTTTCCATTGAAGTTCGATCTGTATCGTGAACCCATAGTGACGCCCGCCGATAGCCCCTATTCCAGCGGTATTTTCTTGCAGTGCCATGTTACACCGACTTCCTGTTGATCGCCTTCACGATGTCAGCAGGCGGAAGATGCGGCGATACGTTGAGGGCATAAGACAACCCATCGACGCGTCCTCTGATGTTGATCAGATCGCCTTGGTGATAGAAGCTCAATTCATGATTTTCGCCGAGATCGACGAACATCCATGCGTTCGCCGCAACCGACGAGCGCGTCTTTCCTCCCAACAATACACCTACCTCGGTTACAAGCAGATGTAGGTGTCTGAGTTCACCTTCTCTATGTTGCTTCCGGGCCGCGGAAACCGCGCGGAAATGCTCCTCTTGTTTCTTACGTCCCGCGTTACGAACTTCTTCTTTGCTGGAGTTGATCATCTTTGATTACTGTATCAGCAAGTCAACCGGGATATCCATCCGATTTGGTGGCACGAGAACAATATGCTTGGTCTGCCAGCCGGCATACACGCCGTAGAATCAAACTGGAGACGAAAGACTCTCTGGCCACCGTCTATTCGATGAACGGCTGCCGGAAAAGGGGACTGGAGCGTCGGTCTCACGAATAAATTTTCAGACGAACGCTTGCGGTGACGATTTTAAGCGTCTGGGCGGCTTGCAACACAGACCGACGCGACGGACTGGTGCAGCACGACGGTTGCGACGTCATAACCTTTGTACTTGAGGACCGACGAAACCTTCGTTCCCATGTTTCGATCTCCTGGCTCCTGAACCTGAGGCCCTTGAAAACTTATCAATCCTTTTCTCTGAAACCACTGTGACAGCGCTATTCGAAGGAATCTGAGTCTGTTCAAGGAAACTTCGCACTCGATCGCAATGGACGATCACGTGGCGTTTATCGTGCGAAATGAAATGTTTTTGCTCGAACCAAATCATACGTTCAGTGATCCGCGGCCGCGAGGCGCCGACCAGTTCAGCCAAGTCCCGGTGCCGGGCGGACAAGGTCAGCCGCAGCCCCGTCCCGTCGGGAACGCCGAAATTCTCACTCAATTCCAGCAGAGTCAGAGCCAATCGTTCTTCCAATGTACAGCACATGAAATTTGCGCAACGTATTTGGACCGATCCCCAGCCGCCAAGGTAGCTCGTCGCCATCCGTCTGAAGTCTGCCGACGCGATTCCCAGTGATATTTCTATGAGCGAGTCAAGTTCGACCGTCCCAATCTGACACGGAAAGACTGCTTCGCAGCGAAAGTCGTAACTGATTCCAGCTACCGGCAGCGGGAAGCACGGGATCAACCCCGGCCCGACCATGATCACCGCTGTGCGCTGACCCTTGCGATTGCGGCATGTGATTCGCGCCACGCCTGCCAGCAGGATGTGCGCAAGATCGCGGGAGTCTTTCTCGTCGAAAATGATCGCGCGCTTTTCGAGGGTAGTGACCGTCAGCGCGTCCAAGACCTTGTCGAGCTGGCGCGCTGTGAGCCAGGAGATATTCTTGAGGCCTTCCAGTCTTCGAGAGGACGATGCATGAACAGCGGACATAACTAAGGCGCTCATGGTTACAATTTTAGCAGGCTCATACAGCACTGCGATCAAGCTTACTCACGCGACGAAGCATTCATTCGACGGTATCGGTCATCCACGTAACTGGTTCAGACGGGATCAGTCGCTGAGGAACCGAAAGCCAACTAGCTGATGCTTCTCAAAAATTGGTCTGGCCCGAATCTCTTCGCAAATCTAAACGGCCTCCGCATAACCCGAGCTTTGTAAACCGGTTCGACCGACGCTGCCGCGGCGCAAACCATCCAGACTTTTCGCTGCCTTCAGAGTTTTTGGTGGGCAGAGCTGGAAAAGCCATGTACTGAAGGGCGCCGTCGCGCGATATAAGTGCCATCGTCTCGTAGTCGGTCGCTCCGCTGGCGAAGGTCCGAAAAGCGCGCGGATCGCTTCCATCCGTCGTTTGTCGGTCGCACGGCAGTCTGCTAACCCAACCCAGCAGAGGTTCAATTCGGCTCAAGGAAGTACAATGAGCATGTCGTGATCTGTTTCAGAACAGGTTGTTCAATGCAGACCTTCAACCAGACCCGGGTGATCGACGAATGCGCGGGGCCCGATCCGTGGAGTCCGCGCTTCGAGCCGGATTTTCTGGTCCCCGCCCAGTTCTTCGATTTGACCCGGCGCCGGTCGGTGCTCGATGGCGAACCGCGGCTGATCTTCGCGGTCCTCGAAGACGCGGTCCGATGCTACGTGAAGACGGCGAACTCGTCGCGGCGAGGCGACCGAAAGCAGTTCGACGAGGTTCAGCGATGGTTCCATGCGGAACGCGGCATCCACAGTCCGTTTTCCTTCGAAAACGTATGCGATGTGCTTGGAATCGAGCCCGTGTCTTTGCGCGCACGGCTCGAATTGATGAGCGTCAGCGATCTGCCGACCAAGCAGATGCGCTCCGTCGGCCGCAAGCTAGTCGTACGCGCCGGCGGACTGAAAAAGTGAAAAATTGAAAATAAGCATTGGTAGGTTCCAACGCCTGCCGATGGCCTGCCTTCACCGCGAGATCGACCAGCGAAGCGGTCACGGTCATCCCATGCGAACCCCGAACCCGCACCGCGCCGCTGTTGGAAGCGGTCGCTCTCTGCGCTGTCAAATTCAGTGCCGGAACGCAGCCGACCGCCGGCCTTGGGTGAGAGTGTCCTGATTCGGACCGGTATCTATTTGGGACCTCAGGTGTTACACCGTCATCTAGGAAGCAGGCTGCGCCGAACAACCGAGGCATATTAGGCTCGATAGGGCCAGGAACCTCGGACGCACAACCTGCTTTTTCACTTTACACCTATAGCAAACTAGTTAGGTCCTCGCGAAGAATCTGTGCTCATCGGGTGCGGTTGGATCACCACCTACACGTACGCACTCGGCTCCTAAAATATAGGGAAAGGAGGAAAGTCGTGTTCCCTTCGCTTCAGCAGCCGCGCAAGAGGGTTTAGGAGGCGCGTCGCTGCACTCGCCAGGCGTTCGGCGATCACTCTACGATTTCAAGATTAACCCTGCAGTTGCTCCGCGCTGCGGCCGCGTTGAGGATTGTGCGAATCGACTTCACGGTACGGCCCTGCTTGCCTATTACCCTGCCCAAGTCTTCCTTCGCCACGCGCAATTCAAGCAGCGTCGCTGAGTCGTTCCGAGTCTCAGTGACCTCGACCGCGTCAGGGTTGTTAACCAGCTGCTGCGCCAAAAATCGAACTAGCTCCTTCATGGCTTGCTCCGCGGCGGAAGACGAAGGGGGGAGGTTTTTACAAGCCGCGTGGCCGAGCGTAGTCTCAACCACGACTTATAGATACGCGCCAAAATGAGGACAGTTCAGCTTAAAGGGCTCGCGCTTGAGGAACTCGCCGTGGAACCGCGGGCGCGCCCCGCAACGGCTTGGCGAAGTGAATTTGCCGAACTTATATTGCGGAACTCGCGATCTGCTGACGGCCGTCCCGATCTCGGACACCAACGCCAAAACGAGCTGTGGTGGAACGTTAGCTAATACTAGATGACTAGCTATTCGAACAGCTCGCAATGAAATGAACCGCATCACTCACTAGCTAATTAGCGCAGCTTATTTGACTTTACTCATGCAATGGGAATAGTCGTTGACTCGTCGGAACCGCAAGAACGAATCACCTCCGACTTTGATCCAGCCTGACAGTGGCCCTTCCGCTGGCCTTTGACCACGTTCCGCTCGACCAACACAAATCGTTAGACGGGAAGGCCTGAGAGACGTTCTTATGGGACGACCTCGACTCCGGGCGTGAACCTAATGGCGAAAGCCGGTAGCGGTACCGATACTGGTATGCTGACTACACAACGGTCGGATTGTTTCCCTCATCTGAACTCGGGAATGCGCCCGAGTTTTGTGTTCGAGCTTCCCGGCACAAACCAGATGGAGGACAAAACATGCCTAGCAAGTTGCACGTAGGAAACCTGGCCTATTCGGTTTCTAATAGCGACCTCGAAGAGCTGTTTTCAACGATCGGTCAGGTGCAAAGTGTCGCCGTCATCATGGACAAATTCACGGGACAATCTAGAGGCTTCGGTTTCGTCGAGATGACGAATGCGGAGGATGCTGCCAAAGCCATAGAGCAATTCAACGATACGGAGCTCAAGGGCATAAGCATCAAGGTGAACGAAGCGAAGCCACGCGAATCGAGTTTCGGTGGCGGCAACCTCGGCGGCGCCTACCGAAGCGGCGGCCACAGCCACGGCGGCGACCGCCGATAGGTAATCTCTGCAGGGCGGGCTGACGGCGGGCCCGCTTTTATTTTCGCGTAGATCGGAGCTGGTGCGGGACCAAAGACTACAGAGCGCTTCAGGTGGTGTGCGATTTTTCCGCAAGAAGGAGATGAAAAGAGTTCATCGGCCGATTGAAAAGGACTAGCGGTTTGCAAGAATAGAGCGGCCACAGAGAAAAAGCAGAAACAAACGCTATAGGAGAATGTACGAATAAAAATCTATAGTTGCTCTAAGATGTCCCATTGGACGAAGAATTGCTGACGATCCTGAGTCTCTTCACTCTTCATAGATAGACGGCGATTTGGACATCGAGCACGGACCGTGACATTGGAGATGATGAAAAAAGGTGCTGAGCGTGACGTCTGAAGTAAGCCTGCTGGCAGTCGCTTAATTTCGAAAGGTACGCCTTATGTCGCTCGTATCGATTATCGCAAGGACAGTTACGAGGAGCCTTAAGTTGGGTTCGCGACCGACTGAGCCTGACTACCAGCCGAATGAATACGTCAAGTTGCGCCACACCAACATTACGAACTTGCAGGATCCCCGCTTTACCAAGGCTCAGTGGGACCAGCTGATGGCGAAACCCGCGAACGTTAAGCATCTAGGCGACTAGGCGCCCATTCAGATGGTGATTCTGGTATGTGTTCTGCTCCGCGCCGCTCGTCAAATCAGAGCGCCCCGCGTGGCCGGAGCGCCGCCAGATCGAATCTGTGTCATGCTGGTGACCGATCGGACGAAACGAGTGGGGGAATCTGCTTATAACGGCCGGAAAGGTCCTTGAGGAATCAGAATGTCCAACATCGAATTTTCTAATCTGCTCTCCGAACTCAACAAAGGCGCTAGCGAGTTGAATGCGGGAACCCAGACGGTTAACTCCGTATTGGCGTCTGTGGAAACCCAGCTCACCAAGATGAATCTCGGGTTTGAGGTATGGGTTCCTGATTCGCTTTCGACTGTCCAAATCAGCGAATATAGGTATCAGGATACCGAACTTGGTTTTACGAAGACCGGCATTGATTGGTCCCTTGCTGTGCGGGTCCGGGAGGGCCAAAGAGATTCGCAGAGTGATGATTTCGAGTGGTATCCGCTTCCGATTCCCGGGTCGACTCGGCTGCTCGATGCTTCACGTCAGGTTCGAATCAAGGCGTTGCAGCACATGCCGGAACTAATCGAGGCGCTGAAGAGCAAGGCCGACGAAGCAGCCGCTACGATTAACGAAGCCAAGAGGCTCAATAAGTAAGGAATCGATCTCAACCAATCGTCGATCGGTCCAGAGCCGCGGAGCAAGCTGGGTCTTTTTCTTTTTTCCCTGAAGCGCGGAACGCGCGCTTTCTAGTGATTGGCTCCAATCTTCATCGCGCAGGCTTGAGCCTCATTTGACTAAGTCACTCGGTTTAATCACATCATCGAGGGGATCGGAACTGACTTCTTCCAGTAACTAGACCCTCCGTCACTTACGTAGTTAGTGGCTAGTAGCAGTGCTAATTTGACTTCGTTAGTAGGCTGATCCACAGTCTACTTAGATTCGAATCGAGATAAGAAATCGAGTCCGAATTTGTCCAGCCCGACAGTGGCCCTTCCGCTCGCCTTTGACCACGCTCCGCTAGACCCCGCACAAATCGTAAGAACAGTAAGGCTTGAGGGAGGCGTCATGGAACGACCTCGTCTTTATTCAATCCGTAATAGACTCCTCGCGGTCGAGGTAGCCGGAATGGCTCTGTTCTCACTGAAAGCCTGGGCGGGTGGTACCGTTGGACTCGGCACAGGAGCTATTGTGGGTGCAACTGTGGGCGCACCAGCCACGGGAGCCGTTATCGGCGGCCTTGTCGGAACCGGCTTTGGATACGCCGTCGGGAAAAGTTTTAAAAACTCAGAGCACCATTGGAGCAGGTTCTGAATCTGATCGCATCGCAACCGCGCCGAGGTGAATCCGAGATATCGTCTTTCGAATATTTCCCAGCTGTTTTCTGTCGTCTTTATCGGCCATCTGAGCCGTATCCTTGGCCCCCTTTTTTTCGAAGGTTTGTCTTTCGAGTTCCCCATCAACAAAAGCCATTGTTACGCTCCCAAATCCAGTAGCACAGAGTATGATTGCGCCATGGCAAACACTCCAGATGACGTTGATGTTCCCTCGGCAACACCCGAAGCTTTACTTCACAAGATCGGCACGCTTTGGATTCTTTTTGGCGCGATGATCACATCGCTCGGTAACGAGGATCCGAATCTCATAGACCGAATGCTTACGGTCCTTGAGCAGACCAAGCCAATCGGGATGTTCTCCGAAGACGGCCCCGTAAAATGGGATGTCGTATTCCATCGCTCTTTCATCTTACGCAAAGTTCCATGGAGCTCCGCCACTTCGCTGCGCTCGCCTAGGTGTTCGGCGATCACTCTACGATTTCAAGAGTGACCTTGAGGTTCTTCCGCCCTGCGACCGCGTTCACAATCGTGCGAATAGATTTTGCGGTACGGCCCTGCTTGCCGATCACCCGTCCGAGATCTTCCTTCGCAACCCGCAGCTCGAGCATCGAGGCAGTCTCGCCCTGCGTCTCCTTGACCTCCACAGCGTCAGGATTGTTTACCAATTGTTGTGCGATGAACTGAACGAGCTCCTTCATGGGGTAACTCCGTTGAAGAAGTCGAAGGGAAGTTCTTACAAGCCGCTATGACCGAGCCTAATCTTAACTACGTCTTATAGATACGACAAAACTTAGGAGAGTTCGTTCACCTTGAACTGATCTCAATATAGCGCGCTAGGGGACTCGCCGTGGATCCGGGGCGCACCTCAGAGCGGGGTGCCGGCGTTCATCTGCCGAATCATATTAGGATCTCGCGATCTTCTGACGGCCGTCTGATCTCGAACGCCAACGCCAAAACAGGCGGAAGCTTTAATAGTGCTATGGGATGACGGTTCGCAGGCCTGTCCAGCAGCATTGGGTTCAGGAAATGAAGCCATAACTGATACACGGCCAACCTAAAAGCAGTCGATCGGCGCAGGAGAGAGCAGCGGACGGCCGCGCCGCTGTCGACAGCGGACGTTTAGGAGGTAACCAGGGCGACGACTCTCAGTCCTAGATCCGCTCGGCTACGGAATCGACGAGCGAGCAAAGACGACAACGCGGTGCCGCCGTGCCTGATAGGCCTGAAAGCCTGCGGTAGCGCACACTACCAGGCGCGTAAAGTCGAGCAGCTGGGGTCCGGGTAAAGCTCGCGAATTAGCGCTGCTCATTTGACTTTCCTCGTGCAATGGAAATAGCCTTCGACTTGTCGGAATCGCAAAAGTGAATCGCGTCCGACTTTGATCCAGCCAGACAGTGGCCCTTCCGCTCGCCTTTGACCACATTCAGCTAGACCAACGCAAATCGTAAGACGGGAAGGCTTGAGGGAGGTTCTAGCGGACGCTCTCGTCTCCACGCGCGAACCGCAGAGAGCCGGCACCCCTACCGCTCCGAATATGCTGACTACGCAACGGTCGGATTGCTTCCCTCATCTGAACTCGGGAATGAGCCCGGGTTCTCTGTTCGAGCTTACCAGGCACATACCAAATGGAGGGCAAAAAATGCCCAGCAAATTGTACGTAGGCAATCTGGCCTATTCGGTTTCCAACAGCGACCTCGAAGAACTGTTTTCAACGATGGGTCAGGTGCAAAGTGTCGCCGTCATCATGGACAAATTTACGGGCCAATCCAAAGGCTTCGGCTTCGTCGAGATGACGAATGCGGAAGAGGCTCTCAAAGCCATAGAGCAATTCAATGATAGCGAGCTCAAGGGCAGAAACATCAAGGTGAACGAAGCGAGGCCCCGCGAATCGAGTTTCGGTGGCGGCAACCTCAGCGGCACCCACCGAAGCGGCAGCCACAGCAGCGGCGGCGACCGCCGGTAGATAATCTCTACCTGAGGGCGGACGGCGTGTCCGCTTGTTTACGTAGAGATCGGAGTCGGAGAGGTAAACTCATTATGCTCTGCTACGGCAAAAGTGGTGACTGCAACACTAACGTCGAGCCGAAACATTTAGCCGACCGCGACCACTACCGATGCAATGAGTGCAGCGAGAAGTGGGACACCGCTTCCGCTTCCATAATGGACTCTTCGGGGAAGACATCTGAACGGGTCATACGGCGACCTTGCACTTGCCCATGACGATGATCCACGCGATTAGGATTTGAAAAAGCACGCTTTGACTTCACCATGAGGGCATATGGCCAAGCGTGCCATCGGCGGTACGCGGAGGAAGCGGAGCCGACGATCTTTGTTTAGTAATTTCGCGGAGTTAGCGCGACCCGCAGTGCGTTATGATAGGAACGATTCTGAACGTTCGCATCATGGTTTGGTTCTTCTCGTAACACTGTATATAGATTGATTTATGGCCACATGTTCCGGACTAAATAGGCCGAAATTGACAAACGCCCGCTACGTGTTGCTTCAGGTGGCTGTACGATCCTCCCGCCAAAAAAGAGATGGGACTGAGTTTATCGGCCAATTGAAAAGTACCACTGCTTTCCAGGAAAAACACCACGGGGAAAAAGTTCGACGGCTTTCATCAAGACCCGGCTGGACTTTTCGACCTCGCCACGATTGCAGTCGTAACGACGACACCGCAATCGTCTTGGCGATCTCGAGAACACTCGCCCATTGTTCAGACCGTCGCCGCTACGGCGAGCGAATGTAGCTTCGGAGCTCCTCCGCCTCGGACTGGACCTCTTCGAGACGCTGCTTCACGACATCACCGATACTGACTATTCCCTGAAGTGCTCCATTCTGAACGACTGGCAAATGCCGGATTCGGTGCAGCGTCATCACCTGCATGATTTCGACAAGTTGGTCTTCGGACGAGCAAGTCCTAACGTCACGGGTCATCAGATGCTCGGCCGGAAGTGTCAGTACCGCGGCGGCATGTCGCGACATTCCGCGGATGATGTCGCGCTCGGAGATGATCCCTATGAGTTGACCTTCCTCATTGATCACCGGCGCGGCTCCGATCCGATTTTGCGTGAGCACCTCTACGACCGACGCTACGATCTGGTGTGGCGCGACGCTCACGACGTCATAACCTTTGTTCTTCAGGACCGAGGAAACCTTCGTTCCCATGTTTCGATCTCCTGGCGGCTTTTGGATCTGAGAACCTTGCAAACTCGTCAA
>Ga0209248_10000367_pt1 | contig 14665 bp, 11 predicted proteins | sample BogFormECP04_OM1_FD_188241 | JGI IMG/M metagenome (GOLD analysis project Ga0209248, IMG submission 188241) | Bog forest soil microbial communities from Calvert Island, British Columbia, Canada - ECP04_OM1 (SPAdes) (version 2) | ecosystem: Environmental > Aquatic > Freshwater > Wetlands > Bog ... | reverse complement strand
TGCCCAGGTCCACGTTATTCGGGATTTTTTCTGTGTAATCAATCATGGCGATCTCCTAGACAATTATGAATTCCAAAACCATCTCGGCGAGAGACGCGCTTTAGACGCGCTCCCAATTAAATTTCACCGGCGCGCCCGTTCCGTAAATCTTCAGCGCGCCGCTTTCGCCCACGGCGTTCGGGCGAATGAAAATCCAATTCTGCCAGCCGGAAAGGCGGCCAAAAATCCGAGTCTCGGTGGTTTCCGGCAAGCCGAAACGCAAATTCGCCTCCATGCCGGTCAGCGCGTCCGGCGAGAGCGCGATGCGCGATTCGATCGCTTGGCGCACTTCATCCTGCCAGTCCAGATCATCCGGCGCGGCCGTCACCAAGCCCAGCTCCACGGCGTCTTTAACCTGCAGCTTGCGTCCTACGTGTTTGTGCAGCATTTCGATTTGCGTTGCATCCTGATAAAAGCGCGCCGCCACACGTGAAAGATGATTCACCATCGTCAGCGGCCCGAAATTCATTTCCGATAGCGTCATCGTGGCTCGCGCTTCCCCTTCCTTCGTGTCCAGCATGTACACTCGATCCGCCGCAAGCGCCAGCTCCAGCAGCGTCCCGGCAAAACAGGAGCCGGGTTCGACCAGCGCATAGAGCGACCGCGAGGAAACATCCAGCCGCGCGAAACTGCGCCGCATCATCCCCAGAACTTCGCGCACAAACCAATTGCCCTGATTCTTCAAAATGAAATCGTCGAACGCCACAACAGCGTCCGGGTTTCCAGTGGTCTTCAAAATCCACAAACCAAGTTCCGCCTCGCCGGTGCGCAGCCCCAGAATCGCATCATCCAATTCGCGCGCCATCTGCAGCGGCCACCAGCGAGCGCCCGCAGCCAGCGCGCTCTCGAGCGTGGTCGCCACCGCGGATTCCGGCGCGCGCACGGTCAAAGTCACGGTGCGCGTGTCGCGATTCACTTGCGCGTCCACAAATTCGTAATGACGCCCGGCGTCGTCAATGGTTCTTTGCAATGGCGTCAGCGCCACGCCCTTTGCGTTTGCAGGCCGGTCGCTCTGCTCAGCCAATTCCAGCGCGCGCTGCTTCACGTGCTCCGCGAATTGCTGCGTTTTCACCACGTCATCCACCAGCCGCCAATCCTTCGCGCGCTGGCCCTTCACTCCATCCGCCGTGGTGCAGAAAATATCAGCGTGGTCCCGGCGCACGTGGCGCTTGTCCGTAACGCGCGTCAGGCCGCCGGTGCCGGGAAGCACTCCCAGCAGCGGAACTTCGGGAAGGCTCACGGCGGAAGACCGATCGTCCACCAGAATAATTTCATCGCAAGCCAGCGCCAGCTCGTATCCGCCGCCGGCAGTAGTGCCGTTCAGCGCCGCCAGAAATTTCAAGCCCGAATGAGCACTGGAATCTTCAATCCCATTGCGCGTCTCATTCGTGAACTTACAGAAATTCACTTTCCACGCATGAGAGGAAAGCCCCAGCATGTAAATGTTGGCGCCCGAACAGAACACGCGGCTTTTCGCGCTGGTGATCATCACGCAGCGAATCTCCGGATGCTCGAAACGGACTCTCTGCAGCACGTCGTACAGTTCGATGTCCACGCCCAGATCGTAGGAATTCAGTTTCAGCTTGTAGCCCGGACGCAAGCCGCCATCCTCGTTCACGTCCATCGTCAACGTCGCCACTGGCCCGTCGTAGGCCACGCGCCAATGTTTGTATTTTGCCGGCTCGGTCTGATAATCCACCGGCGCCACCTTAATTTGCGAATCTTGCGTCGTCGCCACGTCCACGCGCGCCTCCTACCCGATTTCAGTTTGCAGTGCTTTTCTGAGTTTCAGGAAACTTTGCTCCGCGGATTCGCCGGAAGTGTCCAGGTGCAGATCCGCCTTGCGATAAAAAGGTTCGCGCGCCTCCAGAATGTGGCGCAAATCTTCCATCGCTTCATCGTTTTCAGCCATGGCGCGAAAATCGCCCTGCGCCATCACGCGCGCCATGTAATCTTCGGGATTCGCTTTCACCCAAACCGTGTAACAACTTGCCAGCAGCCGGTCGTACGTTTCTTTTTCGGAGACCACGCCTCCGCCAACCGAAAGCACCGCGCGCGGGAATTCGCTCAAGATGCGCTCCAGCACGCGCTGCTCGATGCGGCGGTATCCGCTTTGCCCGTACAGCGAAAAAATCTCGGACAAATCCATTCCAGCTTCCTTGGTAATCTCGCGGTCCATTTCGATGAACGGTGCATTCACCGCTTGCGCCAGCTTCACGCCGAGAGTGGATTTCCCGGCGCCGCGCAGGCCGATCAGCGCGATGCGCGTTTGCCGCTCCTTGGGTGTCGCGCCGAATTCTTTCGTCAGGCGCGCCGCTATCGTTTTCAACTGCTGGGCCGGCAGGCGCTCGAGCAGGTCAAGTATGAAGCGCTTCGCGTCCGAAGCGGAGCCTTCGGCGGTGAATAGCTCGGCCAACGAAACATTCAGCGCCGTCGCAATCCGCCGCAGCAGCACGATCGAAACGTTTCCATCGCCCAGCTCCAGTTGCGCCAGGTGGCGTTCAGACACGTCCGATTCCTGCGCCATCATTTTCCGGGTCATGCCGCGACGGCTGCGCAGCTCGCGAACCCGCACTCCCAGCGCCCGCAGAAAATCCTCGTCACTAAGACGCGCAGGTGGGAATGGCAGAACAGCGCCGGATTGCGTTTCTAGGGTCATAAAATATGCGCCAGCACGTCATGCATTATAATACATGTCACTAACGCCAAGTCAATCGTTTTGCTCTGAGCGTCTGCAGAGAACGATGCTGACATCGTGCGGCTGAGATTCCGTCTATCTACACATAATACAGTACTTACTTATAGAACTGCCGGGAATTGGCGGCGCGGCCGCTTTTTTCGGTGTGCAACATATTTCCAATCATAGCCGTTATGCTCCGCCGGCATCTCCTGCTCCGGCGCAATGGAATCTGCGCCAAAAATGGCCCGTTGGTACCATCGCGCGTACCTATGTCCCTAGTGCTAAAGTTAGTCATGCGCGTCAGATGCCTGCATTGCTCCGCACAGGTGGAGCTCGATGACCGCCGGATAAAAGGCCGTAAAATGGCCCAAATCCGCTGCTGGATGTGTGCGCAGAGCTCGGTTGTGGACCTGCTCCCTCCCGACCTGAAATCCTCCACCATCATCACAGACCCCGTCGCTCCCCAAGATCGCGCTTTCGCCGCGACGCGCCTCGAGCAATCGGACAGCGCCAGGGTCGCGACGCTCGACCTGCCAGAGGGCAAATCCATCGCGATTTCGGTGGTTGCCGGCTCGTCGCAGGGCCTGCAACGTGGCATGACTATGCCGCTGGTAACGATTGGAAGGCTGCGCGGCGGCGCCGATTTTGAAATTGACGACCCCATGATTTCGCGGCTGCATTGCGCCGTAGAAGTTAAGAACGACACGGTTTACCTTCGCGACCTGCGCTCGACCAACGGCACTTACGTAGCCGAAAGACGCGTGCTGGCGACCCAAATAGACGACTCGACCGAGTTCCGAATTGGAACTTCCACCTTGCGCGTCAGCATCCGGCCGCACTAACCTTATCAACCAAGCCGCATGCATTCCCGTCCGGCACTCTCCGCTGCATCGCCAACTCCATCAAAAGTTTAATCCTGCACCGCGTTGTCCACTGCGGTATGCTCCTTCCCGATAAATCTAAAGCCGGTTAGAGCCCAATCCGCTCGTTTTGCCGGTGGTCAAATCCGCGGGGGAGCAGGTGAGTGGTGCAAAGCGCGATCGAAAAATCGGCATGGCCAGCAATATCACCAGACGTGATTTCCTCAATGGCTTCAGCGTCGCGGTAGGCGGGTCCTTATTACTTCCAGATACGAAGTGGTTCGAACGGTTTGGCCTTCCGCAGTCGCCCTCATCTCCTGAAAAATCCTCGGCCTACTATCCGCCCACGCTTACAGGAATGCGCGGCACCACCGACGCGGTCATGGAAGTGGGCCACGCGCTGCGCGACGGAAACACCTGGAACACCCCGACGCCCGACACCGAAACCTATGACCTCATCGTCGTGGGCGGCGGCATCAGCGGCCTCTCCGCGGCGTATTACTTCCGCCAGATGGCTGGCCCGAAAGCCAAAATCCTAATCCTCGAAAACCACGACGATTTCGGCGGCCACGCGCGCCGCAATGAATTTCACACCAGCGAGCGCATGATCCTAGGCTACGGCGGCACACAGTCCATCGCCGGCCCCAAAATTTACAGCAAGCAAGCCAAGCAGCTCTTCGCTGAGCTGGGCATCGAAGTGCAGCGCTTCTACAAATATTACGATCAGAATTTCGAGAAATCGCATGGCCTGCAGCGCAGCACATTTTTCGACAAGAAAACTTTCGGCGCAGACAAACTGGTCCCGGGCACGGGTGAGCCGACCTGGCCCGCGTTTCTCGCCAAGACGCCCCTTTCACCGCAAGTCCAGCAAGATCTCGCGCGTCTGCACACCGAAAAAGTGGACTACCTGCCGGGCATGTCTTCGTGGGACAAAAAAGTCCTCCTGGCCAAGACCAGTTACAAAGATTATCTGCTGAAATACGTGAAGATCAGTCCCGACGCGATTCCGTTCCTGCAAACCGAGACCTACGGCCTCTACGGCGTCGGCGTGGACGCTGTTCCGGCCGGTGATCTCGCCGGCCTCGGCTATCCCGGATTTGCCGGCATGGATCTTTCCGGCAAGCCAGGCCCGGGCCTGGGCGTGGAAATCACCAAACAGGATGAAGGGGACGAGCCCTACATTTTTCATTTTCCCGACGGCAACGCATCCATCGCCCGCCTGCTGGTGCGCTCGTTGATTCCAGCGTCCGCGCCCGGCCACACCATGGAAGATATCGTCACGGCGAAGCTCGATTACGCCACTCTCGATGATGCCGCTTCTCCGGTGCGTCTGCGGCTCAATAGCACCGTAATCCTCGCGCGCAATGTTGGCGAAGCCAGCGCCGCGAAGGAAGTCGAGATCACTTATGTAAAAGACGGCCGCGCGCGCAGCGTACGTGGCGCCAGTTGTGTCCTGGCGTGCTGGAACATGGTCATTCCATATTTGTGCCCCGATCTGCCGGATAACCAGAAGGACGCGCTCGCTTACGGCGTGAAAGTTCCGCTGGTGTACACCAACGTGCTGATCCGCAATTGGCAGTCGTTCAAAAAATTGGGGGTAAGCGGCGCGCGCTGCCCCGGAAGTTATTTCGAAACCGTCACGCTGGATTATCCCGTCAGCATGGGCGATTACAAATACACCGCAAATCCCGCCGAGCCCTGCGTCTTGCACCTGGAACGAGTCCCGTGCAAACCCGGTCTACCGGCGCGCGAGCAGCAAAAGGCCGGGCGGCGCGAACTACTCACCACCAGCTTCGCAATTTTCGAGCGCAATATCCGCGAACAGCTCGGCGCGATGCTCGCTCCCGGTGGATTCGATCCCGCCACGGATATTCAGGCCATCACCGTAAATCGCTGGCCGCACGGCTACGCCTACGAATACAATTCGCTGTACGATCCTGATTGGGCGGAGGCTCAGCAGCCCTGCGTCATCGGCCGCCAGCCGTTCGGGCGCATCTCGATCGCCAATTCCGACGCCGAAGCTTTTGCGTACACCAACGCCGCTATCGATCAAGCGTATCGCGCGGTCAACGAGGTCGCGCGTTTCAGCCGCCCCGTTGGCAGCTAAAGAGGGCGGCACGCCAACACGCCGGCAACTAAAGCGAGTGGCGCGTGAGGCTGCCGGGGTTAAACTGATGTATTGCCCTGGAAATAAAGCGCCATGCGCATTCATGACGCGGCGCTGCGCCGGGATTCGGACTACTTGAGCGAAAAACATACAGCCCGCCTGCTCGATCCCTTGTTCACCACGGACGCCATGCGTGAAATTTTCTCGGATCGCGGCAGACTGCAGGGCATGCTCGATTTTGAAGCTGCGCTGGCGCGTGCACTGGCGCGCGCGGGCGTCGCGCCGGCCGCTTCCATCGATCCCATCGTAGCGCAATGCAACGCGGATCATTTTGCGCTCGATGTTCTCGCCCGCGAAGCAGCCCTTGCCGGAAATCTCGCGATTCCGCTGGTTAAAGCGCTCACCGCAGCCGTCGCGAAATCCGACGCCAAAGCCGCTGGTTTCATCCACTGGGGCGCTACCAGTCAGGATGCGATTGATACTGGCCTCGTCCTGCAATTGCGCGACGCTCTGGATTTGTTGCAGCGCGAACTCTTGCAATTTTCCACCACGCTCGCGCGCCTCGCGGAAAAGTATCAAGCCACTCTGCTCGCCGGCCGCACCTGGCTACAGCAAGCAAGCCCCGTAACACTCGGCTTGAAAGTTGCCGGATGGCTCGACGCAATCCATCGCCAGCAGGCGCGCTGCGCGCACGCGCGTAGCGAAGTCTTGACGCTGCAGTTCGGCGGGGCAGTGGGCACGCTCGCAGCGCTCGGCGAAAACGGCCCGGCCGTAGCCGCGGCTTTAGCCTCCGATCTAAAATTAAAGGTGCCCAGCATTCCCTGGCACTCGCATCGCGATCGCTTTGCGGAAGTCGCCACTGCGCTGGGCTTGCTGGTCGGCACCCTGGGAAAGATGGCGCGCGATATTTCACTGCTCGCGCAAACCGAAATCGGTGAAGTTCTCGAACCCGCTGAATCCGGCCGCGGCGGATCTTCCACATTGCCACACAAACGCAATCCGGTAGGTTCCGCGGTTGTGCTCGCCGCCGCGATTCGTGTTCCCGCGCTCGTTTCCACGATGCTCGCAGCGATGGTTCAAGAACACGAGCGTGGCCTCGGCGGCTGGCACGCCGAATGGGAAACTCTGCCGGAGATTTTCCTGCTCGCTGCCGGAGCGCTGGCGCACATGGCCCACGTAGTGGACGGCCTGGAAGTGTACGAAGAGCACATGACGCACAATCTCGGCGCGACGCACGGCCTGATTCTCAGCGAAGCGATAGCAATTGCGCTCGCCAAGCACATCGGCCGCTCGCCCGCGCATCAACTGGTGGAACACGCCGCGCACCGGGCCCTGGAATCCGGCCGGCCGCTGCGCGATCTGCTGCTCGAAGACCAGGAAGTGCGCGCGCATCTTTCGCCCGCGGATATTGACAGTTTGCTGGATCCCAAAAATTACACCGGCTCGGCTGCATCCATGATCCAGCAAGTATTGACCGACGAAAAAAAGCACCGGTAAACTATTGTTCACGGAAACTTCCGACATGGCTTATACCAAGGTAAACGGCGCACGCTTTCATTACCGGCTGGACGGCGCGGCAGACGCTCCGGTGGTAGTGCTTTCCAATTCGCTCGGCACGAATCTGGCGATGTGGGATGCGCAAATCCCCGCGCTAGCCCAAAAGTTTCGCATCCTGCGCTACGATTCCCGCGGCCACGGCCTCTCGCCAGTCACTCCGGGCCCATACACAATCGCAGGACTAGCCCAGGACGTAGTTGGCTTGCTCGATGCGCTGCAAATTCCAATCGCGCACTATTGCGGCATTTCGGTCGGCGGATTAATCGGCCAGTGGTTGGGTATCAATGCGGCAACACGCTTCAAAAGTGTGACGCTGTGCAACACCGCTGCGCGCATCGGCACCATCGAAGGCTGGAACACGCGCATAGCCGCCATCAAGGAAAGCGGCATCGCGCCCATCGCGAATGGCGTAGTCTCCCGTTGGTTCACCGAAGATTTCGCCAAGCGAGCCCCCGCGCAGGTAGAAGCCGCGCGACAAATGCTGTTGCATACGCCGCCCGAAGGTTACGTCGCCACCTGCGCCGCGCTCCGTGACGAAGATCTGCGCGAAGCAATCTTGCGCGTCAACCTGCCCACACTGGTGATTTCCGGCACGCACGACGCCGCAACGATCCCTGCGGATGGCCGATTCGTGGCGGAAAAAATCCCCGGTGCGCAGTATCTGGAACTAAACGCCGCGCACCTTTCGAATATCGAAGCGGCCGAACCTTTCACGGCCGCGCTGCTGAAATTCCTCGAGCGGCAGGAGGCAAATTAATGGACGAGCGTGAACGTCATGCCGCGGGAATGAAAGTGCGCCGCGCGGTGCTGGGCGATAAACACGTGGACAAGGCCGAGGCCACGAAAGATTCCTTCAGCGAGCCGTTCCAGGATTTGATCACGCGCTACGCTTGGGGCGAAATTTGGTCGCGCCCCGGCCTTTCGCGCCACACGCGCAGCCTGCTCACTCTTTCCATGATGATCGCCCTCAATCGCGGCGATGAATTCCGCATGCACGTGCGCGCCGCGCTGAACAACAAAGTCACGCGCGAGGAAATTCAGGAAGTCCTGCTGCAAAGCGCCATTTATTGCGGTGTTCCGGCAGCAAACGCGGCGTTTCACTTAGCTCAGGAAGTTTTCGCGGAGGTTGACGCCGGGCGCTGACGTAATTTCCCATGCCAGAGCTTAATACCGCATCACAACGCTTCCAGCAATGCGTCCGCTTGATACAGCGACGCCAATTTCAGGAGGAATCATAAATGCCGATCGAAAAAGTTGCAGTAGTAGGCTGCGGCCTGATGGGCTCAGGCATCGCGCAAGTAGCAGCTCAGTCAGGCTGCCAGGTCACGGTCCGCGAAGTCTCCCAGCAGCTCGTGGATAAAGGCATGCAATCCATTGAGAAAAATCTACAGCGCCTGGTGGATAAAGGCACGCTCCCCGCCGCTGACCGCGATCAAGTTCGCGCCCGCCTGCGCGGCACCACCAACCTTGAGGACTTAAAAGATTCAGACCTGGTGATCGAGGCGATCATCGAACAGCTTCCCGCCAAGCGCGAGCTCTGGACCGCGCTCGATAAAATTTGTCCCAAGCACACCATTTTCGCCAGCAACACTTCATCGCTCTCCATCACCGAAATGGCCATGTTCACGCAGCGCCCCGACCGTTTCCTGGGCATGCATTTTTTCAATCCCGTCCCGGTGATGAAGTTGGTGGAAATAATCCGCACCATCGCCACCGATCCCAAAGTGGATGAAGCCGCCGTCGCTCTCGCCGCGCGTTTCGGCAAGACGCCCGTGCGCACCACCGATCGCACCGGCTTCATCGTCAATCGCTTGCTCGTGCCGTATCTGCTCGATGCCGTCCGCGCCCTTGAAGAAGGCGTCGGCTCCATCGAAGATATTGATAATTCCATGAAGCTCGGCTGCGGCCATCCCATGGGCCCGCTCACGCTGCTCGATTTCGTCGGACACGACACCACCTACTACATCGCAAATATCATGTTCGATGAATTCAAGGAGCAACGCTTCGCGCCGCCGCCGCTGCTGAAACGCATGGTCCTGATGGGCTGGAATGGCCGCAAAGCCGGCCGCGGTTTTTACGATTACAGCGACCCCGCAAGGCCGAAGCCGCTGCAATTCACCTAAGCGGTTTGCGTGCGGTCAGAAGAACTTTGTGGGTCGCGGTTTTAACCACGACATTAAAGCTGCAACGAACGCGCGGCTTTACAGTTTGTGGAGAAAGACGGTTTTTAGGGGGTCGGAGCTTCAGCTCCGACAATAAGTACTTCGCTTTCACTGGGCTTCAGCCCCTGAGGAAACGGTTTAAGCGTTTTTCTGCAAACTGTTTAGCCGCTGAAGTTCCTGCTGCGCGATCGCGGCATCGAATACACGTTATAACTTCGCTTGGCCTTCTGCCGCGCCAGCCTTGGAAAGCCGCTCGATCACTTCCGCCGGCAGCGGACGCGATTTCATGCGCTCCGGATTCGCCGGATCCGTCCCTGCCCACACGCGCGTTTCAAATCCTTCCACCGCCAGCGCGCCTGCCTTGAAAAACTGATGCCGGATCACAAAACTGCTGCGGCGAAATTCCGTCACCGTGGATTCCGCCAGCAATTCATCGCCAAATGTCGAAGGCACCAGAAACCGCGCGCGTACATCCACCAGCGGCGCTCCCAAAACCGCATGTGCCCGGAACAAAGCGCGCGTCGGCATCCCCGCATTGGTGAAAAGCGCGGTAACGCAATCGTCAAACCACGCCAGATACTGCGGATAAAACACGATTCCCGCGGGATCGCAGTGCCCCCACTCCACCAGCAAATGTTTCTTACTTACGAACATAGCGTAAAGCCCCCGGAGCAACCGCTCAGCCGCGCGCGCAAAATGTCCAGCCGGACAAAAAATCCCCCGACTTCAACGCCGCATGGTAACACCCACTTCCCCGACCCTCCAACTATTTGCCTCGCCATTCGATCACGATATCGCTCCGCGACCCGCGCCGCTTCTGCTATCGTTTACAAGCTTTCAGCCAAGGACGCACCCCATGCGCACGCAAGTTGGCATCATCGGCGCCGGACCAGCAGGCCTGGTCCTCTCGCATCTGTTGCACCTCCACGGCATTGAATCCGTCGTCCTGGAAAATCGCAGCCGCCAATACGTGCAAGAGCGCGTGCGCGCCGGAGTCCTCGAACAAGGCACCGTTGACCTGCTGAAAGAAACCGGCGTCGGCGAACGCCTGCAGCGCGAAGGCCTGGTGCACCACGGAGTGAATCTGCGTTTCGCGCGCCGCACGCACCGGATCGATTTCGCGGACCTCACCGGCGGAAAAGCGGTCACCATCTACGCGCAACATGAAGTCGTAAAAGATCTCACCGACGCGCGACTCGCCGCCGGCGGCCAAGTCCATTTTGAAGTCGCAGACACCAGCATCCACAATTTCGACGACGCAAGCACTTCATCCAAACCCACGATTCAGTTCCGCAAGGATGGCGAGCCGCGCGAATTGGTCTGCGACTTTATCGCCGGCTGCGACGGCTATCATGGCATCTGCCGCCCGTCGGTGCCCGATGGCATTCTCACCGCTTTCGAGCGCGTCTATCCCTTCGGATGGCTGGGCATTCTCGTCGAAGCTCCGCCGTCCTCCGAAGAACTCATCTACGCCTACCACGACCGCGGTTTCGCCCTGCTCAGCATGCGTTCGCCGCGCATTGGCCGCCTGTATCTCCAGTGCCGCCCCGATGAAGACCTGCTGAATTGGCCGGACACGAAAATCTGGCAGGAACTGCAAGTCCGCCTGGCAGGCGAGGAAAATTGGAAGCTGCAAGAAGGCCCGGTGCTGCAAAAAGGCATCACCGGCATGCGCAGCTTCGTAATCGAGCCGATGCAGTACGGCAAGCTATTCCTCGCAGGAGACGCAGCGCACATTGTCCCGCCCACTGGAGCCAAAGGCCTGAACCTGGCCGTCGCCGACGTGCGCATCCTGGCGCGCGCCCTCGCCGAATTCTATTCCACCGGCCGGCGTGACCTCCTCAACGCCTATTCGCAGACCTGCCTGCGTCGAGTCTGGAAGGTCCAGCGCTTCTCCTGGTGGATGACCTCCATGCTGCATCGCTTCGACGATGAGAACGCCTTCGACCACCGCCGCCAACTCGCCGAGCTGGACTACGTCACCAGCTCCCGCGCCGCCTCACAGTCCCTGGCCGAAAACTACGTAGGGCTGCCTCTCGAATAATCGCCAAACGCCAACCGCGCGCTCGTGCATTTTCTCCAGCGTCAACGTGCGGCTAGTAACTCCTTATATATCAGTGGATTGAAAGCCGTCAATCCCCGGCACTGTTTCAATTCGGTACAGCCCCAGCCTCCTGACGTTCGTACCACCCGATTGAGAGTCCCGGCCTATCGCCACCATCGCGGCCCGAACGTATCCTGTCTAAGTTGGAAGCAAGCACACGCGACTCGGTCCCGCAACCGGGGGACGCGCCAAACGGGGGTTTAGATGCAAGCTGGGGGATTCCGCAACATCATCCGTGGTCTGATTCTGGCCGGCGCCATTCTCGCTGCCAGCCAGGCGGCGATAGCACAACAAACCCTTTCTTTACCGATACATATGGGAGAAGACGGCCAGAGCCCGATCGCTTTTATGGGGCCGCATTTCTTCATCCACCAGGCAGCAGGCGCGAACCTCAGCACCCCGCCGACGACGGCTTTCACCCCCTCGCAGATTCGCCACGCCTACGGTTTTGATCTGGTCACCAACCAAGGCGCCGGCCAGACCATTGCTCTAGTGGATGCTTACGACGATGCGGACGCCGCGAACGACCTCGCCGTCTTCAGCAAGCAGTTCAACTTGCCGGCCTGCACCACCGCCAGCGGCTGCTTCCGCCAGCTCTATTCCAGTGGCCGCAAGCCCGCCGCCAACTCCAACTGGGCCGTCGAAATTTCGCTGGATATCGAATGGGCGCACGCCATCGCGCCGCAAGCCAAGATTCTGCTCGTCGAAGCTCCTTCAAATAACCTGAGCGACCTGCTCTCCGGAGTGGATTTTGCGGTGTGCAACGGCGCTTCAGTCGTTTCCATGAGCTGGACGTCCGCCGAGCTTTCCTCGGAGCGCAATCTGGACAATCACTTCGTTTCCACCGGCGTCACTTTCCTTGCCGCTTCGGGCGATAGCGGCGCAGGCGTCAATTATCCAGCGGCTTCGCCAGACGTCATCGCCGTCGGCGGCACTTCGCTGACGCTCGACAAATCCGGAAATTACAGCAGCGAATCAGCCTGGAGCGGCAGCGGCGGCGGGCTCAGCAAATACGAATACGAACCGGCTCCGCAATCGCAGTTTCCAATCGCCGACGATATTCACGGACTGCGCGGCGTGCCCGACGTTTCCTACAATGCCAATCCCGGAACCGGTTACGCGATTTACGATTCCATCGGAGTCAGCGGCTACAGCGGCTGGTTTCAGGTGGGCGGCACCAGCGCCGCCACCCCGCAGTGGGCCGCGCTGATCGCCATCACCAATTCACAACGCGTCGCAGCCCGCAAAGCAAACTTGAGCGCCACCGGCACTTCCGTGTACGCCGTAGGCAAATCGAGCCTGGGCACAAACTTTCACGCGGTCACCACCGGCACCAACGGTGCCTGCGGCACAATATGCGATGCGCTCACCGGCTACGACTACGTCACCGGCCTCGGCACCCCGCAATCCAAGGTCTTAATCCCAGCCTTGGCCGCTCGCCCGTAATCACTCGGCCTCAGTCTTGAACGCGAGCCGCTTCGAGTTTTTCGGAGCGGCTCGCTCTCCAACCTTCAAACATTCGCTCCTAACGGTCTTACAATTCATCTTCGGTTCTGACATAAGTCTCGACACCAGCGCCGTAGGCGCGGCATAAGTTAGCCCACCGCGGTAGCGGTGGGAAAAATCGCAAAGTAAATGCCGAGCGCCGTAGGTGCGACACAGCCGTTGCTGTGGTTGTCGCGAACTCGCTCCGGCAATTTCACTCCTGCGCCAGCTCTTTTTGCTTGCGAAACACCCTCACTTCACCGTCCTCCGCGAATCCCCCGCCGTGGTGTATAGTTTTTTCAGGCGCGGCCATTCCAAAAGCCACATTTGCTGCAGGCCACATTGATTCGCCGCGCCACAGGTCTATCCCCAATGAAGCCACATTTGCAGGTCATGAAATTTGGCGGCACATCGGTAGGCGACGCTTCCTGCATCGCGCGCGTCGCCGATATTGTCGCCAAAGCCTCGCGCGTCGGTCCGCTCGTCGTCGTGGTCTCCGCCATGAGCGGCGTCACCAACCGCTTGATCGAAGCCGCCACGTGCAGCGAGGCGGGCGATCGCGAGCGCGCCACCGAACTGCTCGAATTCTTGCGCGCCCAGCATTTCACGGCGCTGCAAACCCTGATCCAGAGTCCGGAAGCCGCAAAAGTGATTGGCCTGGGAATCGAGGAACTGCTCCGCGAAGCACAGCGCCTCTGCGAAGGCACCGCGCTAATCCACGAACTCACCGTGCGCACGCTCGATTGCGTTTCCAGCCTCGGCGAACGCCTTTCCGCACCGATCGTCGCCGGCGCCCTCAGCGAACGCGGCGTGCGCAGCGAAGCCATCGAAGCCACCGAATTGATCGTCACCGATTCCTATCACGGTGCCGCCGAACCTCTAATGCCGCCCACGCGCGAACGTTGCGAAGCGCGCCTGCGCCCGTTGCTTCAACAAGGAATTGTCCCGGTCGTCACCGGATTTGTCGGCGCCACCAGGGAAGGAGTACTGACGACACTCGGCCGCGGCGGCTCCGATTATTCCGCCACAATTCTCGGCGGCGCGCTAGCCGCGGACGAAGTGATCATCTGGACTGACGTGAATGGTGTTCTCACAGCCGATCCGCGCCTCGTTCCCGGCGCCCGCACCATTCCGGAAATTTCCTACCGCGAAGCGGCGGAGCTAGCGCATTTCGGCGCCAAAGTGCTGCATCCCAAGACGCTCCGCGCCGTAACCGAATCCGGCATCCCCGTCTGGATTCGCAACACTTTCGAGCCCGAGCATCCCGGCACAAAAATCACGCCGCAGGGCCAAGCCTCCAGCGCTGGAGTGAAAGCGCTCACGGCGATTCGCGATGTTTCACTCATCGCCGTCGGCGGCCCGGGAATTGTCGGCCTCACCGACGTAGTGGGCCGCACATTTTCCACCACCGCCAGCGTGCGCGCGAACGTCCTGCTGATCTCGCAGTCCTCTTCGCAGAACGATATCTGCTTCATCGTTTTTTCTTCCGACGCCAAACGCACCGTGGACGCGCTGCGCCAGCAATTCGCCCAGGACCTGATGCACCAGAAAGTCGAACACATCACCCTCGATCCCAACATCGCCATCGTCGCCGTGGTCGGCGAAAATATGCGCGGCACCGTGGGCATGGCCGGACGCACCTTCAGCGTGCTGGGCCGCGAAAATATAAAT
>Ga0209248_10000366_pt1 | contig 14668 bp, 14 predicted proteins | sample BogFormECP04_OM1_FD_188241 | JGI IMG/M metagenome (GOLD analysis project Ga0209248, IMG submission 188241) | Bog forest soil microbial communities from Calvert Island, British Columbia, Canada - ECP04_OM1 (SPAdes) (version 2) | ecosystem: Environmental > Aquatic > Freshwater > Wetlands > Bog ... | reverse complement strand
ATGGCCGTCAACGAAGCACGCTTCTACAAGGAGGCCGCCGACGACCTATGCGGGGTCGCTCCACGCTCTTGGTATGCGCATGCCGGGGTCGGAGCGCGATTCCTGATCGTGCTCGAGGACATCGTTGCCGCCGGCGGCCGGCCGTACACATTGGCCGACCATTGCGACATCGGCCACGCGCAGGGATTGATCGACGCCTTTGCCACGTTGCATGCCCGATTCTGGGAGAGTCCGCGGTTGGTCGGCGATCTGTCCTGGATCCGAACATGGAGCTCCCGGCCGGGATACGGCGTGTTGAAGACCTTCTACTCTCGTGGCCGTCGCGGGGCCCTTCGCCGGGAACGTCCCGAGGTAACCCCGGCCGTACGCGCTGTCGCGGCGGCCCTCGACACGTATGCCGATGCGTACTACCGGGAGTTCGAGGCCGGGCCATTGACCCTGCTGCACGGCGACTCGCATCTGGGCAACACCTTCGCGCGTGCCGACGGACGGTCCGGACTACTCGACTGGCAAGTGGTTTGGCGAGGGCCGGGACTGCGGGAGGTTTCCTATTGGATGGCCACCGGCCTGGAACCGGAGATGCGCCGCGCTGCGGAGCGCGATCTCATCGGGCGATACCTGGAAGGTCTGCGTGCCCACGGAGTGAAGGACTTACCGGCCTTCGACACCGCGTTCGATCGGTACCGCCTCTTCGCCGCCGAAGCGTGGGATGCGACGGCGATGACGATCAATTGGCCGGGCCTGCAGGCACAGCAGAATGCCGACGCTGCCTTCAGACGGGCCTGTACGGCCGTCGAGGATCTTGACACCGCCGCGCTGATGAACCGGCTGTACCGATAGCCGTACCCGGCATCCGATGCCGGACGTTGACACTATGACAGTGAACTGTCATCTTTGGTTAGGTCGTACCAAAGGAGCTCCGCAGTGACGGATCTGAAGTCCCCTAGACAAGCAGAGCCGTCGGCCATCGAGCCCGCGCGGATCAAGACGATTCGGCCAGTACTGTTCTGGTCGAGCCTCGGCACGGTGTGCGTCGTCATCGCCGCCTACGTCTACATCTCGTGGATCGCCTCGGGCAATGCGACTCCGGTGAATCCGGGTCCCGACCCGATCCCCGGAGCCACCCGGTGGGCGATGACCGCCTTCCAGATCGCCTGCCCCATACTGGCATTGGTCGCGATCGGCTACGTGGTGCGTAAGAGCGTGCGCGAGCGTCAACTCTGCGTCGAAGCTGCCATCGTGATCGGATCGGCGATCGCATGGTGGCACGACCCGCTGATCAACTGGTTTCAGCCCGCGCTGTTCTACAACGCCGGCTTGGTCAACTTCGGCAACTGGACGCAGAACATCCCCGGCTGGCTAAGCCCCGACGGTCGGTTGATGGCCGAGCCGGTGCTGATGATCGGAATGATCTACATCTGGATGCCGCTGGCCATGGGCTCGATCGCCCGCTGGGCCATGGGTCGCGCCCGCCACCGGTGGCCGACGCTGGGACCCGTCCGCACCTTCTGTGCCGGTTGGCTCGCGGTATACATCATCGAGTTTCCGCTCGAGATCTTTGCGGTGCGCCACGGTCTGCTCGGCTATCCGGCGTCGATTCCCAGCGTCACGCTGTGGGCGGGGCAGACGGTGCAGATACCGCTCTACGGCCCCATCCTGTGGTCGCTGGTGCTCAGTTCGAGTGGTGCACTGATGTTCTTCCGCAACGACGAAGGCCAGATCCGGGTGGAGGCGGGTGTGGAGACCCTGCGGTGGGCGGGACCACGGGTCAGAGGACTGCTCAGGGTGCTGGCGGTCACCGGCTTTCTACACGTGGTGGCGATCGGCGTGTACGACCTGCCGGTCAACCTCGCCGGCTTTTACGCCGGGCCGACCCAGACCTACCCGAGCTATCTGCGCACGCAGTACTGCGGACCGGACACGCCCCGGCACTGCCCCGATGGCACCCGCTTCGACGATCGCTAGGTCGCGCTACTTCAGCACCGCGGGCAGGGCGGCGAACTCCTGGCGGATCAGGTCGTCGAGCGAGCGGGCTGGCGTCGACAACCACTGGTTGAGGGCCCGCTCGACGAGCAGCATGCCGACTGCCGCCAAGAGCCGGCATTCGCTGTCGGGGGCCGGCATTCGGCGTCGTTCGGCGATCACCTTGGCGACGGTCTCGGCGTTGGCCTCGTGGTTTTTGCGCTCGCGGCCCAGCAGCACGAGCGACGACGCGACGGCGTCGTGGTACTGCGCGATCCTTTTACGGATGCGCTTGAGGCCTGGCGCAAGCAACGCGAATGAATTCGCCAACGCCTCGAAATCTGACACCGCCTCCGGTTGAGCGAGGTAGACCCCGCTCACGGCGTCGATGAAGTCGTACTCGCCGAAGAAAAGCACCGACTCCTTGGTTGGGAAGTACCGGAAGAAGGTCCTCGGCGAAACCCCCACGCTCTCGGCGATCTGGTCTGTGGTGGTCTCGTCGTACCCGTTGGTGCTGAACAGGTTCAGGGCGGCATTCAGCAGAGCATTGCGGATCCGGTCCGCATGCTCGTCCCGCGGTGATCGGTCGCCCCGGGCCATCGGCCAACCTCCTCGTCCGTCTGGGTGTCCCGACAGTACAACGACGACGGGTGCCGGCACATCGTTGACACTCGTCGTGGTACCGACGATACTTCCAATATATGACAGTGCACTGTCAAAATGATACTTAAGCGCCGACCGGCGCGGCTAGAGAGGATCTCCGTCTCAATGACCGAGCTCGGCGTAACCGCAACGCTGAATATCAACGATCTGCCGTTCACGGCGGACCGCACGCGCGCGTGGCGGGAACTGCGGGAGGCCGGCGAGGCGGTAAGTTCTGGCGAAGAGGTCGTGCTGACCAGCGCCGAGGCCGTGGAGTTCGCGGCCAAGAGACCTGAGATCTTTTCGTCGGCAAGGGCTTTCGACCGTCTGGGAAGTCCCGTCCCGCTGGTACCGATCGCGATCGATCCGCCGGATCACACTCGGTTCCGCCGAATGCTTGATCCGTTTTTCAGCCCGAAGAAGATGGCCGAGCGTGAGCCCGAACTACGCAGGCAGGCTGGCGAATTGATCGACGCGATTGTTGCGAGCGGCGAGTGCGACGTGGTAGCCGATCTCGCGACACCTTTTCCCTCCCAGGTGTTTCTGACGCTGTTCGGGCTGCCCATGGCGGACCGCGACCGACTGGTGCACTGGAAGGACGCGATTCTGCAATTCACCGATCCGAGTAGCGCCGAGGCGACCCCGGAGGTGATGGCTCACGCGCTGGAACTGTTCACCTATCTGACCGAGCACATCGCAGAGCGGCGCGCCAATCCGACCGGCAGCGACATGCTCACCCAGCTGATACAGGACACCGGTGAGGGCGGCATGTCGGACAACGAGATCCTCGGCCTGTGCTTCATGTTCGTGCTGGCCGGGCTCGACACCGTCACCTCTGCGGTCGGGTTCTCCCTGGCCAGGCTGGCGGCCGACACCGAGATGCGCCGCCGTGTCGCGAACGACTTCGCGCTCATCCCGGCATTCATCGAGGATATTTTGCGTGTCGATGGACCTGTCCCGTTCGCGCCACGTGTCACCACCGAGCCGGTCGAAGTGGCGGGCAGGGTCGTGCCCAAGGACACGACGGTCATGCTCAGTTATGGCAGCGCCGACCGTGATCCGCGGCGGTATCAGGACGCCGACGAGGTTCATCTGGACAGCAAGGTCGTGCACTTCGCGTTCGGGCGTGGACCGCACCGGTGTCTGGGTTCGCACCTGGCGCGTCTCGAACTCCGACTCATCCTCGAGGAATGGCACACCCGCATACCCGAATACACTCTGGCTCAAGACAAGCCGCCACAGATGCCCTGGCCGACCGGGACGATGTCCCTGCAATCGGTTCCGCTGAACATCACGCCGTCATCGCGGGGTCAGTAAATCTGACAGTCGTCGCGCGAAGACTCATCCGACCTTCGGGATGATTTCCTCGGCCACCCACTGCATGTGGTCGAGGTAGGCATCGAACCCGTCCAACGCAGGCGGGTTGACCCAGGTGTCCGTAACGCCCCGCTCGGCCAGCATGTTGCAGTTGTCGATGACCTGCTGGGCGCTCTGGCCGAAATGCGCATTCGGGTCGTCGACGATGGCGTGCGCCTGACCGACGGACAGCATCGCCAGGCTGTAGAACAGGGAGAACGGCCGGTCGTCGAACCCGGGCTGCGAGCGCAGGTAGTCCATCTTGGCCGGCAGCTCGTCGGGCTTGGTCAGCCATGGCGCCCAGCCGTCGCCGAACCGGGCCGCTCGGCGCAGCACCGCATCGGCGTCTCCCCCCATCCACACCGGCGGGTGGGGTTTGGAGATCGGCTTGGGCCCGAACGCGATGTCGTCGAATTTGACGAATTCGCCGTCGAAGCTTGGCGAATCGCTGTGCCACAACTCGAACATCGCCTCAAGAAACTCGTCCGCCATGCGGCCACGCTTGGTGAAGGGGACACCGATCGCGTCGTACTCCTCCTTGAGCCAGCCGACACCGACGGTGGTCTGGGCGCGACCGCCACTGAGCCAGTCGAGCGTTGCGATCTGCTTCGCGGCGACGATCGGGTTGTGCAACGGCAGGATTGTCACCATCGACCCAATGGTGATCGTCGAGGTGGCGCCGGCGACGAAGGCCTGGGCGGTGGTGGCGTCGAAGTAGTGGTCGCCGGACAACTCGAGATGACCAGTCGGGGTGAGGAAGTGCTCGGGCAGGAACACCATCGAATAGCCCAGCTGCTCGGCCCGTTGGGCAACCCGCGCGATGTCGGCGCCGGTGAGCTGGTGTTCCCACGGCTGCGTGATCGCTGCGACGTGCATGCAGTTGGGTAGGTACACGGCGAATCTCATCTGGCGCCTTCCGATTTCATGGCCCAATGGCGGGCGCCGACTGAAAGATCCGACGGCACGTCGACCGCGACCCGCTCATTATGGCAGTCTACTGTCACACGTCAAGGGTCATGAGCCCGCTGCGGCTATCGTCGAATCTAGGGAGACAGTTTACTGTCAGCATCTGTAGGCCCGATGTTGACTGTGGCAGTCGACTGTCATACTGTGACTGCAACCCCTGGCTGTTGCGAAAGGCATGTGGCGTGGCCCCGAACCTGTTCATAGCTCTCACCAACCCGATCGAGGGCCAAGACGACGCCTTCAACAAGTGGTACGACACGCAGCACGTTCCCGAGGTTCTCGACGTTCCGGGAGTTGTTACGGCGCAGCGTTACGACATCACCGAACTGAAGGTCCCCGACGACAAGGACCTGCCGGCTCAGCTGCCGCCGCCGACACACCGTTACATGGTGATCTACGAGCTGGACAACGAGCCCGACATCGTGATGGCGGAGTTCCTGAAACGCGTCATGGCCGGCACGCTGTCATTGGGGGAGTGGCTCGATCTGACCACGGTGTCCCTCACCGGATGGGCCCCGCGCGGCGAACGCGTGCTGGCGGAGCGTTAGTGGGCGAGTTGCTCGCCGGCATCCACGCCCAGCGCGCGTGTCGGCGCTTCGATCCGGACGGCGAGGTACCCGACTCCGACGTCGAGCAGATGCTGGCGGCCGCGGTGCACGGGCCGAGCGCGGAGAACACTCAGCCTTGGACGTTCATCGTGGTCCGTGACGAGAGCAACCGTGCGCTGCTAGCGGATTGGTGGACGGAGACGTGGAACGCAGGCGGCGGCGATTTCGTCAGGCAGAGCGTCGAGGACAAAGCGTTGGTCGCCGATCTGGAATTCGGTTTCAGCAGAGGTGGATTCGCGGCGGCGCCGGTCGTGGTGGTGGTGTGCGCCGACACCGATCGCGTGCCCGAGATCTACGCACCGTCCTCGATCTACCCGGCCGTGCAGAACATGCTGCTCGCCGCTGCCGACCTCGGTTATGGCTCATGTCTGACTACCGGCCTGACCACGTTTGGTGTCGACCGCGTCCGCGAACTGCTGGAGCTGCCGCAGAACCTGATCCCGATGGCCGCTGTCTACGTGGGCCTGTCCGCACGCAAGCTCTCGCCACCGCGCCGCCGCCCGGCGACGTCGGTGACCTACCGCGAGCGGTTCGGTACCTCCTGGTGACCAGAACGGAGAGCTGCCAATGCCATTGGCGATAACCGAGGATCACCGTGCTCTCGCCGAGGTGGCAGCCGCGATGGTCGCCGGGCGTGCGGACACCGTGGGTGCCCGGCGGATCCTGCTAGACCGCGACAAGAGCGGTCGGTGGTGGTCCAACGACGGACTCTGGAAAGAGATGGTGTCCACCGGGTGGCTGGGCCTGCACGTCGACGAACGGTTCGACGGTCAGGGTTATGGACTGCCTGAACTGACGATCGTGTTGGAGCAGCTCGGGCGCGCCGCGGTGGGTGGGCCGTTTCTGCCGACGGTTGCGGTGTCCGCGGTGATCGCCGAGGCAGGGACCGACCGGCAGCGTGAGCGGTGGCTGCCGCGGCTGGCATCCGGTGACGTGGTGGCGGGCATCGGCGCCAACGGCGATGCTGTCGTTCGTGATTCGACAGTCTCGGCCGCCGCGGTGCCGGCATTGGCCGAGGCGGCCGCCGACCTGTTCCTGCTTCCCGCCGGCGGCGACCTCGTCCTGGTGCAGGCCGGTGACGGGGTCAGTACCCGAACCGTTGATTCAGTGGACCGGCTGCTTGCGCCGGTGGTCGTGGTCAGTCTGGCCTCCGTGCGGGTCGCCGAGGTCTTACCGGGCGCCGCCGGGATCGCGACGCGCATTCTTCGGCTGCTGGCCGCGGCCGAAGCGGTTGGCGGGCTGGGCGCCTGTACCGAGATGGCCACGGCGTACGCCGCCGGCCGCGAGCAGTTCGGCAGGCCTATCGGCTCGTTTCAGGCGGTCAAACATCACTGCGCGAACATGCTCGTCGATACCGAGCTCGCCACCGCCGCGACGTGGGACGCCGCGCGCGCCGTCGGCGCGGAGGCCGAGCTGGCCGCAACGATGGCCGCCGGACACGCGCTGACCGCTTATCAGCGGGTGGCGCTGCAGAACGTGCAGGTACATGGCGGCATCGGCTATACGTGGGAGCACGACGCTCACCTCTACATCAGGCGGGCCACCGTGCTGCAGGCCTTCGCCGGTGATCAGGATGCACTGCGGGACAAGGTGATCGCGCTGCAAGGTGACGGTGTGCGCCGACGCAATTCGGTGGACCTGCCCGAGAGTGCCGAGCAGTATCGCCAGGCCGCACTGGATTTCCGCTCCGAACTCGAGGCGTCCGACGCCGATGACCGCCAACGGCTCTGGGCGCGCAGCGGTTACCTGCAACCACACTGGCCCGCGCCGTACGGACGGGCTGCGGACAGCGTCGAGCAGTTGATCATCGAGGACGCCCTGGGCGGTTTGGACAAACCCAGCCTCGGACTCGGCGAATGGGTGGTGCCGACGCTGCTGCAGCACGGCAGCGCTGAACAGATCGACCGATTGATCTGGCCGAGCCTCGAGGGTGAGCTCCGCTGGTGCCAGCTGTTCAGTGAGCCCGGCGCCGGTTCGGACGCGGCGGCGGTAGCCACGAAGGCCAGACGAGTCGACGACGGCTGGGTGGTCACTGGACAGAAAGTGTGGACCAGCGACGCGGTGAACTGTCAGCGCGGGCTGGCCACTGTGCGCACCGATCCGAACGTGCGCAAGCACAAAGGCATTACGGCGATGATCATCGACCTCGCCGACCCGGCGGTGCAGATCCGCCCGCTCACCGAGATCACCGGCGAGACGCTGTTCAACGAGGTGTTCTTCGACGACGTGTTCGTACCCGATCGCGACGTGGTCGGCGGCGTGAACGACGGCTGGAGGGTGGCCATGGCGGCCTTCGGCAACGAGCGGGTGTCGATCGGCGGTGGCTCGGTCACCATGACCGCCGACGCTTTGATCGATCTGCTGGCCCGGCACCGGCCCGACGACACCGGCGCGGCGCGCGACGTCGGTGCGCTGCTGATCGAGGCGTACACCCTGGCCACGCTGAACCTGCGACAAGCCGCGCGGGCCGTCTTCGACACCGGGCCTGGAATCGAAGGCAATATCGCCAAGCTGTTCGGGGCCGAGCACGCTCAGCGCGTGGCCGAGTTGGCACTGCGTCTTGCCGGCCGGGCCATCCTGGTCGGCGAGGAACCCGAGGTTGTGCACGACTATCTATTCAGCCGGTGCCTCACGATCGCGGGCGGCACGTCGGAGATCGTCAGAAACTTGATCGCCGAGCGCATCCTCGGCCTGCCGCGCGATCCGGCGCCCAAGTAGATCGGAGAGCCAGATGACCTGTGCCGTCGTCGGGATCGGCCGCACCGAGTATTCCCGCAACTCCGGCCGCACGACCCGCGGCATGGCCGTGGCCGCGTGCCGCGATGCCATCGCCGATGCGGGCCTGAGTCCGACCGACGTGGACGGGATCTGCACCTACATGGTCAACGACTCGGAGCAGCCGATCTTCGTCGGGTGGGCGCTCGGCATCGACGAATTAGCTTGGGCCAACGCCATGTACGGCGGCGGCAATCTGGTGGCTGACCAAATCGCCACCGCCGCCGCGGTGATCGAGGCCGGTATGTGCAAGGCCGTGCTGGTGTACCGGTCGCTCAATGGCCGCTCGGGTCACCGGTTCGGTCACGTCGAGGGACCGATGCAGGTGCAGCACCACGACCAGTTCGACACGGCGTCCGGGTTCATGGTGCCGCCGCAGTGGTTCGCGATGTGGGCCCGCCGTCATCAGCACGAATTCGGCTCTACCAGTGAGGATTTAGGGCATATCGCGATCACTCAACGGAATCATGCGGGACCGAACGAGCACGCGCTGCGACGCGAACCGCTGACCATGGACGACTATCTCGCGGCGCGCTGGATTAACGAGCCGTTCCGGGTACTGGACTGCACATCGGAGGTCGACGGCGCGGTAGCGGTGCTGATCGTCGGCGAGGACATCGCCCGCGATACCAAGCAGCCCCCGATGTGGCTGGTCGGATCATCGAACTCGCAGGGCGGTGCGGGCTGGAGCGAATGGGACGATCCCACCGAGATGTATTCGCGCACGGCAGGACCGAAGATCTGGGAGAAGACGGGGCTGAGTCCTGGGGACGTGGACGTGGCCTGCATGTACGACTGCTTCACCTACACCGTGATGGCCACCATGGAGGGCTTCGGCTTTTGCGAGAAGGGCGAGGTGGGCAAGTTCTTCTCGACCGGACGCGCCACCTACGGGGGTGACGTGGTGGTCAATCCGCACGGAGGGCTGCTGTCCGAGGGTTACATCCATGGCCTCAATCACCACTACGAGGCGGCGCTGCAGCTGCGGCACGCGGCGGGTGTACGTCAGGTCAAGGACGCCCAGCTAGCGCTGGTCACCGCGGGCGGGGGGCCATTCGGTGGCGCGAACATCTACAGCAGGGAGCACCCATGACGAATCCAGCACTGGCGGCACCCATCCCGGTGCCCGACCCTGATTCGGCGCCCTACTGGGAGGGTCTGAAGAACGGTAAGTTGATGCTGTGCCGCTGCGACGACACCGGGAAGTGGATCCATCCGCCGCTGGAACGCAGCCGGTACACCGGTGGCCCCGTGCACTTCGAGGAAGTCAGCGGCGACGGCACGATCTTCAGCTACATCGTCGTCCGCCAGGCTCTCGTTCCTGGCCGTGTGCCCCCTTATGTCGTCGGGCTCGTCGAACTGGTTGAGCAGCCGGGCCTGCGGATCAACGCGGTCATCGATGCCGATCCAGCCGACGTCCGAATCGGTCAGCCGGTGCAGCTGCGCATCGTTGGACTCGGTGAAAGCGGTTATCGCATACCCGAATTCGTCATCAAGTAGGGCTGCGCAGTAATCAGCTCAACAACTTGCCGGTGCCCAGGTCAGAATAGGCCTCGGCGAAGCGGCCAAGCACCGCGCCGACGACCTCGACCGAATACATCTGGTCGGGTGCGATCGCCCACATGCAGAAGCCCCAGGCCGGGCTCTCGCGATACGCGGTCCACATCGTCTCGCGGTCGGGTACCGGGGTGACACCGGCGTCGAGCAGCCGACCGCGGTAGTTGTCCAGCAGCTCGCGCTCGTGGGCCCGCCGAAGCTGCGGGGACAGCGCAGCGATCAACGCATAACCGACGTCGTGTGACCACGAGCCGCGCCGAATCAGCTGCCAGTCAAGGACACCCAGTCGGCCATCCGGTAGCACGTACGTGTTGCGCGGATGCGGATCCCCGTGCAGCAGCGTGATCGGGCCGCGGGCCACCCGCTCCTGGAGTCCCCAGAACGCCGCCTCCATCCCGTCCATGTCCGTACCGGCCGCATCGAGGAGCGCCTTTTTGTACGGGGCATCGATGAGGCCACGGATTATCGCAAATCCATTGTCGCGCAGAAAATCTGCGAACCCGCCCGTGACGGGATCCTGTAACCAGGACAAGTCGCCGCCGTCGGCCAGCCGCCGGCTGCCCCAGAACGGGGCGTGCACTTGGCTCAACGTTGAGAGCAGCGCGTCGGCCTGTTCGACGGTAAGCCCGGATATCGCATCGGGGACCTGCGCGCCGCGTAAGGTGATGTCCTCTCCGAGGATGACAAACTGCGACGGACCGTCTAGGTGGTCGGCGAAATAGGTTGTCATGGTCTCAACATTCAGGGCCGGACGCAGGTCGCGGTAGAACCTTGTCTCGTCGTCATACAGCACGGTCCCGCCGCCGCCTTCGGACAGCGATTCGTCGAACGCCGCCGGCAGGTCGTGCACCGTTCTCAATTGCGTTTTGATGAAGAGCCGCTGCGGAAGTCGGGAATGGGGATCGGCATAGTTCACGTCGAGGTGCAGGTGCGAGGTGGTGCCCTGCCAGGTGTGCCCAACCGTGACGGCGGTTACCTCCACCTCAGGATCGTGTCGGCGCAGAAGCGACGTCAAAACGTCGGGCGTGACGTCGTCGGCGGACTGAAGCGTGACTTGCAGGGCTTGGCCGGTCATCACAATCCTCATCGGTGAGATACAACTATGACAGTCGACTGTCACGTTAGCACCGAAGCCGCCGGACGGAGCCGGTTTGGCGCCCCAGGTAGAAACGGCTGACTACGTGGCTTTGACGGGACGAAACAACGGCAACCACACCCGGCTGTCCTCCTCGCCCGACAGCGCGGTCCAGTCTTCGAAGATGACCTCAACCGGCATACCGACGCTGATCTCGTCCGGGGCGACGTCGACCACGTTGGTGATCAGTCGGACGTCGGGCTCGTCGTTCAACTCCACCATCGCCACGATGTAGGGCGGTTCGAAACCCGGAATCCAGTTCTGGCGGTTGACCGTATACGCCGCGACGACTCCCCGCCCCGAGACGGGTTCGGGTGCAACGTCGGTGCTGCGGCAACGCCAGCAGGCCGGCCCCGGCGGGTGGAAGAAGTGGCCGCAGCCGTGGCAGCGGGTGATCAGCAACTCGCCGCTGCGTCCACCGGTCCAGAACGCGTGCGACTCGGCGGTAGGGCTGGGCGCCAATCGCAACTGAGGACGTTGGTAGCCGCTAGTCATCGACGGCTGTCCTGCCAGTCGCAACCGGTCAGCTCGGCAGAGATATCCCACAGCCGTCGCGCGCTGTCCGCGTCGCGGGCCTTGCCTCTGAGTTTGGTGGGCTTCGGTGTGCCCCACTGGTGCATCAGGCCGCGCGGCGCGATGTAGGTGCCATTCGGCAGTGTCGTGGTGATCGCCTGAATGGTCGAGCGGGCACCGTCGGCCGGGCTTTGTGCGATGCGTGGCGAGAGCACCCGGCCCGCCCATTGCAGTACACCCGAACCGCTGCGGGTGATCGCAGTGTCGGTCATGCCGGGATCGGAGGCATAGGCGGTCTTGCCGCGGGCGACCAATTCGCGCACGAACAGCAGGTTCGCCAGTTTGGACTCCCCGTACGCCGACCACGGGTTGTAGCGGCGATGGTGGTAGTTGAGGTCGTCGAAGTGGATGCGGGCAGTGGTGTAGTTGGTGCTGGCCACCGCCACCACACGATCGCGGATCCGGTCGCCGAGCAGGCATGTCAACGCGAAGTGGCCGAGGTGGTTGGTGCCCATGTGAGCCTCGAAGCCGTCGGCCGTTCGGGTCAGCGGCAAGCCCAACACGCCAGCGTTATTCACCAGCACGTCGACGTCGTCGACGCTGTCCGCGAACTTACGCACGCTGGTGAGGTCTGCCAGGTCAAGCTCACGCACCTCGACGTCGCCGGGCATCGACGCCGCGGCGTCGTACGCCTTTGTCAGGGTCCGGCAGGCGATCACCACTTCGTGGCCGGCTGCGGCCATTGCGTGTGCGGTCGCCTTCCCGACGCCACTGTTTGCGCCCGTGACGATGATCCGCACGTTGCCGTGCCCTCCTTCGCGACAGTTCTCACAAACAGTAAACTATTTATCGTTTTGGCGAAACGGTAAGGGGAGACGTTGAGAGGTACCCACCCGACTAGTCCGGTTGAACCGCTCGGATGACGTGGCTTGAGCGGATTTGCTCAGTCCACGAACGCAGTGAACGTGCAGCGGTCATAGGCGAAGTGGGCTGCGTCAGTGGCCGCGAACTGATCGGAAAGGCCGTCACAGCCGCGGACCTGCTTGTCGAGCTCGACGTACAAGCAGGCCAGCCGATCCCTGCGTTGCTCACCACCAACGCCCGCGCGCTGGCACTGCTGTTAGGTGGTGCCGCGGCCAATAGACCGCTCGCTCCGCTCGGGCCGCGGCAGACTCCCGCAGAGCTGGCCGAGACGGTGCGTCGGAACGGCTCGTCGGTCCTGCTCACCGAGGCCGCGTTCGCCGACACGGCTCGGCAGGTTGCCGACGCGGTTGGGATACGGGCGGTGACAGTACCTTTCTTGCCGGTATCGAGGCGTCCGTTGCATCCGGAACCAGGTCCCACCGCGATCTACCTGCACACCGCGGGAACGACCGGAGTCCCCAAACGAGTTTCGCTCACCGAGCGAGTGCTCGACGCCCGCGCCGAGCTTTTGCGTCGCCTGATCGGCATCGGTCCCGACGACCGCTATGCCACCGGCTCACCGCTACATCACATCGGGGGACTGGGCAACGTCCTGGTGGCCCTCACCGCTGGGGCGGCGGTTATCTGTACCACCAGATTCTCCTTCGATTGGTGGCGCAACCTGAAGCAACTCGATGCGACCCACTGCCTGCTCGTGCCGACCATGATCGAGATGTTGCTCAGCGCAGGGCTTCTCGACGCGGTTCCGCTCAAGACATTGATCTACGGTGCCTCGCCGATCACCGTCGACACGTTGCGACGCGTTCTCGACGTCCTGCCGGACGTCGCGATCGTCAGCCTCTACGGCCAAACCGAGGGCAGCCCGATCACCAGCTTGGGCCCAGAGGATCATCGGCTGGCCGCCGTCAAGGATCCCGACGTTCTGCACACCGTCGGGCGGCCCGTGAGCGGTCTTCGTCTGCAGATCGACGAGCCGGACCGCGCAGGGATCGGCGAAGTGTTCGCCGCCGCGGCCCACCTTTCCGCCCAGGCCGCCGATGGATGGCTGCACACCGGTGATCTGGGTGTGGTGGACGATAACGGCTATCTCCGTCTCTGCGGTCGTCGGCACGACTTGGTGGTTCGCGGCGGGGAGAACATCTATCCGCTCGAAATCGAGAATGTGCTCAGTGCCCACCCCGCGGTCGCCGCGGTCGGGGTGGTGGGCGTGCCGGAGACGCGGCTTGGGGAAACCCTGGCCGCGTTCGTCGTGCCGGCGGATTCGGCTCGTCCGCCGCGGCCCGAGGAACTGGGTTCCTTCGCCCGGGTCAAGCTCGCCGGCTTCAAGATTCCGCATTATTGGTACACAGTCGCCGAGCTGCCGCTAAATAGCGCAGGAAAGCTCGATCGCGCCACGCTTCGTGCAGCACATCTGGAGCGGCAGCACAGCGGGTGAGATGGCTGGATCTTATCCGTTATATAGTTTAATGTCTCAGTCTATGCCGATAGCCGTGCGAAGCTCGGTCACATCAGCAGGCCGACCGATTCGCACTTTTCATCGGCCGATTGCGGTGACGCTGGCCGTTCGTTCGAGCCGCCAGCCATGAAGAGTTGGCAGTCGCTACTCGCAGTGATCGTCGCCGCGGCTGCCGTCGTCGGGGTCCCGCTGGCACTGGCAGCGCGGGCGGATGCCGCTCCGGCGCCTGAGGTCGAGTATGTCTATAACGTGGTGGTGCGGCGGCATTACGACTTTCCGAACAACGACGCGCTTACCTACGGCCATGGGATCTGCGACAAGCTCGGCCGCGGCGAAGGCTACGGGCAAGTGATGGGTGACGTGAAGGGTGACGTCACCCCCAGCGACGAGTTCGCGGCTAATTACCTGGTCTCATATGCGGTCAACTTGCTGTGCCCCGACCTGATATGGCAGCTGCGGAACTCAGCCGCTGGCTACCAGCCGCCGGGCGGATTAGCCGCGCCCGATACCTACTACTGAAGACAAGCGTGGCGTTGGCGCGCAGATCGAGTTGCAGTCGGCCGTGCTCAACAGTTCCACCAATAAGCGCAGGTCGGGTACGCCCCATTTCGATCTGCCCTCTGATCCTGGTTATCAGGTTCGTGCCTGGTCTCCGGTCTTGAGTTCGCGCAAGGCCGTTCGCAGTCCTCGCCGTTTACCCGTCGCCGGATCGACACCGAAACTCTCCCGGAGGCCGTCCCGGATGCGGAACTTCAACTCCGAATTCGTTTCGGG
>Ga0209248_10000363_pt1 | contig 14733 bp, 13 predicted proteins | sample BogFormECP04_OM1_FD_188241 | JGI IMG/M metagenome (GOLD analysis project Ga0209248, IMG submission 188241) | Bog forest soil microbial communities from Calvert Island, British Columbia, Canada - ECP04_OM1 (SPAdes) (version 2) | ecosystem: Environmental > Aquatic > Freshwater > Wetlands > Bog ... | reverse complement strand
CGGCGGAACTTTGCGCGGGCGATGCGGATTGGCCCGGCAGTTCGCAAGCTTCGTCGCGCAGATAACTGGACACAGTCCGCCACAGCAGATTTGCGAGCGGCGTATTGTCCAGCGGGCGTTCGGCGGACCACTTCTGTCCGATGGCGATTCCCTCGGGCGGCAGATCCGCGCCGGGTGAAAACCGGTCAATCCAGGCGCGCACGGCTGCAGCCGCGGAAGGATTCGAGACGACCTCATCCAGCCCGGTAATGTGCGAAATCTTCCCGTCAGCTTCGATCGTAAATTCCACGGAGTTGCCTTGCAGATTATCGTATTGCGCGTCGAGAGCAGCAGCCGCAGGATCGTAGGCGTCGCTTTCCGTGGTGGCGCTGGCTTTATCGTATGTCGCGCGCAAGCGTGCGGCTCCAGGAACGGCGTTTACAGCGGGCTGCACGCCGACGACGTCCAGGCGCACTTCAAAGTCCGCGACCTGTCTCAATTGTGATGCGGCTTCGGGATTTACGATCGGAGTGGTAGCGGTGCCTGTGGTGGTGGTTCGCGATTCGATGTGGTATCGGAACGAATCGCCCATCGTGAAATTGGGCGTTAGATGAATCCGTTGCGAGCCAGCTCCACCGCCAGCCGCCGGCAGCAACGTGAACGCTGCGATCAGCGCCACGCAATGCGCGAACGAACTCAGACGGTGCGTAATCAATTCCGCGGCTCCGTGCTTGCTTGCTCATCCCCGCGCGCCCCAGCTGGATTCACCGGCTGAATATTCGGGGAGCGAATGGGCCCGGTTAACTCGAAAAGCTTCGCGGCGCTGGCGGAAGGGCGCGCAGTGCCGCTGGCGCCGGCGGCGGGAACCACGCGCAGCTGCAGATTCAGCTGGCGCGAAAAATCCACGGAGCCGGACGCGGCAATATCCTGCGCCGCGCCCGTGAAACGCAGTCGCTGGAAAATTATTTTTCCGTTGCCGCACGCAAATACCGCGCTGGCCGCGGGGAACACGCTCGAGCCCAGGCGTGGCTCCGCTTCGTGCATCGAATCCAGCAAATTGATGTTTTGCAGCTTGGCGTCGCTGACGCGCGCGTTGCCGTGACATTCCAGCGACGAAACCAGATCGGCGCGCGTGCCGCCGCCGGAATCAAGCGCGAATTCGCCGGAAGCAGACCCGGCAAATAAATCCGCGAGCGTGGGGAACGCGGCAGTCAGCGCGGCGAGATCCACGCGAGAATAATCCAGATTCAAGCGGTAGGAGGGCGCCGCGGTGAGTTGCGCATCCAGCGAGCCTTCCAGCGTGCCGCCAAAGAATTGAGCTTTGGCGCTGGAAACTTCCATGTGGCGCCCGCCGATTCTTACATCGCTCTGCAAATGGTGCAGAGCCACGGGCGCGAGCGCGAATTCTTCCACGGTGATGCGCCCTTCCGCGCGCAGATTCTCCGGCACCGCGTTCGCCGGCGAACTGGAATTCAAAAATGGCAGCATGCGGTCCAGAAAACTTTGCCGCCAGCGCGGATTGAGCCAGCGATCCAGGTCCGCGACGGAAAGCGCGTCCGTGGATAGCGCAAATTGCCATCCGGTCGCCAGATCGTGGCGCTCGAACGTCCCGGTCCAACGCGCGCCGAAAGCGTCCGCGGAAGTGAGCGCAATATGGCGCAAGCCCGGCTTCAATTCCGCGCGCGCCCTGATCTGCTTTACCGGCTGATTCAAGAATGGCGTCAGCAGCGAGCCGCCGGCCGGTTCCCCGCCCCACTCGATGGTCCCGATCGGCTGCGTTTCCCAAGGAAAGCGCGCGCCCTGCCAGCGCAAATCGCAGCGCACCGGACCGGCCAGATCCCAGCCGCGCGAAATATTCCATCCCAGCGCGCCGGCCGTGGCCACCAGATCGCGCACTTGCGTCAGATTGCCGGATAAATGATAGACGGGAAATTCGCGCTGGCCCGCGCCGGCGATTGCTTCCACGTGAATCGCGCCGTCCGACGAACCATATGACACCGTCGCGGGCAACAGTGAAAACATTTCGTGGTCGTAGCGGAACTGGGCCTGGCTCAGGTGCGCCGGCACACGCAAACGAGCGCTGGCGAGCTCGGCGTTCGCGATCGTGCCAGCCGCGGAAGTCAAATGCAGCGGCCACGCGGAAAATGCCGCACGCACGCCGGCGAATCCGCGCAGCGAGACGTCAGGCGCGACATCGGAATGAAACGCGCGGATCCAGGCGAGCACGTCGCTCAGATCCAGCTGCGATTGCGTGATCTCGAATTGCGTGGGCGAGCCGGCCACGCTCACGTCCTGCGCCGCGAGTTGTGGTTCCGCAGACGACGGCCAGGCGAAGTGCGCGTCCGCGCGCGCAAAGGAGTGGGGAGCCTCAATCGTTGCTTCGGTAATGTCCAGTCCCGACGCAAGCGGATAGAGAATCATTTTCGCGTTCACGTTGATGGCGGGATTGTCCGGTCGCGCGGCGAAATCCCAGCGATGCAAACCCCGCAACTCCGCGCGGCCTTGCAGCGCCCAATTATTGCCCTGGGTTTCCGCATGAACCAGCAGGCCCAAATCTCCGCGGATGCCGAAATCGTAGCCGTGCGCGAGGTGGAGCAAGTCGGAGAGCGACGCTTCCTCCCACGCCAGATCGAGGACCGCCGGACGCAAGCGCGAAGAAGTGCCTCCGAGGTGCCCGGAAACACGAATCGTGCCGGCCTGCTGCAGCAGCACCGCAGCGCGCGCCGGAGCAGCCTCCAGGTTCAAGGTCCACCGGCCGGAGCGGTCCGGCTCCATGTAGCCGTTTACGTTGGTCAAAGCAAAAGGAAGCTTTTCGTCGCCGCGTTTAAAATTAATCCGGCCGGAAGTTACGTCAATGCGCCCGAATCGCACGGCGGGAGCGGAAGCAGATGGCGCGGCCGAACCTGAGGATTTCGGAAGCCACTCCGCGACGTTCCAGTCGCCTTCGGAATTGCGCACCAGATTCAGGCTGGGGCTTTCCAGCGCGATCGCGCCCAATTCCATGTGCCCGCGGAAAAAACTTTGCCAGCGCAGCCGCACCGCCAGCGAATCCGCGCGCAGAAAATATTCGTGGCCGAAGCGCGGGTCCTCGCCAAACGTCACCGCGTGCGCTTCCAGCGTCGGCCCGCCCCACAGAGAAAAATCATAGCTGCCGACTTCAACGCTGCGGCCGAAGACGGTTTCCAGACGCGCGGTCAATCTCCGTTGCAGGCGCGTGTGGCGGATCAGCAGCGAGATGCCTGAATCCGCGAGCCACAGAAATATCAACAGGACTATGAGCGATTTCGCCCAGCGAGACCAGGCGCGGCGCCGCGGCCGCGCGGCATCGAACGGCGTTGTGTGCAGTTCAATTTCCCGGAGTGTTTGCGACATGACTAACGACGGCGCGCGGTCATCGTCTTAATGGACCTCGCGCAACATGCGATTCCAACGGGTCTGGGCCCGCAGGTGCAGCAGCGTCTGGCCCATGCCGCTCAGCGCGCTGGAGACGTCGCGCGAGCGATAATCGTCGGACGTAGCGCGCACCGACCAGTAGATCACCATCGGCTTGCCCATGATCGAATCACGATCCACGAAACCCCAGTAGCGGCTGTCCGCGCTGCGGTCGCGATTATCTCCCATGGCGAAATAGTGATTTGGTGGAACGATCAGCTCGCCGTCGCGCACGTAATCGAAAAGCTGGTCGGCCCATTCGCGCCGCGCGACGAATGGCAAAACCCGGCGATTCGTAGGCGGAAAATTGTCGGCGTAAGGATCCCGGGACGCCGGGTCGCGCACCACGTAAGGCTCGCGCAGCAATTCTCCATCAATGTAAACGTCGCCATTCACGATGCGCAGGCGGTCGCCCGGCAGGCCGATGACGCGCTTGACGTAATGCGGATGATCGTCGAAAGGAAATTTGAAGACGATGATGTCTCCGCGGCGGATATCGCGATAAGGAAGAAATTTGTCGTACCACGCGCCGGCGCCTTCGAAAATGAATTTGTTGACGAAGACGTGATCGCCGATCAGCAGAGTTGGTTCCATCGAGCCGGACGGAATTTTGAACGCTTGCACGATGAAGGTAGTGCCGAACAGCGCGAGCAGCATCGTCACCAGCAACATCTCCAGAAATTCGGCCAGGGCGCTGCGCGACCGCACGACATTCTGCGGAGCGGCGGGCGCGCCCGGAGCGGCGAGCATTGGCGCGTCGGACGCCTGCGCCGCAAGCGCCGTGGTTTCAGATGCCATCTGTTCACTTTAGCAGCTTGGGGAAAAAATCAGCAAGGGCGGTTGTCGGGCGCGAGGACAAAACCACGAAACGCTGAAAAAACCAAAGTCAACTGCGCCCACCTAAAGTGGCCGCTACAAAGACAAATCAAATGCCCTGGCCAGTCGGGCGAACGGACGTGAGCGCTTGAGAGTCTTTGTGGGTCGTGGCTTTAGCCACGACATCAGCGCAGAAAAACGCACACGGCTTCACAGCTTGCGGAAAAAGTCGGTTTTTTAGGGGGTCGGAGCTTTAGCTCCGACAACAAGTGCTTGGCTTGCTGTGGGCTTCAGCCCCTGAGGAAGCGGTTGGAAGCCTTTTTCCGCAAACTGTTGGCCCGTGCCGTAACTGCTGCAAAATCGGGGCAGCTTCAGCCGCTGAGGCCATGAATTTCGAGTTGCCACACAGACTCTAAAGGTGGCCGCTACAACGGCATTATCAAGACCGTCTTGGGGCGAGGTGAGATTCGAGCGGCGGGCACGGCATGCCGTGCCCCTACGCGTCACGCGGTATATCGCGGGCTTCGAGAATTTCCAATGCGGCGCTGGCGGCTTGCTGCTCGGCTTCTTTTTTGCTGCGCCCGGTGGATACCGATAGGCGTTCGCCGCCGTGCCACACCTCAACCTCGAAAACTTTCTGGTGCTCGGGACCGGATTCGCTGCGGATGCGGTATTCCACGGGCGAGCGCGCGCGTTGCTGCAGCCATTCCTGCAGCGCCGATTTGTGATCCGCGCGTTCCAGTCCTTCGCCGTGGCCGGAAAGCACCGGGTCCAGCACCGTGCGCTGCAAAAAAGTGGCAGCAGCCGCAAGCCCGGCATCCAGATAAATCGCGGCGAGAATGGCTTCGTAGGCGTCGGCGAGCAACCGCTTCTTGTCGCGGCCGCCGGTTTTTTCCTCGCCCGGGCCCAAACGAAGAAAGTGCCCGAGTTTCAATTTCTTCGCCGCCGCGTGCAGCGAGGTGGCGCTCACCACACGCGCCAATCCCTTGGAAAGTTGGCCGGAATCCCAATCGGGAAACGAACGGCAGAGATGCTCGCTGGCGATTAATCCCAGCACGCGGTCGCCGAGAAATTCCAGCCGCTCGTTGTCCGTGCCTTGCGACGACTGGCGATGCGAGCGGTGCGTGAGCGCGCGATCGAGCTCCCCGGAATGTTGAAAATGGTGACCGAGGATCACCTCGAGTTCGGCGCGCTCCTCTGGTGTCATGGCGCGATCACCGCGATGCCTACTTCGAAGGCGCAGGCGCGGCTGCGGCCTGTTTCTTGGCGTCGGCTCCCGACTGCTTGCAGCGGTCCTGCAAGGAACCGGGCAGCTGCGAGCACTTCTGGAATGCGTCGGCGGATTCCGCGAAGCGCTTCAAACGCGTGAGCTCCACGCCCATCACGTAATAATCGGTAGCGTCCGGGTTCGCGGAGTCGGCGGTGGATTTTTTCAGCTCGGCGACGGATTGCTCATAGTCCTGGCGGCGGAAATAAATAAGTCCGAGGCCGCTGTGCGCCTGAGATTCACCCTGCGCCTTCACCTTGGCGAATTGCTCGTCGGTCATGTTCGCGGGCTTCGGCAAAGTGGCCAGGACTTCGAGCGCGTGTTTTTCATACTTCTCACCTTTCTCCAGCTGGCTTTCCGCCGCGAGATCCTCGGGATTGTAGTTGTGCGGGATTACCCAGCCGACCAGGACCAGGACGGTGACGTCATCCGGATTCGCGGCCAGCGTCTTATCGGCGTCGGCGTACATCTTCGCAAAATCCTGTTTGGAATATTCCGCGGTGGTCAGGCCTTGATAGACCTGATCGAGGTATCTGCCGCTGGGATATTTCTGGACGTACTGCTCGCCCAGCTGAATGCGCTTGTCGGCGTCCTCCGGCTTTGTATCGCTGAACGATTTGTAGGCGGCCTCTTCTTCCGGATCAGCTTTCGGCGCGACGAGCGCGGGTGTGGTTTGCCCGTCCTTCGGCGTTTGCGATTGTGCGCCCGAGGAAGCCGGTGGCGCCGCCTGCGGATACTGCGCGAAAGAATTTGGCGCCGAAAGGAACCAGGCGAGGAGGACCGCGAGAGCTGCGATGCCACTGCGAACTGAAGGGAGCGTCATGTTTTGTTGCCTTCCTTTTTAGAATGTCTCCGAACCCGCAGCCGGCGGCTGGTCGCTGGCACAGGTTGAAGCTTACTGTTTTGGCGGCGCGCCCGTGCCATTGGCGCCGCTCGCGCCCCGCGGATTATACGGCGCGTCAATTCCGCGTTGCGCGGCCACGCGCGCCGCTTCCGGCGCGCCCGAAATCGCCAGCGCGGCGCGATATTCCGCCAAAGCCTGGTCGCGCTCTTCTGCGAAATCGTGCAAGCGTCCAAGATACACATGCGACCAGGAAACGATCCCCGGATCGGGCGCAGCACTCGTCGCGGCAGGCGCCTGGCCCGCGGGTTGAGCCGATGCCGCCTGACCGTTCGATCCGGCGTCTCCGGCCGCAGGCGCAGCGCCTACCAATCTCTCGAAAAGCTCCTGCGCGCGGTCCGCGTCGTGGTTCAGCAACGAAGCCACCGCCAGACCGAAGCTTGCCCGGGCGTTGTCTGGATATTCCGCCAGAATTTTTTCAAACGTCTTGCCGGCCGCCGCGGCATCCTGCAGCACGATTTCATGATCGCCCTGCGCCAGGGCGCTTTCCAGCTCCGATTGCGGATCGGCCGCTTGTCCCGGCTGCAATCCACCGCGTGCAGCGCCGGGCGCGGCTTTTTCCGGACCCGATTCCTGCAACGTCGCGAACTGGAAATTCTGCAGGCGCTTCTGTTCGGCCGCCAGGTCAATCCCGTCAAGCAGGTCGGGGAAATAATACGACATCGCAGGCTCCGCTTTCTCAAACTTCTGCAATTGCACTACGTACGAGCGGACCATGATGAATCCGTCCTGATCGTCTTCGGCCAGCACCGCTTCCTCTTTGTCCGGCTTCAGGTGGCGGATGCGCAGTTCGACGGCTTTGATGAGGCACTCGTCGGCGTAGGCCACGAAATCGTTCTTGTATTCGGCGGAAAGGCGCGGCGCGCGCGCGGCGATATTCAGCAGGCCGCGCTTTTTCATCACGTTCTCGCGATATTTCAGCGGAAGCGGATCCAGCAGGAAATGCAGGTAGGCGTGGCGAACGTCGGCCTCCGGAAATTCCGGCCCGCCGTCAACCACGATGGCGTAATGATTGCCGTTGTTGCGGAAATTAGTGCGATTGCCCACCAGCGGCTCAATGTACACCGTGAAGGAATGTGCATAGCGCGGCTTGTAAATCTCGCGCAAGTAGGCGTCGGAGACGGTGACGACGCGGCGCACCGGAGACTGGTAACGCTCCACGGCGCGAGTGTATTCCGGTTCCACCGCGGCCCAGCGCAGATCCAGGTGGGCTTCGTGATAAAAATTTTCGAGCACTTCCTGAAAGCTTTCGATGGTCAGCACGTCGGGTGGCATCACGTCGTGGCCCAGTAGAAATGTAAAGCTCGGCGGCGGGCCGATCACCAGCGCGAAACTAATGTAGCGCGAGAGCGTCTCGCCGGAATCCGCCAGCGCGTAATCGTGATAGAACTGGCGCAGCGCGTCGGTGGCGGGACCCTGCAGCTTCAGCAATTCACCGCGCAGCGACAGCCGCGATGGCATTTCGCTTAGCGTGCTCTCATCGGCGGCGAATCCGGCCGCGTCCAGCGCGCACATCACCGAAAAAATCGACTCGCTGGCCTCCACGCTCACTCCGGTCTGCGCTTCCGCGGGGCCAGCCTGACCGCGCATCGCGGGCGTGACGGCGGTGCCGAGCAAAATGATGATGGCGGCAACAAATACGTGCGCTGAAAATTTCTGGAGATGCTTTGGGATGATGGAACTCCTCACCGATCTCGTTGAATTGCCTGCGTTAGCGTCAGAAACGCGCCTTACCCCGTGCAAAGCGTATGCCTTATACGAAAGATGCACAGAGACTCTAAATGGCAGCCTGAACAGAGTCAAGGAGGGAGCGGGTCTGATCGCGTTGGAGCACGTCAGAAGATTTAGCGCGCAGGAAACAGAGAAAAGCGGAGAGATCCCTGCCTGCGGCAAGCAGGCTTCGCCACGCTCAGGATGAAGGTGCGACGTTAAAGAACGACGGTGAGAGATTAACGGAACGGCTCGACGTTAACGGAAGCGGGCAACGCGCCGGGTCAACCGCGCACGCGCACTTCGCTGAAACTTACCAGCACGTGGCCGCCCGCCTGCGGACGCCCGAAACTGAATTGCGGGCGGAAGCGCGAGAAGAGCATCACCTGATCGAGCTGGCGCTGCACGGCTTGATCGTCGGGACCGGAGAGAATCTTGTAATAGACCACTTCGCCCGAAGCGTTGAGCGTGGCCTCCAGCAGCAATTGTCCTGATTCCGAATGTGCGGCGGAGCCAACCACGCCGTGAACCGGGAACGGCGCCAGGCTTTCCAACCGCGCCGGCTGCACCAGGTTTAGAGGAAGATCGTTCGGCACGATGCCGTTCATCGGCACGCCCACCAGAATGTTCTGCACGATCAGAACGAAGGCCACCAGCGCCGTCAAAATTCCGCCGGTGGCAGGCACGGCTAGCGGCTTCAGAATATTCTCGAAGGAGACGACGGTGCGAGACCACCAGCGGCGAGCATCGGCCCACGGCGCGCCAGACTGCACGGCACGCATACGGATGCGCACTGCCAGATCCGCGGGCGGCGGCGCCGGCGCAACGCTGGCAAGGCAAACTGCCAAACGGCGGAAGCGCTCCAGCTGCACGTTGCAAGCTTCGCAGGCGACCAGGTGTTCCCGCACCAGGGCGTGCTGCCGCGGCGAAATGGCTCCATCGAGATATCCCGGGAGATAGGGTTCGGCCTGGCGGCAGTTCATCGGAGACCTCGCAACGACCGTGCGGCAACATGCGCGGCCACGGGAGAAAGTGACGGCGCGGATGTGGTGACAGATGGCGATGGATGCGGATGCTGATGCGGATGCAACTCGGACGACGCCGGATACGACAGGCTCGCTTGCTCCGGCGAAGCGGAAGGTGTCCGTTCCGGCGCGCGCACCAGCGGATCCAAAATTTCTTTCAGCAGCCGGCGGCCGCGCAGGATTCGCGATTTCACGGTGCCGACGGAAACTTCAAGCACTTCAGCCACCTCTTCGTAGGACAAACCTTCCAGATCTCTTAAAATCACCGCGCCGCGAAACGCATCCGGAATTTGCGCCAGCGCGCGGCGCACCGTCGCTTGCATTTCATGCGTCTCGCACTGTTCCAACGGAGACGCTTCCGAGTCCTTCAGATCCAGCGCTGGATTCTTGCCTTCTTCTTCCGCATCGATCGAAACTTGCTGCCGATGATGCCGCCAGCACCAGCGGCGATGATTCAGGGCCTGTCGAACAGAGATGCGATACAGCCACGTCTTCAGCGAGCTGCCTTGCCGGAATCCGCGAATCCCGCGAAATGCGCGCAGGAAAACTTCCTGCGTCACGTCGGCGGCGTCAGCGGAATCCGAAAGAATGCCGTAGACCAGGTTGTACACCCCTCCGTGATAATAGGTGACCAGCCAGTCGAACGCCGCGTCCGAGCCCGCTTGCAACTCGTTCACCAGCTCAGATTCGTCGCGGCCCCACGGCAGTGATTGCGCAAAGTCGGACATGCCGTTCTGTTTACCCTCCCGAAGCGCCGAGCTTCAGGGCGTGTCCTTCTAAATACTTAGACACCGGATGCCCTGATTCGTTTCAAGCATAGCAGAAAATGCGCGAGGCGGTATGTGCCGAACGTACTGGCGGAGCCCCTTCGGTTTGAGCATGTAAGTAGCTTAGATTCAGAGTGGTAGCGACGGAGAACTAAAAGGTTGGTGGAGCCGACGGGGTTCGAACCCGTGACCTCATCGATGCCATCGATGCGCGCTCCCAACTGCGCTACGGCCCCACGTGCTGATTAACTTATAGCACCCGCACGACGCGGGGTCAAACGCGCTCACGATGGAGATTTCGCCAGTCGCGGCACGCGAGGAATCGGACGCAGCCGTGCCATTGACTTAGTCCATGGACTTAGTCTACTGTAAGCAGCATGGAAGTAAACATTCATCAGGCCAAAACGCATCTTTCGCGACTGCTGCAGCGCGTGGCGGAGGGCGAAGAGGTTGTCATCGCGCGTGCGGGCGAACCCATTGCGCGATTGGTTCGAATTCAGCCGGAGAAAGCCACTCGTCCCTTAGGCATGTATAAGGACTCCGTCGTGGTTCCTGACGACTTCAACGATCCCCTGCCCCCGGAATTGCTCGCGCAATTTCTCGGCACGGCTGAAACACCCGAAAAGCCGTCCGGAAAGAAGCGCAGTAAGCGAAAGCGAAAATGAGGTACCTGATTGATACCTCTATATGGTTGTGGAGCATCGGGTCCGTCAATAAGATCAACCAGCTGGGACGCGACCTCCTGGCGGACGGAAAACAGGACTTCTATCTATCCGCCGCCAGTAGTTGGGAAATCAGCATTAAAGCGTCGTCGGGAAAACTGCCATTGCCGGGGCCGCCACCGAGTTTCATTCCCAAGGTCTTGGCTGAACAGGGTATTACCCCTCTCCCCATTCTTCATCAACATGCTCTCGCAGTTTACGACTTGCCAAAACATCACACCGATCCGTTTGACCGGTTGCTAATCGCGCAGGCTCAAACGGAGGAGATGGTCGTCCTCACCGCGGACAGCGTTTTTCGAAAATACGCGGTGGCCATCGTGTGGTGCGGTTAGGATGTTGAAAGTCTTTTCCGTAGTTTGAACGCGGCGGCACGCCGCGGATTCAGCGCCCGCCTTTGAACCAGCTGTAGCCTACGGTCAAGAGGAACGTCCCGTTGTAGCCCGGGTTGTGATTGCCAAGGCTGGCGCTGGAAAGATGCCCGAACGAGCCTTCCAGGAACAGCGCGCGGCGCGGCTTCACAAACAAATGCGTGCCCACCACGAATTGCGGCGTGAAATTTACGGGTGACGTGTCGCCAGGAGGAATATTGCTCTTGGTGAAAACGATTCCGCCGGCGATGGCCATGTACGGCGCCATCTTTTGCCAGCTGGTGAAATTCCACTGCCAGATGGCGGGCTTGAAGCTGCCGCCATACACGCCGCTGGCAGGCGGAAGAACGGCGTACAGCGGCAGAATGTCCACAGCCCATTCGAAATTGCCGCGCAGTATGCCATGAAGATGGTTGCCAGTGATGATCCAGCCGATGCGCCCGCCGGCGTATGCAAATTGGGTGTTGTCCGATTTCCCGAAGCCCAATCCGCCGCCACCCAGAACGCCGAGTTCCCAAGCATGCCGCGTTAGAGATTGCGCTACCCAATCCTGCGCCACCGGCGCGGGCGCGGCCGGCGCCGCAGGCGCATCCTGCGCGGCCACAGCTCCCGCCAAAATCAAACTACAAAAAAATGCGGCTATTAATTTCATATCATTCCCTGCCTGTTAAAAATTGGCCCCGGCGACACGCGCGCCTCACGAATGGGTGAGACTACGTGCGGACGGCCAGCGGGTCAAGCTGAAATCGCGGCAGCGCAATTCACAAAACGCCGAGGCCACAAACCGCATGGCATCGCAACGCCGATGCGTCTAGAATGTCGGGCCATGGCGAAAATCACATTTCTAGGTGCGGCGGGAACGGTTACGGGTTCGAAGTATCTGATCGAAACCGGCAACAAACGTTTGCTGGTGGATTGCGGCCTGTTTCAGGGCTCGAAAGAACTGCAGCAAAGAAATTGGAATCCGCTCACGGTGGATCCCGCAACGATTGATTGGGTGCTGCTGACCCACGCGCACATTGACCACACCGGGTACCTGCCGCGCCTCGTCGCGAGCGGATATCGCGGACCGGTGTACGCGGATGCCGCGACGCGCGAGCTATGCAACCTGCTGCTGCCCGATTCCGCGCACTTGCAGGAAGAAGATGCGCTATTCGCGGCGCGCAAGGGTTACAGCAGCGACAAACCGCCGCTCCCGCTTTACACCACGGCGCAAGCCCAGCAAGCCCTGACGCGTTTCCAGGAAATTCCCCGCGAGGGTGATTTCACGATCAGCCCGGAATTTTCGGTGCGCACCCACGATGCCGGGCACATTCTGGGTTCCACCTGGCTGGAACTGACGATCACCGAGAACGGCAAAAAGATCCTGATCGTTTTCTCCGGCGACATCGGCCGCTACGATCAGGTAATTCTGAACGACCCCGAACCGCCCTCGCGCGCGGATTTCCTGCTCTGTGAATCCACTTACGGAGATCGCGAGCACGGTACCGGCTCGGTGCCGGACGAGCTGACGGACGTGATCAATCGCGTGGCCAAGCGCGGTGGAACGATAGTGATCCCCTCCTTCGCCGTGGGACGCACGCAAACGCTGATGTATTACCTGCGCGAGCTGGACGATGCGCAACGAATTCCGAAGCTGCCGGTGTACGTGGACAGCCCCATGGCCGTCAGCGTGACGGATATTTACGCGCGGCACCACGAGGATCACGACCTGGATTTCACGAAGTTCGAACAGCAAGGCGATCGCGACCCGCTGAATCTTCACGAAGTGCACATGACGCGCACCGTGGAAGATTCCAAGAAAATCAACGACGTGACTTCGCCCTGCATCATTATTTCCGCCAGCGGCATGGCCACCGGCGGACGCGTGCTGCATCACCTGGCGAAGAGGCTGCCGGATTCGCGCAGCGCGGTGCTGCTGGTGGGCTACTCAGCGGAGGGCACGCTGGCACGCTCGCTGCAAGATGGCGCGCAATATGTCCGCATCCACGGGCAGGAAATTCCGGTGCGCGCTGAAGTCGTGGTGCTCGATCAGCTTTCCGCGCACGCAGGGCGAAGCGAATTGTTACGCTGGCTTTCGGGATTTACCGCGCCGCCGCGCCAGACATTCTTGGTGCACGGCGAACCCAGCGGCCTGGAAGGATTGCGCGCCGGAATCGCGAGCCGTTTCCAATGGCCCGTCACCGTGCCGGCCTACTTGCAAAGCTTCGATTTGAGTACGTAAGGAAGGGCGCGCCGGAGCGCATTTCCAAAAGCGTGGAGCGAAGTCCGCAGCCCGCGATTCAGCGCGCGGCGGTTTCCGCAACAAACTTCGGAATCTCCAGCAAGCGGAAACCGAGAACAAACATGGGATGTGGCGCCACGCGGCCCCAACGGGTTAGATCGTATTTCGCGCGGATGAAACGAATCCCGGGCTTCAGCGAAAGATCCAGAACCTGCCGCGTCTCGCCGCGATAAAAACGCTGCGGCATTTTCAGCAGCGGCATTTTTCCGAAGTCAACGCCGTCCGCCGATCCCCAGATCGAAATGTCCACGGATTCCTGTTCCATCTGGTCGGTAATTTCCATGCTGCACAGGAACGTGCGCGTCCGGCTGGAGGTGATGTCAAACGGCTGGCCTTCGCCGTTCGCGGTAAGCTGCGTGCCCGGCGGTATCAAGACGAATTCCACGGCCATGCATTGGCCTCCTGAAGGAACTGGCGGATTCTAGCACAGGTCTTGGCGGATGATTTAGATGCGCTTCAGGCGGTTTTTTTCAACCTGGCCAGGCGTTCGGCGGCGGCTTGGAATGTTTTTTCGGTTTTGCAGAATGTGAAACGGAGATGCGTGCGTCCATCCGCAGGATCGCGGTAAAAACTCGAGCCAGGGACCGCGGCGACACCGATCTCAGTGACCAGATATTTCGCGAACGCCACGTCATCAGGAAATCCGAAAGCCGAAATGTCGGTCATAATGTAGTACGCGCCGTGCGGTTTGAAGCACTTGAACCCGGCGCCCGTAAGAATCCCGAGCAATCTCTCGCGGCGTTGCGCGTATTCACTCGCAAGCGCCGTGTAATACTCCGGCGGAAATTGCAGCGCCACCGCGCCGGCTTCCTGCAAGGGCGCCGCGGCTCCTACCGTAAGAAAATCGTGCACTTTGCGAATCGCAGCAGTTACTTCGGGTGCCGCAATGGCCCAACCGACCCGCCAACCGGTGACGCTATACGTTTTCGAGAGCGCGTTGATCGTAATCGTGCGCTCGCGCATACCCTCCAGCGCCGCCATCGAAATGTGCTCGGCTCCGTCGTACAACATGTGCTCGTAAATCTCATCCGTGATCGCGTAGGCGTTCCAACGCACGCAAAGATCGCGAATTATTTCCAGCTCGGCGCGCGTGAAAACTTTGCCGGTGGGATTGTTCGGTGTATTTACAATGACGGCCCGCGTTTTAGGACCGAACGCGGCCGCGAGTTCCGCCGGATCGAACGTCCAATCCGGCGCATGCAGCCGGACGAAGCGCGGCGCTGCCCCCGAAAGAACCGCGTCCGGCCCATAATTTTCGTAGAACGGTTCGAACACCACCACTTCATCGCCGGGATTGATCACCGCCAGCATCGCGGAAATCATGGCCTCGGTGGAACCGCAGCAGACGGTGATTTCGCGCTCCGGATCAATCATCACGCTATCGTTCGCGCGTGAAAATTTCGCAGCAATCGCGTTGCGCAGTGATTTCGCGCCCCAGGTGATCGCGTACTGATTGATGTCC
>Ga0209248_10000362_pt1 | contig 14765 bp, 8 predicted proteins | sample BogFormECP04_OM1_FD_188241 | JGI IMG/M metagenome (GOLD analysis project Ga0209248, IMG submission 188241) | Bog forest soil microbial communities from Calvert Island, British Columbia, Canada - ECP04_OM1 (SPAdes) (version 2) | ecosystem: Environmental > Aquatic > Freshwater > Wetlands > Bog ... | reverse complement strand
ACGTTCACGATGGTCACCGGCGGCAACGACACCGTCACCGGCATGCTGGGCGGCTCGATGCCGTTGCTGCACCAGCGACCCGATCAGCGAGAATTGTTGGTGGACAACCCCGAACGCATCCCGGACGCCGTGGAGGAATTGCTGCGGATGACCACACCGGCGCAGGGCCTGGCGCGCACCGTCACCCGCGACGTGACGATCGGTGGCGTCACCGTGCCGGCCAGCCGGCGGGTGTTGCTGCTGTACGGATCGGCCAACCGCGACCAGCGCGTGTACGGACCGGACGCCGACGAGCTCGACGTCACGCGCTGCCCGCGCAACATCCTGACGTTCAGCCACGGCGCGCACCACTGTCTGGGCGCAGCCGCGGCCCGGATGCAGTCGCGGGTCGCGCTGACCGAATTGCTCTCCCGCTGCTCAGATTTCGAGGTCGACGAAGACGGCATCGCATGGGCCGGCGGAAGCTATGTGCGGCGTCCGCTGTCGGTTCCGATTCGAGTCACATCCTGATGGCGGCCAATGACTGGCTCTCGGAGCGTCGTACCGAGGTAGCCGCCGATCGTATCCTGGACGCGGCCGAGGAGCTCTTCACCGGGCAGGATCCCGGTTCGGTGGGCATGAACGAGATCGCCAAGGCCGCAGGATGTTCCCGCGCGACCCTCTACCGGTACTTCGAAAACCGCGAAGCGTTGCGAACCGCGTATGTCAACCGCGAGACCTACCGACTCTTCGACGCGATCAAAGAGAAGATCAGCGGCATCACCAACCCACGCGAACGCCTGAGTGCGGGCATAGCCACCACCCTTCGCCTGGTCCGGGAAAGCCCGGCGTTGTCGTCGTGGTTTGCCATCACGCAGCCGCCGATCGGTGGCGAATTGGCCGAACAATCCGACGTGATCACCGCGCTGGCCGCGGCCTTCGTCAACTCGCTTGGCGCCGACGACCCGGCGGTTGTCGAAAGTCGGGCTCGCTGGCTGGTCCGGGTGATCACGTCGCTGCTGATCTTTCCGGGCCGCGACATCGCCGACGAGCAGGCGATGGTCGAGGAGTTCGTCGTGCCGATCGTGGTGCCTTGAGAACAAGCGGCGTCAGCTACGCACCCGGGTAAAGCGATGCAGTAACCACGCCAGCGGAATGGTGATCACCACAGTCGCGACAAAGAGCCCGATCATCGAACCGGTGTAAACGTGATCCTGCATCACGTAAACCATCGCGATTTCCATTGTCACCAAGTGGATCAAGAAGATCTCGTAGGAGATCTCCCCGAGCCACACCATCGGCCGGGTCGCGAGGAAACGGCAGTACCAGCCCTGGTTGCCCAGCGCCAGCGGCGCCACCGCCAGCGCGGCGATCGCCGCATAGAACACCGCTTTGTACAGCGCTTGCGACATGCCGAGCGGCGATGTCGTCGGATCCCCCGCGATCGGCGTCGAAGCGATGAAATAGCAGATGACCGCGAGCGGTAACGCGACAAAGGCGTAACAGCGCACCCCCATCGCCTGCAGCACCGTCAGGCTCATGCCGGCGAGGAACCAGATCAGGTAGGTGGGCAGCCACATCCGCATTCCATTGGGCACCGAGGTCGTCAGGTGCACCAGGATCAGCCATGCCGGAGAAATCAGCGCCAGCGCGCAGAGACCCAACAACAGCAGCCTCGGCCGCCATTGCCGCCGGCACAGGACCACCAACAGCAGGTAGGCCAGCAGCGGAAGCACCACATAGAAGGCGGCCTCCACCGCCAGGCTCCACATCTGGGTCAGACCCTGATGCAGATACCCCCTCATGTAGTTGAAGGTGTAGATCTGCGTCAACGTCAGGTTGCGGAACAACCCGATCCAGGTGTGGCCGAAATTGGGCCCGGCCGTTCGGAAGTGATAGATCAGGTAGGCCAACAGCACGGTGACGACGTAGGCCGGCATGATGCGCCGGACCCGGTGCCAGGCGTAGCGACGCACCGACGGCTGCGGGCGGCCGGTAGCCGCCGATTTAACCCACGGACGAAACAACAAAAAGCCGGACAGCACAAAGAAGATCGGGACGCCGATCTCCATCCGGGAACACAACAGGCCGAAATAGCCTTCGATGTATTTGCCGGTGGTATACGCCGCGTGGGTCCCGACAACGAGAAGGGCAGCGACTGCACGGATACCCGTCAGTGACGCGACCCGATCCGGCCCGGCAACCTGTTCGAGCCCGCCCTGGTCGGCCGTGGTCTCGGCCCGGGTCATCCGGTGTGTTCCCGTCGCTTCGGGCCGCGGTCACCACGCTTGGAGTTGTCCCGCCCGCGCTCCGGCTGCAGGTTGATCAGCACACCGGAAATACGAGTCCGCTCAAGGGCTTTGAGTGTTTCGCGAGGCAACTTGGCGGGCAACTCCACCAGTGAGAAATCGGGCTTGATGGTGATGTGGCCGAAATCGCTTCGGTGCAGGCCGCCTTCGTTGGCGATGGCGCCCACGATCGCGCCCGGCCCGACCTTGTGCCGTTTCCCGACGGCAATGCGGTAAGTCGCGAACCCCTTCTTGGGGCCTTCGCCCGCTTGGCGATTGGACTTGGAGGGACGGTCCTCACGCTGTTTAGGTCGGCGGTCAGGCGGTGGCTCCGGTGACATGAGGAAGGCTTCGCCGTCGCGCGATTGCACCGCCAGCGCCGCCGCGATGTCGGCCATCGGTACGTCGTGCTCGCGCTCGTAGTCCTCGACCAGGCGGCGAAACAACTCCATGCCCGGTGAGGCGAGACTGTCGGTGATGGAATCGGCGAATTTCGCCACCCGTTGCGCGTTGACGTCTTCGACGCTGGGCAGTTCGGCCTCGGTGAGCTTCTGCCGCGTTGCTTTCTCTATCGACTTGAGCAAGTGGCGTTCTCGCGGCGAGACGAAAAGAAGCGCGGCACCCGACCGCCCCGCCCTGCCGGTGCGTCCGATCCGGTGCACATACGACTCGTTGTCGTGCGGGATGTCGTAGTTGAGCACATGCGATATCCGCTCGACGTCCAATCCCCGGGCAGCGACATCGGTGGCAACCAGAATGTCGATACCACCCTCGCGAAGCGCAGCGATGGTCCGCTCGCGCTGGCTCTGCGGGATATCGCCGTTGATCGCCGCCGCGGAAAACCCTCGCGCGCGAAGCCTTTCGGCTACCTCTTCGGTGGCTTGCTTGGTCCGGACGAAGACGATCATCGCCTCGAACGGCTCGACTTCCAGCACGCGGGTGAGCGCGTCCATCTTGCGCGGGCCGGCAACCTGGATGTAGCGCTGCGAAATATTATCGGCGGTAGCGGTTTTCGCCTCGACCTTGACTTCGGTCGGGTCGTGCAGGTACTTGGCCGTGAGTTTGCGGATCGCGGGCGGCATCGTCGCGGAGAACAACGCGACTTGTTTGTACTCCGGGGTCTCGGACAGGATCCGTTCGACGTCTTCGGCGAAGCCCATGTTGAGCATCTCGTCGGCCTCGTCGAGCACCAGGTAGTCGATGTGGGAGAGATCCAATGTCCCCCGTTCCAGGTGGTCGATGACCCTGCCCGGCGTGCCGACCACCACTTGCGCACCACGTTTCAGCCCGGCCAGTTGCACCGTATACGACGATCCGCCGTAGATCGGCAGCACGTTGATCCGGGGCAAGTGTGCGCCGTAGCGGCTGAACGCCTCGGCCACCTGCAGCGCCAGCTCGCGCGTCGGCGCCAGCACCAGCGCTTGAGTCGCTTTGCTGCTGGTGTCGATCTTGGACAGGATCGGCATCGCGAAAGCGGCTGTCTTGCCCGTCCCGGTCTGAGCCAGCCCCACCACGTCCGACCCGGCCATCAATGCCGGAATCGTCGCCGCCTGAATCGCCGACGGTGACTCGTAACCGACGTCGACGACGGCCTGCAAGACCGAGGGGTGGATTTGCAGGTCGGCAAAGGTTGCGGGGGCGCTGTCCGGTGAGGCCATTTGAAGACAAAGTTTAGTGGTGAAGCGCTGCTCGGCCACGCCTGCCACGTCGAAACGACCGGTCAGGGTACGGTGCGACCTTGTGTGGAGACGACACTGCGGTGTCCTGCGGTTAGCTGGGCTTGCCGCTGCCGCACTGATCGCCGCGACCGTGAGCGGCTGCGGATCAGGCGACTCGACCGTCGCCAAGACGCCGCAAGCGACAACGGCCGGTGCGACCTCGGCGCCCCGCGCCCCGGGCCCGCCGGCCGCGAACGCAACCCCTACCACCTCCGCGGCGCCCGACCCCTGCGCGGTCAACCTCGGCGCTCCCGCGATCGCCCGGGCGGTGTCGGAGCTCCCCCGCGACCCCCGCAGCCAGCAGCCGTGGAACCCCGAACCGTTGGCCGGGAACTACAACGAATGCGCCCAGCTGTCTGCGGTGATCATCAAGGCCAACACCAATGCCGAGAGCGCCAACACCAGGGCCGTGATGTTTCATCTCGGCAAGTTGATACCGCCGCAGGGAGCGCCCGATGCCTACGGATTCAACGGGATCGACACCTCGCAGTGCACCGGCGACACGGTGGCGTTGGTGTATTCCGGCGGTATCGGACTGCCCAGCGTGGTGAAGTTCCGGTGGAACGGCAACGGGGTGGAGCTGATCGCCAACGCCGGAAGGTGACGAAGCCTGCGCGAGCAGACGTAAAAGCCCCCCACGCCCCGGCGTGTCGGGGGCTCTTACGTCTGCTCGCGCGGAGTCCTGTCGGTCCGTCGGCCTACAGTGGCTGCTGTGTTCCTAGCAGGCGACCGCATCATCTACAGCGCGTCGGATCTCGCAGCCGCCGCTCGCTGTGAGTACGCCCTGCTGCGGGATTTCGACGCGAAACTGGGCCGGGGCCCCAGCATCCACGTTGAGGACGAATTACTAGCCCGCACCGCCGCTCTCGGTGACGAGCACGAGCGACGCCGGCTCGAACAGCTGCGTGAGGAATTCGGCGACGGAGTGGTCGTGATCGGCCGCCCGGCGTACACCGTCGACGCGCTCAACGCCGCCGCCGGAGCGACCCAGCGGGCCATCGCGAATAACGCGGCGGTGGTGTATCAGGCCACGATGTTCGATGGCCGCTTCGTCGGGTTCGCCGACTTCCTGGTGCGTGATGGAGATCGATACCAGGTGTCCGACACCAAACTGGCGCGCTCGGCGAAGGTCACCGCACTGCTTCAGATCGCGGCCTATGCCGATACCTTGAGCCGCTCGGGTATCCCGGTAGCGGCGGAGGCCGAGTTGGTGCTCGGCAACGGTAAGGCGGTGCGCTATCGCATCGACGAGCTGATCCCGGTGTACACCGAGCAGCGCGCGAGGTTACAACGGCTGCTCGACGACCACTATGCCGAGGGCACGGCTGTGCGCTGGGAAGACGAGCGGATACACGCATGTTTCCGATGCCCGGTCTGCGAGGAGCAGGTGCGCGCAACCGATGATCTGCTGCTGGTCGCGGGCATGCGGGTAACTCAGCGCGCCAAGCTGATCGACGCGGGCATCACCACGCTCGCCGAGCTGGCCGACCACAGCGGCCCGGTTGCCGATTTACCGGCCCGCTCAGTGGACAAGCTGGTGGCGCAGGCGAAACTACAAGTGCGCCAGCGTGATACCGGCACGCCGCAGTTCGAGGTCGCCGACCCGCAGCCGTTGGCCCTGCTGCCAGATCCCGACGACGGCGATCTGTTCTTCGACTTCGAAGGTGACCCGCTCTGGACGGCTGACGGCGCCGACTGGGGCCTGGAGTATCTCTTCGGCGTTCTGGAAGCCGGGCGGTCGGGCGCATTCCATCCGCTGTGGGCGCATGACCGCCGCGACGAGCGCAAGGCATTGATCGACTTCCTCGCGCTGGTGGCTAAGCGGCGCAAGCGCTTCCCGAACATGCACATCTACCACTACGCCTCGTACGAGAAGACAGCGCTGCTGCGGCTCGCGGGACGCCACGGCGTCGGGGAAGACGACGTCGATGAGCTGCTGCGGAGCGGGACCCTGGTCGACTTGTATCCGATTGTGCGCAAAAGCATTCGCGTCGGTGCCGAGTCTGTCAGCCTCAAGGCCCTCGAGCCGCTGTACATGGGGTCGCAACTGCGCTCCGGCGATGTGACAACGGCCGCCGACTCGATCACCCAGTACGCGCGCTACTGCCAGCTGCGCAGCAACGGCCAGTCCGACGAAGCCGCGACCGCACTGAAGGAGATCGAGGACTACAACCATTACGACTGCGAGTCCACCCGCGTGCTGCGCGACTGGCTGCTGATCCGAGCCTTCGAATCCGGCATCACACCGATTGGCGCCCAAGCCGTTTCCGACGGCGAAACCATCGAAGACCACGACCCGCTGGCGGCCGCTCTGCAGGAGTTCACCGGAGACGCGGAGGTCGGCGTCCGCACTCCCGAACAGACGGCGGTTGCCCTGGTGGCCGCGGCACGCGGCTACCACCGCCGCGAGGACAAGCCATTCTGGTGGGCGCACTTCGACCGGCTCAACTACCCGGCTGACGAATGGGCGGATGACACCGACGTCTTCATGGTGAGCGACGCAACAATCGCCATCGATTGGGACAAGCCGCCACGCGCGCAGAAATTGCAGCGACGGGCACAGCTGACCGGCGAATTGGCGCGCGGCGCACTCAACCGCGACGTATTCGCGCTCTACGAGGCGCCGGGGCCGCCGGGCCTGACCGACAACCCTGATCGACGTGCTGCCGGCCGCGCCACCATCCTCGAGGCCGACGATTGGGCCGCGCCGACCGAGGTGATCGTTCTCGAACGAGTACCCAAGGACGGCAATACTTTCCATCAATTCCCGTTCGCGCTTACCCCCGGCCAGCCCATTTCGACGACACCGCTTCGGGATTCGATCGAATGCACCGCCGCCAACCTCGCCGCCGGACTGCCGCAACTGCCCCGCACCGCACTGCTCGACATTCTGTTACGACGCGCGCCTCGGACCCGCAGCGGCGCGGCACTGGCCAGGGCCGGCGAAGCCAGCGACGCCATCACGGCCGCGCTGCTCGACTTGGACTCGTCGTACGTGGCGGTGCACGGACCGCCGGGAACCGGCAAGACGTACACCGGCGCGCGGGTCATCGCGCGCCTGGTCGCCGAGCACGGGTGGCGCATCGGTGTTGTCGCGCAATCACACGCCGTGGTGGAGAACCTGCTCGACTATGCGATCGATGCCGGCATCGATCCACTGCGCGTCGCAAAGAAGCGATCCGAGCGCGAAGAAGTCCGCTGGCAACAGATCAACGAGCAGGAGTACGCCGCGTTCATCGCCGGCACGGCTGGATGCGTGATCGGCGGTACCGCGTGGGACTTCGCCAACCCGACCCGCGTTCCGCCCGGCAGCCTGGATCTGCTGGTGATCGACGAGGCCGGCCAGTTCTGTTTGGCCAACACCATTGCCGTGGCGTCGGCCTCGGCGAACCTACTGCTGTTGGGCGACCCGCAACAGTTGCCCCAAGTCAGCCAGGGCACACATCCCGAGCCAGTTGACGGATCTGCGCTGGGCTGGCTGGTCGAAAACCACCGCACGTTGCCCGCTGAGCGTGGCTACTTCCTGGACCGCACACACCGCATGCATCCGGCGGTCTGCGCACCGGTGTCGGCGCTGGCGTACGAAGGCCGATTGCAGTCGCACGACATCACCGCCGCGCGCCGCCTCGACGGGTATCCGCCCGGGGTGCGGGTCCTTCCGGTCGGCCACGAGGGCAACTCAACCGAGAGCCCCGAGGAAGCCGAGGCCATCGCGGCACAGATCACGCTGCTGCTCGGCTCGACATGGACCGATGAGCACGGCGCCCGGCCGTTGGCACCCGCGGATGTGCTTGTGCTGGCGCCTTACAACGCGCAGGTGGTCCTGCTGCGGCAACGACTGGCAACCGCTGGGCTCGACAAGGTAAAAGTCGGGACCGTCGACAAGTTTCAGGGTGCGGAAGCACCGGTGGTGCTCATTTCCATGACGGCGTCGTCGGTCGCGGACATTCCACGCGGAATTCCCTTCCTGCTCAACCGAAACCGGCTGAATGTGGCGATCAGCCGTGCACAGTATGCGGCAGTGATCGTCCGCGCCGAGGCGTTGACCGATTACCTGCCCACCGCGCCCTCGGGCTTGGTGGAGCTGGGTGCATTCCTGGCGTTGACGGCCGCCGATACGCCTGTCGTCGTCGCTGCGCCAACCGGCTAGTACGAATGTCGCCCCCGGCCGGGTGAGTCGTCCGGATTCGCGCGGTGGTGACGGTTGCGGGGCGGCGACGGCTTGGGCGGCGGTGAGAACTCCTCCATCGGCCGGAAGCGCTGCTCGTCGTCGACATGAAACCCATTGTGGGCGAATCCAATTGGCTCGTCTTCCGAGACCCGCTCGTCATCGTCCAGCAGGCCGCGCCACGATTCAATAGGTCCGGTGTGCCAGGTGTCGGCGGGCGCCGGTCGCGGGTGCTCGGCGTGCACGGGCAACGGTTCGGTGTTGCCCTCGTCAACACGGGCCCGGGCCGGCCGGACGTCGCGGCGCTCGGGCGGGGCAGTGCGCGCGGGCGACAACGTGTATTCAACGTAGTCGTCGTCATCGTCGAAGCCATCCCGGAAACCGTCATCATGGCCGACCAGAGATGCACTCCGGTGGTCGTCGGAAATATGAGGTGAAGCGCTGGGCCGCACCCGAATTCGCCGAGTCCGCACCTCGGACCCACCCTGATGGCCGGCTCTGCCATCGCCCGCACCGGTGCGCGAGCGCTGGTCGTCGGCAGGCCCCGAGCCCGTGAACCCGATCATGAAGAGCGCCGCCGCTATGCCGAACAACGCAATGAACCCCGGCAGCAGCATCGACTGGGACATCGCCGCCGAGAACGGCTCTCGCAGGAACTCCGGCATTTGCAAGGCGGTGCCCTTGCCGCCCGGCGGACCGAACGCGTCACCGCCGGGCATCGGCGGCATCTCCGAGGTGATCCTCGACGTCATGAAGGAGGCCATGCCGGCGCTGCCCAACACGGCACCGACCTGACGGGTCGCGTTGTACACACCCGAACCGGCGCCGGCAAGCCGCGGCGGTAGATTGCGAGTCGCGGTGGCCGCCAACGGCGCCCAGATGAACGCCATCCCACAACCCAACACGATGAACGGCAGCACCAACTGCCAGATGGGCGCGGACGGCGTCATCACGATCGACAGCCAGGTGAGTCCGATCGCCAACACCGAGAAGCCGAAACCGACCACCGACCGGGGGTGGGAACGGTCGACGATATTGCCGACGATCGGCGCAAGCAGACCACTGGTAATCGCCATCGGCGCGATCAGCAGAGCCGAACGAGTTGGCGACAATCCGCACGCCGCCTGCGTGTAGAACATCAGCGGCAGCACCATCGCCGTGGCGACGAATCCGATGACCACCCCGGCGAGATTGGCCAGGCTGAAGTCGCGGTCGCGGAAGATGTCCAGCGGGATCAGCGGCTCGTCGGTGATGATCGACTGCCAATAGACGAACCCGGTCATGAACCCGACGCCGGCCACGAACACCGCCCAGATCCACGGTGCCCAGCCGCCGGCTTGCCCCTCCTGCAGGGCGAAGACGATCAGGAACATCGCCAGCCCGGACAACGCGACGCCAACCAGGTCGAATCGGTGTTTGTGGGTGGGCAAGTCCGGCATCAGCCGGACCGCCAGCCCCAGACCGATGATGCCGATCGGGACATTGACGAAGAAGATCCAGGCCCAGCCCAGCGCGTCGACCAGCACACCACCGGCCAACGGTCCAACCAACGTGGCGACGCCGGCGGTGGCACCCCACACGCTCATCGCCATCCCGCGGCGTTCCGGCGGGAAGATGCGGGTGATCACCGACAGCGTCTGGGGGGTGAGCACCCCGGCGCCGATGCCCTGCACCACCCTGGCGGCGATCAGCATTCCGATGGTCCCCGACAGGCCGCACCATAGTGAGGCGGCGGTGAAGATGGCGAGGCCGAGCAGATAGAGGTTCTTCGGACCGAACCGGTCACCGAGTCGGCCGGCCACCAGCAACGGAACGGCATAGGCGAGCAGATAGGCGCTGGTCACCCAGATCACCGTGTCGTAGCCGGTGCCGAGCTTCGTCATGATGCTGGGATTGGCGACGGCGACGATCGTCGAGTCGAGCAGGATCATGAAGAAGCCGACCATCATGGCCCAGAGCGCGTCCCAGGGACTGGCGGCTCGCCCGGGCTGCCCGCGCTTCTGCGGCCTGGTCGTTATCCCGCCGCCAGCGCGTCGAGGGCCGCCGCCCGTTCGCCCGCGCGCAGTCGCCGTGGTCATGCCCCCACCTCGTCTTGGCTCCGCACCTTGCTGTCGGAGACGCCCTGCCGCCCCTCCAGCTGTCCGGATCGCAGCGAACTGGCAAACTCACGCAGCCACGAGAGCTCGGCCTGCATCGTTGCCAGCAAGTAGTCCAACGCCACCAGATAACCACCTGGTGTGACACCGGAGTCGCGAAGCGCCGCGATCTCGGCGGCCCGGGCCTCCATTGCCCCGACGCGGTCATCGACCGCGTTCGCCGCGGCATCGCTACCCAGGGTATCGACCTCAGCAAGTGCGACGACGAACTGTGGGAACTCGTGGACCGGTGTTGCGATCAATCGGCCCACCCGCTCAGCAAGCGACTCGGCGCCGGTGTCGGTGATTTCATAGATGGCACGCTCCGGCCGCTTACCGTCCCGGGCCGTCGCCGCCCGCCGGATCAGCTTCTCCTCGGTCAGCCGGTCAACGGCGTGATACAGCGACCCTGGCCGCACCTTCACGATGCGGTCCGCATGACGTTGGACGAGGGTCTGGAACATCTCGTAGCCGTGCATCGGACGCTCTCGTAACAGCACCAATACCGAGATACCCAACGACGTCAGCTGGCAGGCCATCGACAGCGGATTATTCCCAATGGAGTAATCACACTGACACCTGCCCCACGGTTCGTGGCACCGGCGCTAGCCTGAAGGCATTCCACCGAGCACGGAGGCACCTAATGAGCGCCCGACGGACGCACTCAGCGGACGACTCGCTGCCGGCCACCACCAACGGCAAGCCCAAGGCATCAGCGCGCGCGTTAGCGCACATCATCGAGCGCAGCTCACGGATTCAGGGCCCTGCGGCGACGGCATACGTCGACCGGCTGCGCCGCGCGAATCCGGAGGCCGCGCCGTCCGTCATCGCCACCAAGTTGGAGAAGCGGTATCTGGGCGCCGTCACGGCCAGCGGCGCGGCAGTGGGTTCAGCCGCTTTGCTGCCGGGCATCGGCACGCTGGCTGCGCTGTCCGCGGCCGCCGGGGAGACGGCGGTGTTCCTCGAGGCGACCGCGTTCTTTGCGCTGGCGATCGCGGCGGTGCACGGTGTCCCAGCCGAGAACCGCGAACTCCGCCGCGCCCTGGTGTTGTCCGTGTTGGTTGGCGACGACAGCAAGCACGCCATCGCCGATCTGCTCGGTCCCGGGCGGAGGAGCGGTGCGTGGCTGTCGGAGGGGGCGGCATCGCTGCCGATGCCCGCGTTGGCGCAGTTGAATTCGCGGTTGCTCAAGCGCGCCGTCAGGCGATTCACGCTGCGACGCAGTGCGCTGCTGTTCGGCAAGATGCTGCCGATCGGAATCGGCGCCATCATCGGCGCGATTGGCAACCGGCTGGTGGGTAAGAAGATCGTCCGTAACACCCGCAAAGCGTTCGGTACACCCCCAGCCCGGTGGCCGGTGACCCTGCACCTGTTGCCCACGGTTCACGACGCCGGCTAGCCGCGCCGCGGGTCCGGTGCGGTGCTGGTCAAGACGCATGGCGGATTGTCGGCGAAGGGTTAGCCTTTATGAGGCGGAAACTTGTCGGGGCCGCCGCAGGTGAGATGCGCCGACACCATGTGCAGGATGTGGCAAGCGTCACGTAGCGCGCTTGCCGAACAGAGGAATCGAGGCGAGCAGCTGCCGTGAGCAGTACGAGTTCACCATTCGGCCAAAACGAGTGGCTGGTCGAGGAGATGTACCGCAAGTTCCGCGAAGACCCCTCCTCGGTCGACCCGAGCTGGCATGAGTTCCTGGTCGACTACAACCCCGAGCCAACCGGCGACGGTTCGACCACAGCTGACGAGCCGAAACCCGCGGCTCCGGCCGCCGAGGCCGTGCCCGCCCGTTCACCCGCGCCGCCACCTCCGCCGGTTCCCAATGCCACCGTCGGCAACGGCGTGACCAGCGCCCCGGTGGCCCCGGCGCCTGCGCGCCCTGTCGGGCCGGCACCGGGCGAAGGCGATGAAGTTCAGGTGCTGCGGGGTGCGGCCGCCGCCGTGGTGAAGAACATGTCCCAGTCGCTGGATCTGCCGACGGCCACCAGCGTTCGGGCCATCCCGGCCAAGCTGATGATCGACAACCGCACAGTGATCAACAACCAGCTCAAGCGCACCCGCGGCGGCAAGATCTCCTTCACCCACCTGCTGGGCTACGCGCTGGTGCAGGCAGTCAAAGCGTTTCCGAACATGAACCGGCACTATGCCGAGGTCGACGGCAAGCCCACCTCTGTTACGCCGGCTCACATCAATCTCGGCCTGGCAATTGACTTGCAGGGCAAGGACGGCAAGCGCTCGTTGGTGGTGGCGGGCATAAAGCGTTGCGAGACCATGCGATTCGGGCAGTTCGTTACCGCCTATGAAGACATCGTCCGCCGCGCCCGTGATGGCAAGTTGACTGCCGAAGACTTTGGCGGCGTGACGATTTCGTTGACCAACCCCGGCACCATCGGCACCGTGCACTCGGTGCCGCGGCTGATGGCGGGCCAAGGCGCGATTATCGGCGTGGGAGCAATGGAGTACCCGGCCGAATTGCAGGGTGCCAGTCCGGAGCGCATCGCCGAACTGGGTATCGGCAAGCTGATCACCCTGACCTCGACCTACGACCACCGCATCATCCAGGGCGCGGAATCGGGAGACTTCCTGCGCACCATCCACGAGATGGTGCTGGCCGACGACTTCTGGGATGAGATCTTCCGGGAAATGGGTGTCCCGTACCTACCGATTCGGTGGAGCACCGACAACCCGGACTCGATCGTCGACAAGAACGCCCGCGTAATGGAGTTGATCGCCGCGTACCGCAACCGCGGCCATCTGATGGCAGACATCGATCCACTGCGCTTGGACAACACCAGGTTCCGCAGCCACCCCGACTTGGAAGTGCTGACCCACGGCCTGACACTCTGGGACCTCGATCGGGTGTTCAAAGTCAACGGCTTCGCCGGTTCCGAGTACAAGAAGTTGCGCGACATTCTGGGCCTGCTGCGCGACGCCTACTGCCGCCACATCGGCGTCGAGTACACCCACATCCTCGACCCCGAACAGCAAGAGTGGCTGGAAGAGCGCGTCGAGACCAAGCACGTCAAACCCACTGTGGCTCAACAGAAGTACGTGCTGAGCAAGCTCAACGCAGCCGAGGCGTTCGAGACGTTCCTGCAGACGAAGTACGTCGGGCAGAAGCGGTTCTCGCTGGAGGGCGCCGAAAGCACCATCCCGCTGATGGATGCCGCGATCGACCAGTGCGCCGAGCACGGGCTCGACGAGGTGGTCATCGCGATGCCGCACCGCGGCCGGCTCAATGTGCTGGCCAACATCGTCGGCAAGCCGTACTCCCAAATCTTTTCGGAGTTCGAAGGCAACCTCAATCCCGCCCAGGCGCACGGTTCTGGTGACGTCAAGTACCACCTCGGTGCAACCGGTGTGTATCTACAGATGTTCGGCGACAACGACATTCAAGTGTCGCTGACCGCAAACCCGTCGCACCTGGAGGCCGTCGACCCGGTGCTGGAGGGTCTGGTTCGGGCCAAGCAGGACCTGCTCGACCATGGGCCGATCGACAGCGAAAACGAAAAAGCCTTCTCGGTGATGCCGCTGATGCTGCACGGCGACGCCGCATTCGCGGGCCAGGGCGTGGTCGCCGAGACGCTGAACCTGGCCAAGCTGCCCGGCTACCGCGTGGGCGGCACCATCCACATCATCGTCAACAACCAGATCGGCTTCACCACCTCGCCGGAATACTCCAAGTCCAGCGAATACTGCACCGACGTCGCAAAGATGATCGGAGCGCCCATCTTCCACGTCAACGGCGACGACCCCGAGGCGTGCGTGTGGGTGGCCCGCCTGGCCGTGGACTTCCGGCAGAAGTTCAAGAAAGACGTCATCATCGACATGCTGTGCTACCGACGGCGCGGGCACAACGAGGGCGATGACCCGTCGATGACAAACCCCGCCATGTACGACGTCGTCGACACCAAGCGTGGGGTCCGCAAGACGTACACCGAAGCGCTGATCGGCCGTGGTGACATCTCGATGAAAGAGGCCGAGGACGCGCTGCGCGACTACCAGGGCCAGTTGGAGCGGGTTTTCAACGACGTCCGCGAACTGGAAAAGCACGGAGCCGAACCGAGCGCCTCGGTGGAGTCCAACCAGATGCTCGCCGCGGGACTCGACACCGCGGTGGACAAGGCGTTGCTGGCCCGCGTCGGCGACGCATTCCTCGCCCTGCCCGACGGGTTCACCGCGCACCCGCGCGTCACGCCGGTTCTGGAGAAGCGGCGAGAGATGGCCTACGAGGGCAAGATCGACTGGGCGTTCGGCGAACTGCTGGCGTTGGGTTCGCTTGTGGCCGAGGGCAAATTGGTGCGGCTATCCGGGCAGGACACCCGCCGTGGCACATTCTCCCAACGGCATTCGGTGATCATCGACCGCCACACCGGCGAAGAGTTCACACCGCTGCGACTGCTGATGACCGACCGCGACGGGAATCCGACCGGCGGCAAGTTCATGGTTTACGACTCGCCGCTGTCGGAGTACGCCGCCG
>Ga0209248_10000361_pt1 | contig 14795 bp, 16 predicted proteins | sample BogFormECP04_OM1_FD_188241 | JGI IMG/M metagenome (GOLD analysis project Ga0209248, IMG submission 188241) | Bog forest soil microbial communities from Calvert Island, British Columbia, Canada - ECP04_OM1 (SPAdes) (version 2) | ecosystem: Environmental > Aquatic > Freshwater > Wetlands > Bog ... | reverse complement strand
CGGCATCTCCGTCACCATCCCGACGTTTTCGATTCCCGCCGCCTTGATCGCCGCCATCGTGCGGATCACCTCGCCGTACGGCACCTGGTCGTCGGCGCGGATAAAAACCTGGCGGTCGGGACGCTCCTGCGCGATCGCCTTCAGCTTGCCGGTCAAATCGTCGGCCGAGAGCTTCGCGTCATTGAGATAAATCTGCTTGTCGCGCGTGATCGACACGACGAACTGCTCTTCCTTGCCCGGCAGCGCCTCGGCCTTGACGCTGGGCAGCGTGACCTCGACGCCCTGCTGGATAATCGGCGCCGTCACCATGAAGATAACCAGCAGCACCAGCATCACGTCCACCAGCGGCGTGACGTTGATCTGCGAGACCATCTGCCCGCGCCCCTGTCCTGAATCGAATGCCATCGTGATGCCTTACGAAAGGAAGTGACGCTCGGCGATGTTCAAAAATTCGGAAGTGAAGTTGTCCATCTCGGTCGCGAGCACCCGCACGCGCGCGATAAAAAAGTTGTAGAACATCTGCGCCGGGATTGCGGCGACCAGTCCCACCGCCGTCGTGATAAGCGCCTCGGCGATTCCCGGTGCGACCGCCTGGATACTCGACGTATGCGACGCCGACAGGCCCAGGAACGCCGTCATGATTCCCCACACCGTGCCGAACAGTCCGATAAACGGGCACGACGACCCGGTGGTCGCGAGAAAGGTGATGCCCGACTCGAGCTTGGTCAGCTCGACGTTTTCCTGGCGCTTCATCGCGCGCATCACGTTCGCGATTCCGCCAAGGTCGGTCGAGAAGCCGCTGTCGGAGCCGACCGCCTGGCGCTTGGCGCGTGTCAGTTGCAGCAACTCCTGGTAGCCCGCGCGAAAAACCTGCGCGACCGGACTCAGCTTCAAGCCGACGCTCGCCGTATGAATCGCGGCAAGATTTTTGGACTCCCAGAAAATCGCGATGAATTTTTCGGACTGGCGGCGCGCCCGCGATATCTGGAAAAGTTTGTAAAGGATTATGCCCCAGCTTCCGACCGAGAAGGCCACCAGCAGCCACAACACAACTGCCACTACCGGGCCCGTGCCCGTTACCAGTTCCACCACCCCCAACCCGCCTGCACCGCTCACCTGATGGAGCATAAAACCGCCCTGAAGCCGAAGAATCGCATTATTATACGGTTATCAGCCGAGCCAAAACCAGCACGCCTCATTTGGTAACGACGCATCGAACAAAAACAGGATACAACATGCAGATGGGAGAATTGCGATGACACCTTTGAAACTCGTCGGCGGATTTGGATCGCCCTACACGCGCAAGATGCGGGCGGTGCTGCGCTTTCGACGAATCCCGTTCACCTGGATCATGCGCGGATCGCCCGGCGACGTCGGCATCCCGACGGTTCCGGTCGCGCTTATCCCGGTGCTCGTGTTTCCCGGCGAGGATGGACGCGCCGAAGACGCGATGATCGACTCGACCTTTCAAATTCGGCGGCTCGAAAAGACTTTCCCGTCGCGCTCCATCATCCCGCCCGATCCCGCGCTCGCGTTTCTCGACGCGCTGCTCGAGGACTACGCCGACGAATGGCTGACCAAGCCGATGTTCCACTATCGATGGAAATACGCGGCCGATATCCACAAGGCCTCGCACGTGCTGGCGCTCGACCGCGATCCGCTGATGCGCCGCGATACGCTGGCGAAGACGTCGAGCTACATCGCCGAACGCCAGATCGAACGGCTGCGCGTGGTCGGCTCCAACGACGTCACCACTCCCGTCATCGAGGCGAGCTACCGGCGCCTGCTCGGCCTGCTCGATTCTCATCTCGTCGCCGGGCATCGATTTCTCATGGGCGCGCGGCCGGGGGCTGGTGACTTCGGCCTCTTCGGCCAGTTGAGCCAGTTGGCGCATTTCGATCCCACGCCCGCCGCAATCGCGGCCACCGAAACTCCGCGCGTCGTGTCATGGGTGTCGCATCTAGACGATCTCTCGTCGCTCGAGGTTGACGACTCCGGCTGGCTCCGACGCGACGATGCGGCCGCCGTGCTCCGCCCGTTCATGACTGAGCTTGGCCGCGTCTACGCTCCCTTCCTGCTGGCCAACGCCCGCGCGCTCGCCTCCGGCGAGAGGGAGGTGCGATGCGAAATCGACGGCCCGCCGTGGGTGCAGCAACCGTTTCCCTACCAGGGCAAATGCCTCAAATGGCTGCGCGAAGCTCGCGGGGCTCTGAGCGGGTCCGACCGCGAATTCGTTGACGGCGTCCTTGAATCGACTGGTGCAGAAGCGATTTTCGCCGCATCAGTCTGACCTCTCGCGTCAATTCGTTGGGTGGCAATTCTGTGAATAGCGAACCGTCACTTGGTCTCCGACGGCCTCGTCCTTACCCGACCGGATACCGTAGCAGCTTTGCGCTTTCCCGAGTGCTCCAGACCGCCTCCTTGCCATAGTCAGAATTATCGACAGAAATATCCGATTCCTGCTTAATCTAGCGAAAATTGCCGTAGGTATTGTGTCAAGAATTGCCATGAGATGGCTAGATGCTACATAACAGGAAGTGTTAAAAATTCACATCTTCGTCCAAGCATAAGAGAGCGGATTCAGTAGAGCGCAGATTCTGTTATGTACAAGGGAGGCTCAGAAGAAATGTCGGTATTCGACGAAGCTGAAGACCAGCAGTTCTCGGACTGTCCAGGCGAAACTCAGATGAACAAGGACAAGATCTTCGAAGAATTCTGTGCCGACCGCGAAGGCCTCGAGGCCTTGGGGGTAACCGACGCGGAGCTGCAAACTTTGTCGCGCGTATCCTTGCTCGGGACTCTGAGTTGTAAAGAGGACGTGGAGTTCATTCTGCGCCAGATTCGCGAAGCGAGGAGACCCGCCGAGCCCGAACCGTCGATATCGAATGCGCGCGAGCATACCGAGGCTATTCGGCTCGCGGCGCTCGAGAAGCTCAACCAACTGGATTTACTGAATGCCCAACGCAGTCGCACGCGCTGGCGCCGCTTCAAGATGATGTTGACCAGGCGCAACTCGTCACCCAGCTACCGCGGAAACTAGGGTCAGCGCGCCGCGAGCATCTCGAAGTACGACACGTCGATCAGATCGCCCGGAGTCACTCCGAGTGCCGCGACTATTTCATCCACCGCGCCGCGGCTCCGCTCGGGGTCGTCGCGGTCCGCTATCACCGCTTCGATTTCGCCGAACAGTCCCAGCCTCGCGACGCGGTCGAGATGCAGCCGCACGTTGTCGCGCATCATCAGCGTCCGCACTTTCTCGACCACAGCGACTGTGCCGAGCGCATCCTCGAGCATTCGCAGCGTTCGCGCCGGCTCGGCCACCTGCACGATCTCGTAGTTGCTGAGCATCAGCGGTCCACTCTCGATTCGAAGATAGAAGATCAGGACGGCGCTGCCGCGTTCCTCGCGCAGTTTCAGCTTGCCGTTCGCGACGCGAAAGAAAGTGTCGCGCTGCTCGAGAATGGCGCGTCGCGTGTATCCGATCGCAGCCGCGCGCCGCTCAGCTTCGACCAAATCAATCAGCCGGAATTTTGCTTCGAGGTTTTTCAAAATGGCCGCTCTATTGTATGAGAAACCCACCGCGCGTTTCACGCTGTGCGGACTATGATGCGGCACTTCGTCCCTGTTAGAACTTGTTGGGGCAGCATTTGGGCAAGTCACACGAAATTAATCCCGACGACGCGAAACTGATCGAGGCGGGGTTCGACGCTGGGGTTGCGCCCGCAGATGCGGTCGCGAAACTTCGCGCGCTGAGGGGGACGGCAGGGATCGCCGACATCGCGGTTGCGCGCGCGCTCGGCACGATTGCCGATTCGCAGGCGGCGGCGATGCTTACCGAGATGGAAGCCGGTGCTGCCGGCGCAATGCGGCGTGAAGTTCGTCGCGCGCTCTACAAGCTGAAGCAGCACGGTATCGATGCGCCCGCCGCGACCGTTCTCGCGAGCAGCGCACTGCATCCGGACGCTGATGAAATTTCTGCAATGCTGTCGCCAATCGACGGCGAGGGCGCGCGCATCGTCTGGATCGTCAAGCCGCGCGTGCAGGGCGGCCTGGTGCGGATGTGGGCGCTTATCTCGGAGCGCGACGGCCTCGTTGGTGCGCAGAACACCGGGCTGTCGCGGCGCGAGCTGAAATCCGAGCGCGACGAGCTCGAGCGCCGCGCGCAGGTCAAGCTGGTCGACGCCGACTGGCGCGTCGCGGACTTTATCGTGTGCGAGGCGTGGCGCAACACGCCTGAGTCTCGCCGCGGCACCGTCGGAAACTTTCTCATGATTCGCTCCGAGTTGATCGCGGCGCCGCCTCCCACCGCGCTGACGCATCCTGTTTATACCGAGCTTGCGGCAGAGGCCGCGGCAGAGCCGTCGGTCGAGCTGCTCAAGGAACCGGAGCTGCTCGAATGGCGGCTGCCCGACGCGCTGCTCAAACCGTACGTCGATGAAATCAATCAGGCGGGCGAGAGCGTGATCGTCCTGAGTCCCGTGCATAAGCAGGAGCGCGTTAACGCCGTGATCGATCGCGCGACCGCCGAGTTGCTAACCGGCGACAACGACCTGCGCATTCGGCGACGCCTCGAAGATATCGCGTACTACCTTGAGCGGGTTGGCCGCCGCACGCAGGCCGGATGGGCGGTCGCGGCCGCCGCGCGCCTGCGTGACGGAATCGACGTGACCAAGGTGCTTTTCTTTCAGGCCTTCATCCGCACGCAGCTCGGCACGGTCGCGGCGGCCGAGCAGCAGAAAGCCGAAGAGGAGCCGCGGCTGATCATGACGCCGGCCGAGGCGATGCGCGCGCGCGAAGCCCGCGAAGCAAGGACGCGCCGCCGCTAACAGATCAATTGCGCGAGGATAACTTTCGATGATCGATCAACAACCGCTGCGCGGCGTTCGCGTGCTCGACCTGACGCGCGTATTGGCGGGACCATTCTGCACCATGAACCTCGCGGACCTCGGCGCCGAGGTAATCAAGATTGAAGTGCCGGGCCGTGGCGATGACTCGCGCAGCTTTGCGCCTGTCATGCCGTCGGGCGACTCGGGCTACTTCTACAGCGTCAATCGCGGCAAGCGCAGCATCACGCTCGACTTGCACATCGAGGAGGGCGCCAAAGTTTTTCTCGAGCTGGCGGCGAAGTCGGATGTCGTGGTCGAAAATTTCTCGCCGGGCACGATGGATCGTTTCAAGACCGGCTATGCGCAACTGAAAGCCGCCAATCCGAAAATCATCCTGTGCTCGATTTCGGGTTTCGGACAGACGGGGCCCAAGGCTTCGGCGCCCGCCTACGACATCGTCGCGCAGGCGCTCGGCGGTACCATGAGTATCACCGGCAATCCGGGCGGCGAGCCGGTCCGATGCGGCGTGTCGGTCGGCGATCTGTCGGCGGCGCTGTACGGCATAATTGCGATTTTGTCTGCATTGCGCGTGCGTGACCGCGATGGCGTCGGCAATCATGTCGATATCGCGATGCTCGACTGCCAGGTCGCGATGCTCGAGGACGCGCTCGCGCGCTACTCGGTCTCCGGCAAGATTCCCGGCCGGCTCGGCACGCGGCATCCGTCGATCACACCGTTCCAGCAATTTCGCGCGGCCGACGACTACTTCGTGATGGGCGCCGGCAACGAGTCCATCTGGATCCGCTTCTGCGACGCCCTTGCTATGCCGCAGCTCAAGGACGATAAGCGCTTCGCGACCAACGCCGATCGTACCGCCAACCATCCTGAGCTCGAGGCGATCCTCGCGCGCATTTTTGTCACGAAGCCGCGCGACCATTGGCTGCGAATTCTCACCGACGCGTCAGTGCCGTGCGCGCCGATTGCCAACGTCGAGGAAGTTTCGCGCGACCCTCATCTGGCGGCGCGCAACATGATCCTGCGCGCCGAGCACAGCTCGTTCGACGGGCTGATCGTGCCGGGCTCGCCTCTCAAGAGTACGGGCGACAAAGATATCCCCTCCACCAGCGCGCCCCGCCTGGGCGAGGACACCGACGCGGTGCTGGCGAGCATGCTGGGCTACGATTCTTTGCGTCTATCGGAACTCCGCAAGCGGAGTATCATATAGGGTTCAACCGTCGGCGGGCGCTTCTAGTGACGCGAGCCGACATCACTAAGGAGAGCATCGTGCGCGAAGTTGTCATCGTCGATGGAGTCAGGGTTCCGATTGGCAAGGCCGGCAAGGACAAGGGCTACTACAAGGATATCCGCGCCGACGACCTGGGCGCGATTTGCATCCGCCGCCTGCTCGAGAAGAATCCCAGGCTCGACCCCAAGGAGATCGAGGATGTGGTCTGGGGCTGCGCGAATCAGACCGGCGAGCAGGGCCTGAACGTCGGCCGCATGATCGGATTGCTGGCGGGGCTGCCGGTTGAAGTCGCCGGCACTACCATCGATCGCCAGTGCGGCTCGAGCCTGCAGGCGGTGAACTTCGCGGCGCAGGAAATAATGACCGGCGCGGGCGAAGTGGCGATTGCGGGCGGCGTCGAGCACATGACGCACGTCGCGATGGGCTCGGGCATTCTGCCCAATCCCAAGCTGCTCGAGATGTTCCCGCGCGACATGTTCTTCATGGGCATGACGGCCGAGCGGCTGGCCGAGATGTACAAGATCACGCGCGAGCAATCGGACGCGTTCTCATTGCGCTCGAACATGCGGGCGGTCGCGGCGCGCGAGCGCTTCAAAGAAGAGATCGTGCCGGTCGAGCTACCTGACGGCGCGGTCGTCGACGTTGACCAGGGACCGCGCGCCGAAACGACGATGGAAAAGCTGGCCGGCCTGAAGCCTTCGTTCAAGCCCGACGGCCAGGTGACCGCAGGCAACTCGTCGCAGTTGAGTGACGGCGCGGCCGCCGTGCTGCTGATGAGCGCCGAGCGGGCGCGCGCACTCGGACTCAAGCCGATGGCGAAGATTCGCGCGACCGCGGTCGCCGGCGTCCGCCCGGAGATCATGGGATGGGGGCCGGTGCCCTCGACACACAAAGCTTTGGCGCGCGCTGGACTCAAAATCAGCGACATCGACTTGTTCGAAATCAACGAAGCCTTCGGCGCGCAGGTGCTCGCCTGCAACACCGATCTGAAGATCAACGAGGAGCGGCTCAACGTGAACGGCGGCGCGATCGCACTCGGCCATCCGCTCGGATGCTCGGGTGCGCGGCTGGTGGTGACGCTGACGCATGAGATGCGCCGGCGCGGCGCGGCGCTTGGCGTTGCGACGATGTGCATCGGCATCGGCCAGGGTATCGCGACTGTGATCGAGCAGGTATGAACGGCGACGGACGAGGACTCCGCGTAGTCGCGATCGCGATCACGGTCGCGCTGATCGTTGGCACGTTCTATAAATACTTCGCTCCCGAAAAGCCCAAGGAGCTGCTGCGGCTCGACACTCCGCAATCAGCCCCGTCGCCCGGCGATCAGGGCCTGGACTTCAGCGCGCCCGGCCTCGACGGCAAGAGTATCGACCTGAGCAGCTTCCGCGGTCATCCGGTGATCGTGGACTTCTGGGCGACCTGGTGCGGGCCGTGCCGCAAGCAGATCCCCGAGCTGGTCGCGCTCTACAAAAAATACAACAAGTCGCGCGGCCTCGTGATAATCGGAGTCTCGTGCGACATGATCCAGGGCGACGGCGTCAAGGCGGTCGCCCCGTTTGTCGAAGAATTCCGTATCAACTATCCGATCGCGCTGGCCGACGAGCGGCTGGTCGATAGCATGGGCGTCGAGGCGATACCGACAACGCTATTCGTCGCACCCGACGGCAAGCTGGTCTCGCGCCTGGTCGGCGCCGGCCACGCCGGCGAGATAACCGCGAGCGCAGAGCAGCTTCTCGCCGGCGCGAAGGGTACGCCGGGCAAGCCGGACCAGACCGCCGGCCACGTCGAGAATATCCAATTCAGCAAAACCGCAACGAATTGAATCCAGCCCCGGCCCCGTGATGCTCGCCGCTTCCTAAGGTGTCGGCGGGGGAACGCGCGAGACCCGCCGCGAACAGGATTAGCGTCGCGCCAATTGCCAAGGTTCGTTTGGCATGTCCTAATGATCGCGGTCGATCGTTGCACGCACGTGTGACCGGCCGGTGACGGGGAGGGACGCATGATCAAATTGTATGGCACGGCGATGTCGCGCGCGGGACGCAGCCTGTGGGCGTTGGAGGAAGTCGGCATCCAATACGAGCAGGTGCTGGTAGCCGAGACGCGCGGGCCCGAATACCTGAAAATAAATCCCAACGGCCATATGCCGACGCTCGACGACAACGGCACCATCATCTGGGAGTCGATGGCAATAAATCTGTATGTCGCGGAAAAATATGGCAAGGCACCGCTGTGGCCGTCGACGGTCGAGGGCCACGGCGCATGCTACCAGTGGAGCTTATGGGCGATGCTCGAAGTGGAAGGGCCGATGTTCGACGTCTTCAAGAATCGGATTTTGCTGCCCGCCGACCAGCGCGACGAGAAAGCAGCGGTAGCAGGACTGGAGAAGATCACGGCGCCGCTGAAGGTGCTCGACGATCATCTGCACAAATCCGAATATCTGCTGGGCAAGGAATTCACTATTGCGGATTTGAACGTTGCTTCCGTAATGATTCTCGCGTCGTATATTCAACTGGATCTGTCGACGACTTGGACGGCGCAGAAGTGGATAGAAAAATGTCTGGCGCGTCCGGCCAATCAGAAAGTGGCGGCGATGAAATAGCTGGGAGGAGCGGCTTTGACGCCGGGTGAATTCTCGTCAGCCATATTGACTGCGGGCCCCGGCTGTAGCTTTCTTAACTGTACGGTCGTTGGCTGTGGCTTGTGCCCCGTCGCGCAGGCAGGGATCTGATACAGGGGAAAACGGGGCTGGGGACAATTGCAAATCTTGTTCGCTGGTTCCGTCGAAAATTCGGTGAGGGAGCGAAGGTGATCTAATGCCTGCATGCGGGCAGTGCGGGAGAGAGAATCCAGAAGGTACTGCGTTCTGCGGATTTTGCGGGTATCCGCTGGCGAAGCCGGCCGGCAAGACCTCATCGTCGCAGTTGAAGCCTGGAGTCAATCCGGTTTCTCTGCCGTCAGTCAAACCACCGCCGCCGCCACCGGCGCCGCCGGCGAAGATGTTGCGGAAGCCGGAAGTTCGCATGCAAACCTTTGCCACCCCGCCGCCGAGCGACGAGGGCAAAGGCCGGGGCGGATTCGAATGGATTCCATGGAGCGAACTTTCACCCGGTCAGCGGGCGGGTCGATCGGTCGCACTGGCAGTGGCGGTACTGGCGATCCTTTTCATGCTTCGCGGAATGTTGCGCGGCGTGGTGGGAGGAGGCGGAACGGCCGCAACCGCGCCGTCCGCGCAGAGTGCGAGCGCTCTGAGCGAAGCCGATCGCAAAGACGGCATCGAATCGTTGTGCAAGGTATTTCAGATCTACGGGTTGCCTAAGAACGACAAAGATGGGACCGAAGCCGCGAGCAACGCGGCGGAGTTGTACAAACTTGGCGGCGATCGGTCACCCGAACGCAGCGCATACATCCTGAACGCAGTCGTGGCCGAATTCCGCGCCGGCAAGCTGGGGCAACCCGACTGCGCCGAGGCGGGATATCCGCTGCCGGTCACCGAAGCGGCTCCCGACGATAATTCAGCTCCGGACGCAGGCAAGAGCAACGGGCAGCAATAGCTAGCTTGCGCGCGACTGGTGCGTGGTCGTCCAGTAGTAAACCGGGACGCCACTGAGCGCGATCAGTAGTCCGGGCCAGGTGAAGGTCGGCTTCACGATCAACAGATCGATCATCAGGGCCGAGGCCGCGACGACGTACAGCGCCGGCACAATCGGATAGCCCCATGCGCGGTAAGGACGCGGCGCGTCGGGGCTGCGGCGCCGCAGCACGAACACGGCGGACACCGTCAGCACGTAGAACATGAGCTGCGCGAAGATCACGTAGTCGAGCAATTCGGAATACGTGCCCGACAAGCACAGCACCGCGGCCCACACTCCCTGCATCACGAGGGCGACGGCGGGCACACTCGCGCGATTGAGGCGTCCGGCGGCGGCGAAGAAGACGCGGTCCTGCGACATCGCATAGATGACGCGCGCACCCGTGAGAATCAGTCCGTTCGCGCATCCGAAGCCGGAGATCATCACGAGGATGGCGGTTATCTTCGCACCCGCGCCGCCCCATATTACCTGCATCGCGGCGGCTGCGACGCGGTCGCTCGAGGCGTGCGCGATCCCGCGGCCCACCACCGTCGCCGCGTCCGCACTTCCCGCGGCGGGCAGCTCGCAGAGGTAGGCAAGGTTGGTGAGGATGTAGAGCGCGATGACGACGCCGGTGCCGAACGCGAGCGCCAGCGGCAGGTCGCGTTTGGGATTGCGAACCTCGGCGGCGGCGAAGGTGACGCTCGCCCATGCGTCGGCCGAGAACAGCGCACCGACCATCGCGGCGCCGAAGATGCCGGCGCCGGCGATCGACAGGCTGGGTGTGCCGAAGAAGGCGGTCGAGCTGCCGAAGTTGGCGTGAATCGCGGTGGGATTCGGCGCCAGGATGCATCCGACCACGACTATCAAACCGAGCGAAAGAATCTTGGCGGTGGTGAAGGAGTTCTGCAGCCACTTACCCATATCGAGGCCGCGCAGATTGGCGGCGGTCAGCACGGCGATCACGATGATCGCGCCGGCGCGCTCGCCCGAAAGTCCCGCGCCGCCGGCGCCGAACCAGAGACTCGATCCGAGCACCGGCCACATCACGCCCGCGAACCGCGCGAATGCAACGGCGACCGCCGCGATCGTTCCGGTCTGGATCACCAGCAACAGCGTCCAGCCGAACATGAACGCCCACATCCCGCCGTAGGCCTCGCGCAGGTAAACGTATTGTCCGCCCGCCTGCGGCATCATCGCGGCCAGCTCGCCGTATGCGAGCGCGCCCGCAATCGTCATCACGCCCGCGACCAGCCAGACCAGCAGCAGCGCGGCCGGAGTCGCGACCTGTCGCGTGATGTCGGCGGAGACGATGAAGATGCCAGAGCCGATCATCGAGCCGGCGACCAGCGTCACCGAATCGAAGAGCGAGAGACCCGGCTTCAACCGTTCAGAAGACGCGCCAGGTTTTGGAAGCGTCGCCATTGCGAACGCATCGTAGCAGCAGGAGCCGGTTCCTGCATCACGGTAGGGGCGGCACGGCCCGGAGTTGACAGGACGTTGATCTGTTTCGCGAACGGGACTTAGCTGGAGATGGACGAATCGCATCGCAACGGAGGCTACCGATGCCGACCAAGAAGAAACCGTTGAAACGTAAGAAAGCGGCCACGAAAAATCCCGCGCTGAAGCAACTCGAGGACCTGCGCAAGACCGTCAAGCAAATGCGGGTCAAGCTCGAACGCGAAACGAGGGCGCGAAAGATCGAGGCGCGCGTCAAAAGCGAGGCGCAAAAGGCGCGGGCGCAACTTGCATCGCAGATCGCTGCGTTGCGCGATCAGGGACGCAAGCTCGCATCCGATCTGAAATCTGCGCTCGGTGACTCGCGCAAGCGCGACGCGGCGCGTCAGCAGGCGGTCGCGAAGATTGCGGAGCTGAAGGCGGAGTATTCGAAGAAGTCGACCGAGCTCAGGTCGGAGCTATCGCGCGCGACGTCGGAGCTCGCGCGCAAATCCGAGGAGCTGAGGAAGTTGGCCGGAGAAACGGCGCAGCGGGCGGTCGGTATAATTCGCGGTGAAGAGCCTCAGGCGGCTCCCGAGGCGCCGATGGGTGGAAGCTCGCAAATGCCACACGAGGTCTCGCCCCAGGAAATTGAAGACCGCGGAGACGATAAGGAACCCGACGAAGAGCAGTAGCCGGGGGACGGAAACGGTGGACGACAAGCCGAAACCGGACCCGATTGCGTCCGGTCAAAGATTTGGAGAGTTCCTCGCGGAGGCTGGCGCGGTTTGCGAGTCTCCCGCGCGCCGACGGCTCTAAACGGCGCGCGGGAACTCGCTCAGGAAACGAAGTGGATCACGGTGCGGCCGGGCTGGCTGCCGCCGCAGGGCTGGCCGCGTCGCTGGCAACCGCGCTGGCTGCAGCGCTACCGGCGTCGCTAGCCATAGCAGCAGGAGCGGCCGCGGAAGCAGCCGCGTCGGGCGCGGGCGCCGAAGTATCTTCGGACTTGCTGCATGCCGAAGCGAAGAACATCGTAACTAGTGCCAAAAGCAGGAACTTGCGCATCGCTATCTCCTTGGGTTTGAGCGCGGACGGTTGAAACGGGGCAACAATACGATAGGCGCGGGATAACTTCAAGCGCGCGTATCGAGAGCATTCACAGCTTGTCGCCGAAGGCGCGCACGGCCACGCCGCAAGAAATTTTTTGACTATTTCGCGGGCATCTGTATCATTCGATCATTAGTACTCGGCGCCTGTGGGGCGGATGAGGTGGAGGTAGTAGGGTGGAAGAGCGGCGCATGTTCGCGGGCTTCGGGTCCGCAAGTCGACACAATTCTCAAATCGTCGAGCACGAACTCGACATGGTGCGAAGCGATGAGCGTCCGATGGCGGGGATGCCGACGCTGACGCGGATTTTCAATTGGCTGAAGCCGTCGGGGCGGCAGGTAGGTCCTCCGATGCGCTCGGTGGCGCGGGAGCTCGAAGAGGCCTTCCCCGGCCGCGAAAACTGACCGAGACTTGCGCGCGCATTCTGACTTCGCTCGCGCGGAGGGAGATTACGATGAGCGCGATTTCGCGGATCTCGACCAATACGCCGTGGGAGCCGATCGTCGGCTATTCGCGGCTCGTGCGAGCCGGCGACGTGGTTGCGGTTTCCGGAACCACGGCGACCGACGAGCGGGGGCTGATCGTCGGCGCGGGACAGATGTACGTGCAGGCGCGTCAGGCGCTCGCCAACATTCGCACGGCGCTCGACCGTGTGGGCCTCGCGATGCATCACGTGATTCGGACGCGGATGTTCGTGACCGACATGGATCGGTTTGAGGAAGTGGCGCGCGCGCATAAGGAAGTTTTCGCTGACTCGCCGCCTGCATCGACCGTCGTCGAAGTGCGGCGGCTCGCGAATCCGCTCATGATGATCGAGATCGAGGCCGACGCCTACGCCGGCGGATCGAGCAGTCAAACGGTCAGCACCAAGCCGAAAGCGGCGGCCAAGGCCAAGCCGGCAGCGAAACCCGCGACGAAGTCGGCAAAGAAGCCGGCGTCGAAGAAGGCCTCGCGCCGCAAGTAACTATTGCTCGAAAGGTTCGGGCTATGGGTCGAACGCGCCGGCCACGGCGTGGATTCCCTCGGCGCCGCTGGCGGAATGAAAAGCGTTGGCGGCGGATGCCATGTACGGCTGCGGATAAATCCCGATCAGGATCGTAGCGATTGCGGCCAATCCGATTGCGGCGACCAGCGCGGGACGATTACTCAGTCGCTTCACTTCGCTGCCGCCTTCCTGCATATACATAGCTACTAATACATAATAGTAGTAATAGGCAGACACTACTGAATTGAGTACTGCGATTATTACCAGTCCGACGTAGCCCTGGCGCAGCGCTTCGCTGAAGATATAGAACTTGCCGACGAAGCCGGCCAGCGGCGGGATTCCAGCCAGTGACAGCAGGAAGATTGCCATCGCGCCGGCCAACAGCGGCTGGCGTGCGGCAAGGCCGCGAAAGTCGCTGATCTGATTACCTACTTCGCCGCGTCGCTCGAGCGCAATGACTACTCCGAACGCGCCCAGGTTAGTGAATGCATAGCCGAGTAAGTAGTACAGAATCGCCGGACCCGATTGCACTCCGGCCGCCATGCCCAGCAGCAGATAGCCTGCGTGCGCAATCGCCGAGTACGCTAGCATCCGCTTGATGTTGGTCTGGACGGCGGCGATTAGATTTCCACCGGTCATCGTCAGCGCCGCGACTACCCAGAGCACTGTCTGCCAGTGCGCGCCGATCGATGGGAAGTCGACCAGGAAGACGCGGACGAAGGCGGCGAACGCGGCCAGCTTCACGCCCACTGCCATGAACGCAGTCACCGGAGTCGGCGCGCCTTCGTAAACGTCCGGCGTCCACATGTGAAACGGCACCGCTGCGACCTTGAAGCCGAAACCGATCAGCATCAGGCCGATGCCGAGCAGCAGCAGCGGATTCGCTCCCATCGAGCCCGACGCAATGGCGTCGTGAATCGGGCCAAGCTTGATGGTGCCGGTCGCGCCGTACACGAGCGCGATTCCGTAGAGCAGGAAGCCGGTCGAGAACGCGCCGAGCAGGAAATATTTTATCGCCGCTTCGTTCGATTTGGCGTTGCGGCGCATGATTCCCGCGAGCACGTAGACCGGGATCGACATCGTCTCGAGTCCAAGGAAGATGACGATCAGGTCGCCGGCCGTCGCCATCAACATCATGCCGACGGTGGAGAATAGCAGCAGCGAATAGTATTCAGCGCCGGAAATATTGTTGTCGGCGGCGTAATCGAGCGACATCATGACGGTGAACATCGCGGCGATCAAAATGACCAGCTCGAAAAATCCGGCGAAGCTGTCGATCGAGATCGCACCGGCAAACGCGACGCCGTTTTGTCCGAGGATTCCGAGCGCAAATACGAACGCGACGCCCAGCGACGCGAGCGCCACCAGGCCCAGCCCTTCGCTTTCGCTGTCGTCGACGTGCACTCCGGCCAGCAGCACAACGATGGCACCCACCGCGACGATGACCATCGGCAGGATTGGCAGCCAGACGAAATTGATCGCGGCAAGGTTGAAAGGAGTCATCGTGCTGCCGCCGCAATTTCGGGTTCGTGGGTTGATGCCGGCACCAGAGCAGCCAACCGATTCGGCTGATGTTCAGTCTCCAAATGAGCTTGGGCGAAATTTCCGCGCGCGAGCATCGCAGT
>Ga0209248_10000360_pt1 | contig 14820 bp, 16 predicted proteins | sample BogFormECP04_OM1_FD_188241 | JGI IMG/M metagenome (GOLD analysis project Ga0209248, IMG submission 188241) | Bog forest soil microbial communities from Calvert Island, British Columbia, Canada - ECP04_OM1 (SPAdes) (version 2) | ecosystem: Environmental > Aquatic > Freshwater > Wetlands > Bog ... | reverse complement strand
CTGGCTGAGCCTGATCCCGCATCCACCCGGCGATCAACGCGCACAGCGGCAGCTCGACCGGCGGGCCGCTTGCCTCCGGCGAGAGCCGCACCACCAGATTGGCGCCGAAACCGGCAAACGTCCCGACGCTTTCCGGGCCGACCAGCGCATCCGCGGCCCCAACTCCGACGACCACCCAGCGCGGCGGCAGCGCAGCGATGGCGGCGACCATGGCCGCCCGCAGCTCAGCCACCTCGTCGGCCGCGACTCCGGCAAGCTCGGGGACCAGCACCGGCGCGGACGGGATGATCGCGATGGTGCTCAACACGCAACCAAACTAGCGTTCCGACGATGCCAAGCGTTGCGCAGTGGCTTTCGACCGCAGCCTGCCGAGCGCCTCCATCCCGGCGGCCTCGCCCCTGGCCAGCGCCACAGTCGACACGATCATTACGACTACCGCCGCCACCAGGACAAACAATTTCTTGTCGTCGACACGCAGGGCCTCGGAGAGCACGGTGATTCCCAGGATCCATCCCACCACCGGTTTCGCCAGGGTCATCGTCGGCAACGATGCCGTGAGGGCACCGGCGCGAAAAGACGCCTGTTGAAACACCATGCCGGCCAGCGCGACGGCGAGCCAGGCATACAGTTCGGGCGCCCGCAGCAACGCCCCAACGCCGCCTTCGCCCACCTCGACGACGCCCTTGGTCAGCACCGCGAACAGCGCCAGCGACGAACCCGCCACCACCGCCAGCAACACGGCGGCGACCGCACCCGACCAGATTCGGGCGCCCAGCACGCACAACACCAGTGCCGGGCCCATCACCAGGGCCACCACCGCCCAGGTTTCCAGCGGGGCGCGCTGCTGGTCCGACGTCGGATTGCCGACCCCGACGATGACCGCCACCGAGATCGCCAGCGACGCTGCCCAGAACCACTCCCAAGCGGTTACCCGGAGATGGGTAATCCTGGCGTTGATCGGCAACGCGAACAGCAACACCGTCACCTGCAGCGCGGTCACCAACATCACCGAGCCGAGGCTCAGCGCCCCGGCCTGCAGAGCGTAATTGGCCACCGCAGCCACTGCGCCCCACCACCACCGGCTGTCGCGCACCGACAGGCGAAACAACTCCCATGCGCCGACCGGTTTGTCGACGATCTCGTGCGCGGAACGCTGCCGGATCACGGAGCCGATAGCTGAAACCAGCGCGGCGCCCAAAGCCAGGAGCACGGCGGCGACGTCTGCCCTGTCCATGGGCGCCTCCTCCCCGACTCTCGACCAACTGTTCCATAGACACGCTACTGAGTTGAGCAACGAAGGCGCGTTTCTACGGCACCTTCCCGACCGACACGACGTCACGTCCGGCGCCGGCCGAGATGCTTGCCGCCTCGCCGCGGGCCAAGGCAATGGTCGAGACGATCACCACGACCGCGGCGGCGATCAGCGCAAACACCTCGGGGCCGTCGGCGCGCATCGTCTCGCCGAGCACCAGGACCCCGAGCAGCGACGCCACCACCGGCTTCGCCACGGTCACCGTTGGCAGCGAGGCGGTCAGCGCACCCGCCCGGAACGACGACTGCTGAAAGATCATCCCGGCCAGCGCCGCCGGTATCAGACAGTAGGATTCGGGCGCCCGCAGGAATGCCCCGAAGCCGCCTTCGACCGCCTCGACGGCGCCCTTGGTCAGCACCGCGAACAGCGCCAGCGACGAACCCGCCACCACCGCCAGCAGGACCGGCGCGGCCGGACCGCCCGACCAGATCCGCGCGCCCAGCACGCACAGCACCAAGATCGGACCCAGCACAACGGCCACCGCTATCCAGGTTCCCAGCGAACCCCGGTCGTTGCCGGCAGTCGGGTCGCCGACGGTGACCACCACCGCCAATGCCGCAGCCAGCAGCACCGCCCACATCCACTCCGACCGTGTCACCCGGTGACCAGCCAGCCGCGCATAAATCGGCAACGCGAACAGCAGCGAGGTCACCTGCAACGCGGTCACCAGCATCACCGAGCCCAGCGCCAACGCGGCGGCCTGCAGGCTGTAGTTGGCGATGGCGCCGAGGCCGCCCAGCCACCACCGGGCGTCGCGCAACGACAGCCGGAAGAGCTCGAGGTGGCCGACGACCGGCTTATCGGTGATTTCCTGCGCCGAGCGCTGCCGGACCACGTCACCGATCGCGGACGCCAACGCGGCGCACAGCGCGATCAGCGCCGCGACATCCACTTTCGACATGCGATCTCCTCGCCGAGGGCCCGCCCGCAGCCGGTTACCCACACCGGCTATTCACCAACAGTTTCCACGAACAGCCTATGGCGCTAGCGGTGCGCGGCGCTCACGGCAGAAGCACCGGCTCCAGGTCGCCGTCGGGGAACGCCATCTGGCCATCGACGTCAGCGGCCATGCTGGCCGCTTCGCCGCGGGCCAGGGCCGTCGTCGCGACCACCGCCGCCACCAGGACGAACGGCTGAGGCCTGGGGGTGTCCAATGTCTCGCCGAGCACGGTGACACCCAGCACCGAGGCCACCGCCGGCTCGGCGACCGTCATCGCCGGCAGCGATGCGGTCAGCGTGCTGGCACGGAACGCCGACTGCTGAAACACGGTCCCTACCAGCGCCGCCAGTATCCAGGCATACAGTTCGGCCGCTCGCAGCAACGCGCCCGGGCCATCCCGGACCACCTCGATGACGCCCTTGGTCAGTACCGCGAACAGCGCCCACGATGACGCCGACACCACCGCCAGCAGCACCGCGGCGACAGCTCCCGACCAGATCCGCGCGCCCAGCACACACAACACCAGTGCCGGTCCCATCACGACGGCCACGACCATCCAGACCTTCGGCGAGCCGCGCTGGTAGCCGGCCGCCGGGTCGCCGACGGTAATGAACACCGCCACCGCCGCGGCCAGCAAAACCGCCCACAGCCACTCTCGTCGGGTCACCGAGTGGCGCGTTAGACGCGCGTTGGTCGGCAATGCGAACAGCAGCGCCGTCACCTGCAGCGCCTGCACGAGCACCACCGACCCCAGCACCAGCGCGATGGCCTGCAGCCCGAAGCTGACTGCCGCCGCCAGGCCGCCCCACCACCAGCGGATGTCACGTAAAGACAGGCGGAACAGCTCGAAGTGACCGACCTGTTCGTCGGTGATCTCCTGCGCCGAGCGCTGGCGGATCACGTCGCCAACTCCGGATATCAACGCCGCGACCAACGCGAGTAACGCGGCGATATTGACCGTCGCTATAGCGATACCCCCTCGTCCAGCCCGGCCGGAATGCCGTTGTATGCACACACCAGGTGAAAAATCGTTTCATAAACAAGGGGTAATTCCGGTTAACGCCACGGCCCGAGGTGACACCGAAAAATCTCTACGCTTCAGCGCCTGCAGTGCCAACTCGGAACGCGCCGACCGACAAGCTGCTTCAATACTGGGGAGATCCACACGGGAGTACCCAGATGACTCCCCGCGAGTGCAGGCGCCGCAATGCGCGGCAGGTGCGCGGACAATAGCCGCGCGAAGGGTAGGTGACGGCAGCTCATGACGCCTGACGAGGCACACAACGACCCCCGGCCCATCCCGCGGCCGGGACCGCGGCCCGGGCCCAAACCAACACCCCGTCCACACTCTCAGCACCCTCATCCAATTTCGGCGCCTCCCGCCAGCGATCCACATCGATTCGGACGCGTCGACGCCGACGGGACGGTATGGCTGATCACCGCGGCCGGCGAACGGAGTATCGGGTCCTGGCAGGCCGGCGACACCGAAGCCGCATTCGCCCATTTCGGCAGGCGATTCGACGACCTGGCCACCGAGGTCACGCTGATGGAGGAGCGGCTGGCCTCGGGCACGGGCGAGGCGCGCAAGATCAAAGCCGCCGCCGCCGGGCTGGCCGAAACGCTGCCGGACGCACATGTGCTCGGCGATGTCGACGCCCTGGCCGCACGGCTCGCCGGCATTGGTGAGCGGGCCGAAGCCGTCGCCGCCGAAGATCGGTCCCGCCGCGACGAGCAGCGCGCGACCCAAACCGCCCGCAAAGAGGCCCTGGCCGCCGAAGCGGAAGAACTGGCCAACACCGCGACGCAGTGGAAAGCCGCCGGCGACCGGCTGCGGGCCATCCTCGACGAATGGAAGACGATCAGCGGTTTGGACCGCAAGACCGACGATGCGCTGTGGAAGCGCTACTCAGCTGCGCGGGAGACCTTCAACCGGCGCCGCGGATCGCATTTCGCGGAGTTGGACCGGGAGCACGCCGGTGCCCGCGAGGCCAAGGAGCAGCTGTGCGTCAAGGCCGAAGAACTCGTCGACTCGACGGACTGGGGTGCCACCAGCGCCGAGTTCCGCAAGCTACTCACCGAGTGGAAGGCCGCCGGGCGTGCGGCCCGGGACGTCGACGACGCGCTGTGGCGCCGGTTCAAGGGTGCCCAGGACACCTTTTTCAAGGCACGTAACGCCGCGACCGCCGAACGAGACGCCGGGGTGAACGCCAACGTCACCGCTAAGGAGGCGCTGCTGGCCGAGGCGGAAAAGCTCGACACCAGCAATCACGAGGCCGCCCGGTCGGCGCTGCGCTCGATCGCCGACAAGTGGGACGCGATCGGCAAGGTGCCCCGGGAACGGTCCGCCGAGCTCGAGCGGCGACTGCGCGCGGTCGAGAAGAGGGTGCGCGACGCCGGCGAGTCGGATTGGTCCGACCCGCAGGCTCAGGCCCGCGCCGAGCAGTTCCAGGCGCGCGCCGAGCAGTTCGAACGCCAGGCCCAGAAGGCCGAAGCGGCAGGACGCAGCAAGGAAGCCGAAGAGGCCAAGGCCAACGCGGAGCAGTGGCGGCAATGGGCTGACGCCGCCGCGGATGCGCTGACCCGCAAGACCTAACCCTGGTCTGGCTGCTGGGTGCCGTCGGCGTCGTCGAGGGTTTCCAGCAGCGTTCGGGACTGCTGCAGCGCGGCGGCGCGACGGCGTTGCTCCTCGGCGGCAAGTTGCACGATCGTGCGTGACCACACGACGCGCGCCCAGTGAAACGTCAACAGGATGATGGCGATCCAGGCCACGACCAGACCCACACCGGGGCCCGGATGACCGGCGGCCACCGTCTGCCGCGACCAAATGGCCAGCAACCCGGCAACGCTGGCCACCGCCGAACCCGCCAAGGCGATCCAGGCCAACGCCCACAGCCGGGTCAACAACGCCAGCATCGAAAAGCCGACGCCGAAAACCAAAGCCAGCCAACCGAACACCCGTGACGGCAGCGCCACCGCGGCCGCTCCGGAACCGTGGGTGGAAAACAGCACATCCCAGCCGCGGACGTTGCCGGTATGCGGCAAAATGAACGACCCGATCAGCACGAACACCAGGATGGCAACAACCAAAGCCCTCGCACCCGGCTCGATTTCGCGAGCGATACGATGTTCCGCCGCTTCGATATCGTCGCGGAAGGCGTCGAACTCGCCTTGCTTACGCTCGTTTTCGCTCATTGCGCGCACCCCGACGGTTCCGCCGTCGCGCCCGGTTGCCCGACGCCCGGCATGCCGAGGCTTAATGGCCCGGCTCCTCCTCGGACTCGTCCCTCGTCCGTATCGTCGCCAGGCGGACCGACGCCGCTGGGACGCTGCCCGGACGCGGACGCATCACCGGCGCGGGTGCGGCGGTGGGTAATGACGTCGCCGTCGGCGATGAGGTGGTGCGGCGCGGCGCCGGTGACGATCGTCGTCACGATGTCGCCCGGGCGCACCTGCTCGATGCCCGGCGTGAAATGCACTAGGCGGCCGTCTCGCGCGCGTCCGCTCATGCGGGCGGTGCGGCTGTCCTTGCGGCCTTCCCCGGTGGCCACCAATAACTCGACGGTCCGTCCGATCTGTTCGCGGTTCTCCTCCAGCGAGATCTGCTCTTGCAGCGCCACCAGTCGGTCATAACGTTCCTGAACGACGGCTTTGGACAGCTGACCGTCCAGGTCGGCGGCGGGAGTACCGGGGCGCTTGGAGTACTGGAAGGTGAATGCAGCTAAGAACCGGGCCCGCCGAACGACATCCAACGTCGCGGCGAAGTCCTCCTCGGTCTCACCGGGGAAGCCGACGATCAGGTCGGTGGTGATGGCGGCGTGCGGCATCACCGCCCGCACCCGGTCGATGATGCCGAGATAACGCTCGGCACGATACGACCGCCGCATCGCGCGCAACATCCGGTCGGACCCGGATTGCAGCGGCATGTGCAGGGCGGGGCAGACGTTGGGCGTCTGCGCCATCGCATCGATGACGTCGTCGGTGAACTCGGCCGGATGCGGTGAGGTGAACCGCACCCGCTCCAATCCGTCGATGCGTCCGCATTCGGTCAGCAGTTCGGCGAAGGCGCCACGATTGCGCGGCAACTGCGGGTCGGCGAACGAGACCCCGTATGCGTTGACGTTCTGCCCCAGCAGCGTGATTTCCAGCACGCCGGTGTCCACCAGCGATCGCACCTCGGCCAAGATGTCCTTCGGGCTGCGGTCGACCTCCTTGCCCCGCAACGACGGCACGATGCAGAAAGTGCAGCTGTTGTTGCAGCCAACCGAGATGGAAACCCAAGCGGCGTAGGCAGATTCGCGGGCAGCGGGCAGCGCCGACGGAAACTCCCGCAGCGCCTCGGCGATTTCGACTTGGGCAACCTGGTTGTGACGGGCCCGGTCGAGCAGCGCAGGCAACGAACCGATGTTGTGGGTGCCGAACACGACGTCGACCCACGGCGCCTTGCGCAGCACCGTGTCCTTGTCTTTTTGGGCCAGGCAGCCGCCCACCGCGATCTGCATGTTTGGGTCGCTGCGCTTACGCGGGGCCAGATGGCTGAGGTTGCCGTAGAGCTTGTTGTCGGCGTTCTCTCGCACCGCGCAGGTGTTGAAGACCACGACATCGGCGTCGGCGCCGTCCGGAGCGCGCCGGTAACCGGCCGCTTCCAACAGGCCCGCCAACCGCTCCGAGTCGTGGACGTTCATCTGGCATCCATAGGTGCGGACCTCGTAGGTGCGGCACGACGGCAACAGCGAGCGCTGCGCCGCCGCGTCAGAAACCACCGTCGAAGTCACGGGGCCATGGTACGGCGGATTCACGTCAAGCCTGGACGCGCCTGCGCTTCGGGCAACCGCCGCGATCGCGTAGATTACGGCACAGCCCGGCGACGACTCCACGTCCGGGCGACTTGGCGCTCGAGTGCCGGATAGACGATCAAGTACCGAAAAGGCTTGATGAAGGCCATGTATGCCTGACCGAACCGGCCGCGTGGTTTCACATAGACGGCCATCTGCGCCTCGTGGCCGTCGTCGCTACCGCGGTTGACCCACGCGACGTGCATCACCCCATGGACTGTCTGATTAGAGATCTCGGCGGCGAACTCGTCCTCGGTGCGGTACAGCGGCACAAACGGCAGATGGTCGAAATGCACGTCGTCCGCAGAGCCCCGCAGATCGTTGGGTAAGCGATCAGCGAGGCTGAATTGCCGCGTTCCGGGGATGGGCAACCGGTTCTCGGCACCTGCGGTGGTCGATACCCGACCCAGATCGACCCAGTCCCCCAGGCGGTCCCGCACATTCCACAAAAATCGCGTGGGCGCTGAACTCGTGGCGCCAGGATCGGAGCGGGTGACCAGGTCGATCACGCTGTCAAAATCGTCCTTCGTCCCGCTGACGGCGGGAAGTCTCCAGACATCCTCAAGGGTGAAGTCCTCGACGACACTGTGGATACGCCATGGCTGCGACAGCTGCACCTCGTTCGGGATCCTCACGATACCTCCTTTATACGCGACCGTATAAAGCCTCTCAGAGCTGGCCCGATTTAGCAATACGCCGCCGTATAATGCGATGTTGTGCCTGCTAGAAAGACGCCGCCGGAGGCCTGGGTCGATGCGGCACTGGCCGCCCTGGCCGAGGGCGGCCCTGATGCCATCCGGGTCGAGGTGCTCGCCGCATCGCTTGGCGTCACTAAGGGCGGCTTCTATGGGGAATTCGCCGATCGCGACGTGCTGGTGGAACGGATGCTCGACACCTGGGAGCAGGCGGTGGTCGACGACGTCATCCGCCGGATCGAGAACGCCGAAGACGACGCGCACACCAAGTTGCGCCACCTGTTCTATCTGGCGGGCCGTCACGTCCGCGCCGGACGCGAGCTTGCGATCGAGTTAGCGGTTCGCGACTGGGCCCGGCGCGACTCCGCTGTCAAGAAGCGACTCAACCGTGTCGATAACCGGCGAATGGCGTATCTGCGTAAGCTTTTTCGGCAGATCGGCTGTGATCACGACGATGCCGAGGCGCGCAGCTTTCTCGCATTCTCGCTGTTCGTTGGCAGCAATCTGATCACCGCCCAACACCATGGCCGCTCTCGACGCGACGTCATCAGCAATGCCCTCGACAGTCTGCTGCGCGCCTAGACGCGCCGGCGCTCCCGTTCGGCGGCGAGCTCGACACTGACCACCTCATAGGCCATCGTTTGGCTGTAGCCGCGGCGGGCCAGCATCGCCACCAGCCTGCGGCTCACCTTCGCATCATCGTCGAGGTTCTCGCGGCGTAGCTTGGTCTGCACCAACTGCTCGGCGCGATCGCGCTCGGCGCCGGCGTCGATACCACTCAACACCGCGGTGATCACGTCGTTGTGGACTCCCTTGGTGCGCAACTCAGCGGCCAATGCGCGCTTGCCTTTTCCCGCGTTCGCCCGACGGGAGTGCACCCACTGTTCGGCGAAGTCGGCGTCGTCGAGCAACCCGACCTCGGTCAGCCGGTCCAGCACCCGAGCGCTGAGGTCATCGGGATAACCGCGCTTTGCCAGCTGGCCGGCCAGCTCGGCGCGAGTGCGTGCCCGCGCGGTGAGCAGGCGCAGGCACAACGCCCGCGCCAGCTCCTCGCGAGACGGCTCAGAAATCGACGGGGGCGGGCAAGACGTTGTCATCGGTCAAGCCGTCGGTCACCACCGCGCCAATGCCGAGCTTTTCCTTGATCTTCTTCTCGATCTCGTTGGCCACGTCGGCGTTCTCCAGCAAGAAGTTGCGCGCGTTCTCCTTGCCCTGGCCCAGCTGCTCGCCCTCGTAAGTGAACCAGGACCCGGACTTGCGGATGAAGCCCTGGTCCACGCCCATGTCGATCAGCGAGCCTTCCTTGCTGATGCCCTTGCCGTAGAGGATGTCGAACTCGGCCTGCTTGAACGGCGGTGACACCTTGTTCTTGACGACCTTGACCCGGGTGCGGTTGCCCACCGCGTCGGTGCCGTCCTTGAGCGTTTCGATGCGGCGCACATCCAGTCGGACGGAGGCGTAGAACTTCAAAGCCTTTCCGCCTGTTGTCGTTTCGGGTGATCCGAACATGACTCCGATCTTCTCGCGCAGCTGATTGATGAAGATTGCGGTGGTGCCCGAATTACTCAGTGCGCCAGTTATTTTCCGCAGCGCCTGGCTCATCAGCCGGGCCTGCAGGCCGACGTGGCTGTCGCCCATCTCACCTTCGATTTCCGCCCGCGGCACAAGTGCGGCCACCGAGTCGATGACCAGAACGTCCAGCGCGCCGGAGCGGATCAGCATGTCGGCGATCTCCAGTGCCTGCTCACCGGTATCGGGCTGGGACACCAGCAGCGAATCGGTGTCGACGCCCAGATTCTTGGCGTACTCGGGGTCGAGCGCGTGCTCGGCGTCAATGAACGCCGCGATGCCGCCGGCGGCCTGGGCGTTGGCCACCGCGTGCAGGGCGACGGTGGTCTTACCCGAGGACTCCGGGCCATAGATCTCCACGACGCGGCCGCGGGGCAGGCCGCCGATGCCCAGGGCGACATCCAGTGCGATCGACCCGGTCGGGATGACCGAGATGGGTTGGCGCACCTCGTCGCCGAGGCGCATCACCGCACCTTTGCCGTGACTCTTCTCGATCTGGGCCATCGCCAGTTCTAGAGCCTTCTCGCGGTCAGGGGCTTGCGTCATGGTGCTACCTCTCGGTGTAGTCGGTGTTCCGCTCGACCGGTATCGGTCGGTTGGCCGTGACGCTAGAGGCAGGGTCTGACAAGCGCCCTGACCAGCATCTGACCGTCGAACACCGACCACATTAGCGAACATGTGTTCGATGACAAGGAGGCGCGCCGTGTTGTCCGGCGAGAAGCAGTGCCGGCTAGCCGCGGTATAGGTTGGGGAACGTCGACCGGAGCGCGTCCAACTTGGGCAAGTCGTTTTGAACGATATAGGGATTGTTCGGATTCAAATCGAAGAAGTTCTGGTGGTAGGCCTCCGCGGGGAAGAACGGGGCCGCCGATGACACGCTGGTGACGATCGGCGCGGGGAACGCGCCCGCCTGGTTCAGCTGGGCAATGTAGGAATCCGCAATGTTCCGTTGGGTCCCGTCCTGAGCAAAGATCACCGAACGATAGGAAGGACCCACGTCGGGTCCCTGACGGTTGAGTTCGGTCGGATCATGCACGACGGCGAAAAAGATCTGCAACAGCTGGCCGTAGGTAATCTGAGTCGGGTCATAGCTGATACGCACGGACTCGGCGTGCCCGGTGGTCTCGGTGGTGACTGCCTCGTAATTAGCTGTCGCCGCGTCGCCTCCCGCGTACCCGGACTCGGCCGCGTTCACCCCTTTGACGTGCTGGTAAACGCCCTGCACACCCCAGAAACAGCCACCGGCCAGGACCGCGGTCTCAGCCTTGGGGCGCCCCGTCGCCGGTTCGTCGACCGCAGGTGCCGGAATTGCGCTCGCCGCGCTCGCGGGCGGCATCACGGGAGATCGAACGAGGAACACCGTCGCGGCGAGGCCCACCACTGCCAGCACAGCCGCCAGGATCGCTCGAAAACGAAAAGTCGCAGCATTCATGCCAGCCTCCGCATTCGGTTGCACACCATTGAGTACCTCATACACGTAATACACGTATAAAAAGTTCGCGCACAGGATGTGGCCGCTGGGCAGCTTCGGGCCCGCACCGACTCGGTCGATTCACCACTGTTCGCGGGGGACGTCGAAGTCGACACACAGCGCCCGCCACACGTCGCGCGGGTCTGCGCCGTCCTCGATCGCGTGCGCGCCGGTGCGGCCGTCGAAGCCGGTCAGCACGTGATCGGACAGCACCGAGGCGCCGTAGGTGGCGCCGAAACGCAGGGTGACTCGCTCGTGAAACTCCGTCAGGCGCACGCCGACCAAGTTACCCAGCATGCGCGAGCGCGTCGTGGCACACCCGTACCGGGTCGGCGACATCGGTGACGCCGGCCGCGGCATGCTGGGCAGCCTGGCGGTAGGTCGGCGTAGAGAGCACCTCACCGACAGCCCTGACCAGTGCCTCGGCCGTCAACGGCCGAATCAGCCGCCCGCTGCCCTGGCGCACCACCCGGTTGGCGATCTCCCACTGATCCCCGCCGCCGGGAACCATCACCAGCGGCACACCGGCCAGCAGCGTCTTGGCCACCATTCCGTGCCCGCCGCCGCAGATCACCAGATCGGCATCCGTCAGCAGTTCGTCTTGGCGTCCCAGCCCGGCCACCGCCCACGACGGCACCGTCAGATCCGGACCGTTCAGGCGCGACACCACCACCCGTGCGCCGACGGGCAAACCGGTTCCGGGTACCAGGCAGTCCAGGGCGGTCTGGGCCATCCCCTGCGTCCCGGTCAACGCCGTCGACGGCGCGACAACCACGACCGGCCCGGAACCCGGTGGGATCGGCAGCCGTTGCTCAGTCGGCTCGAAATGCAGCGGACCCACCAGGACGGCCTCGGCCGGCCAGTCCGGCCGCGGGACCTCCAGGGCGGGCAGCGTGGCGATCAGTCGGCGCAGCGGACCGGGATCAGTTGCAGGCAAACTGATTTCGACGCGGACCTCCGCACGCTGACGCATACCGGCGCGCCAGGATCGCGCGGTCAGCGCCCGCATCGCGGCGTCTCGCAACCGGCCCTTGACGCCGGTGCCGGGCGCGAGCCCGCTACCCACGGGCGGCAGGCCTTTTGACGGCAGGTACAGCGGATGCGGGTTCAGTTCGATCCACGGGATGCCCAGCAGCTCGGCGGACATCCCGCCGCAGGCCGTGATGACATCCGACACCACGAGGTCGGGCGCCAGCTCCCGTAACCGCGGAAGGTTGAGCACGGCCATCCGCGCGGCGCGCCGGTGGATCTTGGCGCCGGCGTCACGGTCGTCGTCATCCGCCGTGGGGTCGAGCCCCTCTAGTTCGACGGCGTCGACGCCGGCGGCGCGGGCGGTGTCGAGCCATTCGGTGCCCGTGAGCAGGGTCGGCGTGTCGCCGGCTGCCGAGAAAAGCCGGCACAGCGCGATGGCCGGAAACGAGTGTCCGGGGTCTGGTCCGGCGACCACGGCGACGCGCATCGCCCTACCCTGCCACAGCCGGGAAGTTCTACTCTGGGCTGTATGAGCGAGCAGACAACGGTTGAGAACGCCCACACGGTCGAACGGTTCCTCTATGCACTGCAGGACTCAGACCTCGACGCGGCCGGCCCACTACTGGCCGAGGATCTGGTGTACCAGAACGTCGGCTTACCGACGATCCATGGCCGCAAGAGGGCGATGAAGCTGTTCAGCTCGCTGGGCGGTTCCAGCGCGTTCGAGGTGAAGGTCCATCGGATCGCCGCCGACGGCGCCGCTGTGCTCACCGAACGCACCGACGCGCTCATCTTCGGCCCGCTCCGGCTGCAGTTCTGGGTCTGCGGCGTGTTCGAGGTCCATGACGGCGAGATCACGCTATGGCGCGACTATTTCGACTTCTTCGACATGTTCAAGGCGACGCTACGGGGCCTGGCCGGGTTGCTGGTGCCGTCGCTGAAGGCGTCGTTCTGACCACGATGAGCGACAACGTCGCGCGACCTAACGCGTTTCAGTTCATTCGCTACTGCTGCGGAGGGCGGCTGCCCGACTCGATGCGGGACTGGGTGCGCAACGATCTGGCCGGCAAGGGGGCGACGGGCCGGATGATGCGCCGCGTCGCTGTTCCGGCGGTGCTGGTACTTGCCCCGTTCTGGCTGTTCCCGGCGGCGCTGGACGTGCACCTGAGCATGACGCTGCCGATCCTGATCCCGTTCGTGTACTTCTCGCACGCGCTCAACAAGGTGTGGCGCCGCCACATGCTGCAGGTCCACGGCCTCGACCCCGACCTGGTCGACGAACGCCGCCGCCAGCGCGATGCCCATATCCATGACGCCTATATCGAACGCTACGGCCCGCGATCAGACTCGGATCCGCTACGCGGCCCCGACGTCTAGGCCCGGGGTAGCCCGCCGAGCTCGTCGAAAGCCTGCGACCAGCCGACCAGACGATCGGTCGCGCCGGCCAATTCGTCGCGGTAGCGCTGCCGTGAGGCCACCAGCGCGGCGCCACCATCCCCGTTCGCCGAAGAGACCAATTGCGCTGCGGCAGTCACCATTTCGTTGTACTGACGTACGCCGGCACTCAACTGCGCAGTGAACGCGTTGATGGTGGGCACCAGGTACGACCGTGACTCCGGGGTGCCGTTGGCCGTGCGCTCCATCGACACCACCTCGGCGGCTGTTGTCGCCATGGCAGCCGAGCTCTTGTTGGCCGCCGCCGTCAGATCACGAATCTCGGTGGCGGGCAACATGTTGCCTCGCTCCATGACCCCGAGCAGCGAGAAAAATCCTCGCTCGGAGGCTCCCAGCGCGAACATCGCCGATCGTGCCGCCGAACTCGGCGGTGGCAGTCGTCGGCTGTTGGTCGGCCGCTGCGCCGGCAGCGGTTCTGCTCGCAGCCACCGATAGCGAATCAGCAGCAGCGTCGCGATCATCGCCTGCACCACCGCGACCCCGCCGGTGATCTCCAGCAACAGTGCGAACCAGCCCCATGCCGCCAGGATGGCCGTCACCACACCCCAGAACACACAGCCGGCGCTGAATACCAGGCCCCACCGCAGCGCACGGCGGCGTCGGCGCAGCAGCCTTTCCCGCGGATCGATGGCAGCGCTGATCTTCTGCGCCACCAACTCGGAAAAGTCGCTGGCCGTGTCGAGACCGCGCAGCAGCAATGTCCGCCACACCCCACTGCGACCGGACTGAACCGCCATTTCGCTCCGCTCGCCTACTGCTGGCCGATGGGCTTCTCGGTCGGGACGGCGTTAGGCGAGGCGGTCGGGGCGGTCGTAGGCGCGGCCGCCGGGGTGCCCGCCGCTCCCCCGGCCGGCAAAGCCGCGCCGCGCATCGATGCGCGGATCTGCTCCAGCCGCGAGTGGCCGGCCATCTCCACGGTGGCCTGCTGGACCTCGAGCATGCGGCCCTGAACCGAGTTCTGCGCCAACTCGGCCTCACCCATCGCGTTGGCGTAGCGGCGTTCGATCTTGTCGCGCACCTCGTCGAGGCTCGGGGTGGTTCCCGGAGCGGCGATCTCGCTCATCGACCGAAGCGACTGGCTGACCTGCTCTTGCATCTTGGCCTGCTCGAGCTGGCTGAGCAGCTTGGTGCGCTCGGCGATCTTTTGCTGCAGCACCATCGCGTTTTGCTCGACGGCCTTCTTGGCCTGCGCCGCCGCGCCAAGCGCCTGGTCGTGCAACCCCTTGAGATCTTCCACGCTCTGCTCGGCGGTCACCAACTGCGCCGCAAAAGCCTCGGCGGCGTTGTTGTACTCGGTGGTCTTGGCGGTGTCTCCCGCCGCAGTGGCCTGGTCGGCCAGGGTCACCGCCTGCCGCACGTTCACCTGAAGCTTTTCGATGTCAGCCAGCTGCCGGTTGAGCCGCATCTCGAGTTGGCGCTGGTTGCCGATCACTTGCGCGGCTTGCTGGGTCAGCGCCTGGTGTTGACGCTGCGCTTCCTCGATCGCCTGCTGGATCTGCACTTTGGGGTCGGCGTGCTCGTCGATCTTCGCGTTGAACAGCGCCATGACGTACTTCCACGCTTTGACGAACGGA
>Ga0209248_10000359_pt1 | contig 14850 bp, 13 predicted proteins | sample BogFormECP04_OM1_FD_188241 | JGI IMG/M metagenome (GOLD analysis project Ga0209248, IMG submission 188241) | Bog forest soil microbial communities from Calvert Island, British Columbia, Canada - ECP04_OM1 (SPAdes) (version 2) | ecosystem: Environmental > Aquatic > Freshwater > Wetlands > Bog ... | reverse complement strand
GACTGATCGACGTGCTTTGGGCCCTGCTCCGCGATGACCGCGAGTTCACCCCCGAGAAGCCGACCGCAGCGGCTTGACTTAATCATTGAGAGTCATTTCTTCAGAGCACCAATTTGGTCCGCGGATGGCCGTCTTCGCACGCAACTCATGGAAGGGCCCGGCGCGCAGCCGTTTCGGCACATGACATCACGCTGGGTGCTGGTCGTGGCGCAGCCGTCGCCTATTATTCCGCTTCGCTTTGCGCCTCGTTGATTTTGCGCTCCAGGTACCACGAGAAGTATCCGCAGTACCTGCGTTGTAGGTCGCTTCGCCGCCAGTCATGCCCGTTGATCACACGCCGGCACGAAGCGGTGTCGCACTGGCAGGTCATTTGCCCGTCGTAGTCGTCGAAGAGTGCGTAGTCGGTGGTGAGTTCGTCGCCCGCGGTCACTTCTCGCATCGCGATCAGGATGATGTTGCCGGCGAAGCCGACGTTGGGTTCGCAGGAGTGGTTGATGAACAGCATCACCGGTTCGTATTCCCCTGGGGACAACGCCACTAGGTGGAGCCCGTCGGCGATCTGAATCTCGGAGTTCGGTAACGGGTCAGGGAGTCGACGCAGTTGCGTCGTGGTCACGATGTGCCCGCCTTTCGCAGCGACAATTTCACCGGTGCTGATTTGCTCGGTGGCGAAGAGTCCGCGGCCCGCTATCCGGCTGCTGATGCCCTTGCGGGCTTTCGGGCTGATCCACGATGAAACCATGTCTCAACGCTAAGCCAACGACTTTGTCAGTGCCGCGCGCTCTGACTCGATATCTACAGCAACCGTCATTCCGTCATCCGAGCATCACTGTGGCTTTGCGACCGGGCGCTTGGGCGAGTCCGCGTCGTCGCACAGTTTCGGGTCGCGTTTTGATGGGGCGGACCGTGCAACTGTCGAACAATTCGCCAAGCACGACCCGCATCTCGTATTCAGCGAACGCCGCACCCAGACAGCGGCGGACGCCGCCGCCGAACGGGATCCAGGTGTAGGTTCCGGCGCGCTGCTCGAGGAAACGCTCGGGCTGGAAGCGCTTCGGGTCGGGGTAGATGTCGGGTCGTCGGTGCATGAGGTAGATCGACGGCGCCACGGTCACCCCGGCCGGCAACCTCAGGCCGCCGATGTTCATCGGCGCGGTGAGGCGCCGCGCGACCGCTGGAATGACCGGTCGTAGTCGCAGGGTTTCCTTGACCACGGCGTCGCGGAATTGGTGTTCGCCCCCGCGGATCTCGTTGGTCAGCCGGGCCTGAGCGTCGGGATGACGGACGAGCCGCTCCACGGCCCACGCAAGCGCCGTCGCGGTCGTCTCGTGCCCGGCCAACAGCAACGTCATCAGCTCGTCGCGGATCTCAACGTCGCTCATCGGCTGGCCGTCTTCGTGGCGGGCTTGCAGCAGCGTGGACAGCACATCGCCGCGCTCGTCGAGGTCGTCGGCCCGGCGCCGGTCGGAGATCTCGGCGTACAGCAGGCGGTCGACGCCACGCAGCAGTCGGCTGGTGAGTGCGGCCCGGGCGCGCGGTGGGCCCAGGCCCATCAAGAACGCCACCTGGGCCGGGAAACTGGTTGCCCTGGCAAGCATCCGCACCAATTCTGCCCGCATCTGGTCACGGCGCTTGCCCTCAGAAAGCCCGAACACTGCGCGCAGGATGACCTCCAGCGTCAACGCCTGGATCAGCGGGTGCAGCCGCACCGGCTTGCCGCGCGGCCACCGGGCGATCTCAGCTTTCGCCACCGCGGTCATCGTGTCCGCATAGGAGGCCAGCTGGTTGCCGCGGAACGGCGGCATGAGCAGTCGGCGCTGCTGGCGGTGCGCGTCATCGTCAAGCAGCAGCACCGAGTTCGCCCCGACCACCGGCAACAGGATCCGATTGCCCTCCCCGGCATGCAGCAGCTCGGGCGGCCCATTGAAGACCTCTTTCACCACGTCCGGGTGGGACACCATCACCCAGGGCCGCTCACCAAGCGGCCTCAAGGTAAACGTGTCACCGTAGCGAGCCGCGCAGCGATCCATGAAATTCCAAGGGTGAGCGAACCACGCGGCGGACTGAACAGCAGCCGGAAGTCGAGGACCAGGCGGCAAAACATCGACGGACATCGGTTACCTCCAACCGGATAACCAGGGCTATGGCCGAATCAGGCCGACACACCGACTCTAACATCTTGTTAAGGAAAATAAGAGATTATTAAACCTGTTCTTAGACAACGAACGCTTGATTGCTGATCTTCGCTGCATCTCGACAGCCTTCTAGCGGGCCATGTTGGCGAAGCGCGACAGGTGCAGCTGGTGAGCCACGGTCACCGTCTTCGTCGGGCCGTTGCGGTGCTTGGCAAGAATCAGGTCTGCCTCGCCGCCGCGCGGGTCGTCTCGTTCGAAGGCGTCGGGCCGGTTCAGCAGAATGACCATGTCGGCATCTTGCTCCAAACTCCCGCTTTCCCTTAGGTCAGACAGCATCGGCTTCTTGTCGGTGCGCTGCTCGGGGCCACGGTTCAGCTGACTGATCGCAATGACCGGAACTTCGAGCTCCTTGGCGAGAAGCTTCAAGTGGCGCGAGAATTCGGAAACTTCGACCTGTCGTGACTCGACCTTCTTGCCGGAGGTCATCAACTGCAGGTAGTCCACGACGATCAACCGCAGATCGGCCCGCTGCCGCAGCCGGCGCGCCTTGGCGCGGATCTCCATCATCGTCAGGTTCGGCGAGTCGTCGATATACAGTGGCGCCTCGCTGATCTCACTCATCCGCCTCGCCAACCGAGTCCAGTCGTCGTCGCTCATCCGACCCGAGCGCATATCGGCGAGCTTGATCTTCGCCTCGGCGGACAACAGCCGCATCACGATCTCAGACTTGCTCATCTCCAACGAGAAGATGACGCTGGCCATCCGGTTCTTGATCGAACAGGACCGCATGAAATCCAGGCCGAGCGTCGAATTGTGCGTCGGAATCATGCCCCGGCCGGCCAGGTACAGGTGCGCGACGTTATCCACCTGCACGCAGCGCACCGGAACACTCGGGACCGGCCGCACGCCGTCCACGTGCAGTACCGGCGCCATCAGAGTGGTGCCGCCCGGGCGGTTCCCGTAGCGCACGATGGATCCCGCTGCGGCGATTGTGTCCAAGCCGCCCCGCAATTGGCCCGTTGTGCGGATGCCGTAACCGGTCGGCCACTGATGCTCAGCGTCGGCGACGATCACCGTGCCGTCGGAGAACTCCACCTCGTAGCAGGGCCGGCCCAGCATGACCTCCGTCGCGGCCACCACTCCAGTCGGCCGCCCGTCCGCGCCCAGCAACTCATCATCGACGGCGACGTCGCGCATCGTCGTCCAGCCACCGGGTGTCGGCAGCGGCGTATCCAGCGCCAGTGCCTTCCCGACCCCGGGCCTGGCCGCCAGGATGATCATCTGACCCGGATGCAGGCCGTTGGTCACCTCGTCGAGCTCGGTGAACCCGGTCGGCACCCCGCGGGCCAGACCGCCATTGGAGGCGATCGCGTCGATCTCGTCCATGGTCGGCTGCAGCAGGTCCTCCAGCGGGACGAAGTCCTCGGACAGCCGCCGATCGGTGACGTCGTAGATCTCGGCCTGGGCGCGGTCCACCACCTCAGCAACGTCGGCGCCGTCCGCGCCCGCGTAGCCGTACTGCACCACCCGGGTGCCGGCCTCCACCAGCCGGCGCAGCAGCGCCTTCTCGGCAACGATCTCCGCGTAGTAACCGGCATTGGCCGCCGTCGGCACCATCGAGATCAAGGTGTGTAGATACGGCGCACCGCCAACCCGGCGCAGCAAGCCGCGGCGGTCCAACTCGGCGGCGACCGTCACTGCGTCGGCCGGCTCCCCGCGCCCATAGAGGTCCAGGACGGCGTCGTAGACGTTCTGGTGCGCTGGGCGGTAGAAGTCGCCGGGCCGCAGCTTCTCCAGCACGTCGGCGATGGCGTCCTTGCTCAGCAGCATCCCGCCCAGTACCGACTGCTCGGCGGCCAGATCCTGCGGGGGCTGACGGCCGTAGTCCTCACTGGGCGCATCCGTTCCGGGGCGGCCGAGATCGTCAACGACTGCCATGGCCTCCCCACCTCCTCCGGCACGACGCTCGAACGCACATTCGATATAGGCAAATGACGCTAAGCCATGCCACCGACACAGCCTGAGTCAAACACCGCGATCGCCCCGCAACCGAGTCGACGCTAAAGGTTGCTGGCAAGGACTCCAAACGGGGTTGTTCATAGACCTGTGCATCGTGTGTGCATATCCGTCAGCGCCTGTGTTGAGGGGGTGTGGAGAACTTGTGGAGCAATATGCGGCATTGCGACATCACTGCAGATAAGCGGACCACACAGCCATGCACTTCGTGTGGATGGGAATCTCTTCGGCGTGTCGGGCCGGGTTGCCACTTCGGGCGTGTTGCGTTTCAGGCAATGATTCGCGGCGTTAACGGACGGTTACGTTCGCTAACTGTCGCCTTTGCGTGCAAGTTCGCCAGCGTATACAGCAACGCCATTACCCCGGCCTCGGCCCGTGGGGCCCCGACCGGATTAGGGTATCGAGCCTTAGCCCTCGGCGACCACGTCGAGTGCGATCTCGACGTCTACGTCCGGGTGGACATGCAGCGTCACCGGATGATTACCAACGGCCTTGATGTGGCCCTTGGGCAAACGGACGATGCGCTTGTCGAGGTTCGGTCCGCCGGCTTTTTTGATCGCGGTGACGATGTCACCGGACGTCACCGAGCCGAACAGCTTGCCCGAGTCGCCAGCGGTCTTCACCGGCAGCGCAACGGCGCCCAGCGCCTCGATCGCCGTCTTGATCTCGTTGGCGTGCTCAAGGTCTCGCACCTGCTTGGAGTCACGGGCGCGACGGATGTCCTCGACCTGCTTCTGTGCGCCGCGCGACGCGACGATCGCCAGGCCACGCGGGAGCAAAAAGTTGCGGCCGTATCCGTCTTTGACCTCAACGGTGTCGCCGACGGAACCCAGGTGGTCGACGTCGGTGGTCAAAATGAGCTTCATTGTTTCGCTGATTCCGTTCTGCGCTAAGCGGTTACCGCGACGCGGAGGTAAAGGGCAGCAACGCCACCTCGCGGGCATTCTTGACCGCGATCGCAATGTCACGCTGGTGCTGCACGCAGTTGCCGGTGACGCGACGCGCACGGATCTTGCCGCGCTCGCTGATGTAGGTGCGTAGCAGTTGGGTGTCCTTGTAGTCGATATCTTGCTTTTTCTTGCCGCAGAACACGCATTTGCGTGTCTTGACCGGTTTTTCCGGTGCCGGGCGCCGCTTAGTGGACTTGGCCATGTCTGTCTCTTTCGTTCTTTCGATCTGAAGTGAGGAAGTTAGTTAGGAAAATTGGTTAAAGAAATCAGAACGGTGGTTCGTCGTCGCCGCCGCCGAACGAACCGGAGGCCGGGGCGCTACCCCACGGGTCGTCTCCGGATCCCCCGCCGGTGGTCTGGGCCGGCTGACGGGAGCCCCCGCCGCCACCACCACCGAAGCCGCCACCGCCGCCGCCGCTACGGCTGGCCTTATTGACCTTGGCGGTGGCGTAACGCAGGCTCGGGCCGATCTCGTCGACCTCGAGCTCGATCACGGTGCGCTTCTCGCCCTCGCGGGTCTCGAACGAACGCTGCTTCAGCCGGCCCTGCACGATCACCCGCGAGCCGCGGGTCAGGCTCTCGGCCACGTTCTCCGCGGCCTCGCGCCAGATGTTGCAGCGGAGGAACAGCGCTTCGCCGTCCTTCCACTCGTTGGTCTGACGGTCGAACATGCGCGGCGTCGACGCGACCGTGAAGTTCGCGACGGCCGCGCCCGACGGCGTGAAACGCAGTTCGGGGTCGGCGGTCAGGTTTCCGATGACCGTGATGACGGTGTCACCAGCCACTATGTCCTCCTGGGTGCAACCGGAATCGGCGAATGATCATGAGCGGTTTCTCTCGCTGAGCCTACGCAACGGCTCGGACGCGACGCGGTCATTCGCCAACAGGGTCAGTGCTTGTCGGTGCGCATCACTTTTGTGCGCAACACCGACTCGTTCAGGCTGAGCTGACGGTCGAGCTCGGACACCGTCGCGGGCGCGGCCTTGAGGTCGATCACCGCGTAGATGCCCTCGGCATGCTTCGCGATCTCGTACGCCAGCCGGCGCTTGCCCCAGATGTCGACCTTCTCAACCGTTCCGCCATCCTTTCGGACGACGTTGAGAAAGGTCTCCAGCGACGGAGCTACAGTGCGCTCGTCGAGGGTGGGGTCGAGGATGACCATTAATTCGTATGGACGCATGGGAACCTCATCACCTCCTATGGTCGTGTACGGCCACGGTCTTGTCCGTGGCAGGAGGGTCGCCTGCGTCGGCAACCGACTCAGGCTACCGGACGGTGGCTGAGCCCGCGAAATCCGCGTCCGCCGCGGGGCTGCGCGGGGCCGGTTTCCGGAGGTGAGCCGGACGCAGCCGGGGCGCCAGCCAGCTGGGCGGCGCGTCGGCAGCCCGGTCGAACACCCCGCCCGCCGGATCGTCCACCCGTCCGCCCCAGCGCACCAGGTCGTCCTCGGGCCGGTAGATCTGGCGGACCACCAGCGCGCACAGCACCAGCACCGCGACGTCACGCAGCAGCACCGTGGCGGTGAACCACTGCTCCGGCAGCCCGCGGTCGGGCACACTGTAGAGGTAGTACATCCGCGGTACCCACACCAGCGCGTCGATCGTCATCCACGCCAATAGGATTCGGCGGTGCGGCAACGCCAGCACCGCCAGCGGCACCAGCCACAGCGAGAACTGCGGACTCCACACCTTGTTGGTCAACAGAAACGCCGTTACCACCAGGAACGCCAGCTGTGCCACACGTGGCCGGCGCGGTGCAGTCAGCGCGACGTAAGCAATTGCCGCACAGGACAATACGAACAGCGCCAGGACGACCCCGTTCAGCGTCTGCGGCGGCTGCCAGAAACCCAGGTTTGGATCGAAGCCCTGCCAGCCGCTGAGTGACTTGACGACGTTGAACAGCGAATCCATGTCGTCGCCGCGGCGGGCGTTCAGCCGGAAGAACTCCGACCAGCCCCGCGGGAAGAGCACCATCACCGGCAGGTTGACGGCCAGCCACGTTGCCACCGTCACGACCGCGGTGCGGGCCACCCCCCCGAGCCGCCCGGTCCGGATGCCCAGCACCAACAGCGGTCCCAGCAACAACGCCGGATACAGCTTGGCCGCCGCACCGAGCCCGAGCAGCACGCCGGCCAGCACCGGTCGCCGCCGCGCCCACGCCAGCAGTCCACCGATCGCCAAAGCCGTTGCCAGCGCATCGAAATTCGTGAACATCTGGAAGATCACCAGCGGGGACGCGCCTACCAGCGCCGCATCCCATACCCGTCGGCCCGCGAGCGCCGCAGTGGCCCACAACGTCGTCAGCCAAGCCAACGCCAACCCGAGTGCGGCGATATCGAAAAAGACCACCACCTCGGCGACGACCGGCAGCCCGGTCACCTTGCTCAACGCCGTGTAGGTCTTGGCCAACGCCATCGACACGTACTGATACACCCCGGTCAGCACCGGATACTCCATGTAGCGCACCGCGGGCCGGCCGTCATAGCGGGTTTGCGGCTTGCCGTCGGCACCCTTCTCGACCCAGCTGGACTTGTACGGAAACTTGCCCTGGCTCAACAACTCCGCGCCATACAGCGGCACGGTGTCGGAGTAGCACAGCTCGTAATACGCGCGCTGGTTCTGCCAGTTGGCGACCCGCTGATCGCCCGGCCCGGTTCCGGTGCTCTGCAGGCACGGCGCCTTCGTCGTCCAGCCCAGCGCCAGGAACACCAGCGCGATCAGAAACATCACCCGCAGCGGTGTCAGAAACGCCGTGCGTCCGATCACCGCGTGCCGGCCCACCGGGCCGCCGACGACATTCGACAGCGCCGCGCCCAGCAAGTCGGTGCGACTGGGGCAGTCGCGGTCATCTGCGGAGCGCAAGTCGGCGGCCAATGGCCGCGGCGAAATAGTGGGACGGCCCGTCTCGGCGCCGATCACGGCGGCGGTGCCGGAACAGGCTCGGGCGCGCCCGGCGGCGGCGCAGGAGCCGGCGCGACGGGAACCGTGGTGGGCGGCCCGATCGGGATCGTGATGCCCGGTGCCACCTCAATCGTGGGCTGGATGACCGTCATCTGCGGCTGTGGCGGGGGTGGCGGAGGCCCTGCCGGCGCCCCGGCGAACCCACCGATCTCGGCGGGCTTGGGGAAGGACTCGGTCGTGGTGCCCTTCAGCGCACCGTCCATCGTCGCCTTCCAGATGTCCGACGGCAGGCCGGACCCGTAGATCGCGCCGCCCCACTTGGAGACCAGTGGCTTGTCGCCGGTCACGGTGCCCACCCATACCGCTGTCGACAGCGACGGGGTGTAGCCGACCATCCAGGCATCCTTGTCGGCGTCGGTGTCACCGAACTGCGTGGTGCCGGTCTTGGCCGCGGACGGCCGCCCGCCGGCCAGCGTGTGACCGCGCGAGTACGCGGCGATCGGCTGCATGGCCGACGTGACGTTGTCGGCGACGTCTTTGGGGATCCGCTGTTCGCCGGCGTTGTCGGAGTTGGTCGCGTCGAACAGCACCCGGCCCTCGGCGTTGACCACTTTCTGCACGAAATGCGGTCGGTGGTAGACACCCGATGCGGCCAGCGTGGCATACGCCGAAGCCATGTCGAACACCCGAGTCTGGTACTGGCCCAACACGATTCCGTTGTTGGGCGGGCCACCTTTGCCGTCCTCGGATAGCGTGTGGTCCACACCGGGGAAGCTGGTCGCAATGCCGGCTTGGTGCGCGCCGTCCGCAACGTCGTCCGCACCATGCTTCAACTTGAGCATCAGCCGGTAATAGGAAGTGTTCAGGGACTGCTTGAGCGCCTGGGCAATGTTGCAGGTTCCGCAGCTCTCACCATCGACATTGGTGATCTTGATGCCGTTGACCGTCAGCGGTGAGCTGTCCACCTGATAGCCCAGACCGATGCCCTGCTCCAGCGCGGCGATCAACGCGAACACCTTGAACGACGACCCGGTCTGCAGCCCGGCCTGGGCGAAGTCGAAGCCATGCGCATCGTTGCCGCCGTAGTAGGCCTTCACCGCGCCGTTGTGCGGGTCGATGGAGACGACCGCGGTGCGCATGTCGGGCGCCTGGCCGTCCATGTACTTCGACACGGCGTCCTCTGCGGCCTTCTGCGCTTGCGGATCGACGGTGGTGGTGACCTGCAGCCCCTGGGTGTTCAGCGTCTGCTCGTCGATGTTGAACAGATCCATCAACTCCCGGGTCACCTGCCGCTCGATCAGTCCGTTGGGTCCGCTGATCTGGTTTTGCGCGCGGGCCTGATCGGGCGGCACCGTCGGCGGAAACTGTTGAGCCGCCCGGTCTGTCGGCGACAGTGCGTGGTCGTCCACCATCCCGCCGAGCACCCAGTTCCATCGGTGCTTGGCGCCCGGGAGGTCCACCGCGGGGTCGAGCGTGGACGGGCGCTGGATCAGCGCCGCCAGCAGTGCCCCGTCAGCCACAGTGAGCTGATCGACGGGTTTGCCGAAGTAGGCCTTGGACGCCGCCGATATGCCATAGGCGCCGCGACCGAAGTAAATGATGTTGAGGTAGGCCTGCAGCACATCGTCTTTGGACCACTCACCCGACATCTTGGTGGCGATGACGAGTTCCTTGGCCTTGCGGATCAGGCCGCCGACGCCGACGCGCTGCGATCCCACCAATGCGTTCTTGACGTACTGCTGGGTGATCGTCGAACCGCCCTGCGTGTCGCCGCCGAAGATGTTGTTCTTGAACGCCCGCGCGAACCCGGTGAATGAGAAGCCGGGATTGGAGTAGAAGTTACGGTCCTCGGCCGCGATCACCGCCTGGCGCACGTGCACCGGCACCTGGCTGATGCTGACGTCCTCGCGATTGCCCTCTGGGGGAACAAGTTTCGCCAGCTCTGAGCCGTCGCTGGCCAGGATCGTCGAGACCTGGTTGGTGCGGATGTCACCGGGCTTGGGGATGTCGACGATGAAGTAGGCCATCGCGAAGGTGACGATCGGCAACAGCAACACCATCACGGCCGCGACGTAGAGGCCGCGACGGACCCACCGCCAGTTGATGTGGTGCAGCCACGTCCAGTCGAGTCGCTGGACCCAGCCCCAGTCGGGCAACGGCGGCGTCCGTCGCCGCGGACCGGGCGGACCGGGCGGGCGTCCGCCGCCGCCGCCTCCGCCGGCCGGCTGCCGGTGCGGCGTTGGCGAGCGGCCTTCCAGTGCAGCCGTGGCCATCTCGAGCGGGTCGCGTAGCTCCGAGGTTCTCGACGACGGCCGACCGTCCAGGGCCGCCTTGACCGCCTCGATCGGATCGCGCAGATGATTCGGCGCGTCGTCCCTGACGGGGGGCAGGATTGTGGTCAGCCGGTCGTCGGGCGGAACCGCGGATCGTGGCCGTGGCGAACCGGGCGCCTGCTTGGGCCCGCCGTCGGCCCCTGCCCCGTTCGGGGTGTCAGCGGCCGAGTGGTCTTGCTGCCCTTCGTTATTCACTGGCCGTGCGCGCGCCGTTGCGCGCCGTCCGTTTGCCCTTGGGAGGGCGCGCCGCGCCGAGCACATACGACTTGACCAGATGATTCCAGCTGCAGGTCCGGCATACCTCCACCACGTGCACGGAGAACTCCTGGAAGCGGGATGCCAGGATGACCAACTCTTCGGCGGTGCGCGCCGAGCCGGACGCCGCGCCCAGGTGGTCGCCGAACACCCACGACACCAGGGTGAGCTGCTCCTTCCGGCAGATCGGGCACATCACCGAGCTGAGCTTCCCGTGGAACTTCGCAGCGCGCAGCAAGTACGGGTGGGCGTCACACACTTCGGTGACGCCGGTCCGACCCGAATACACCTCGGCCAGCAGTGAGCGCCGCCGAAGCGCGTAGTCGACCACCTGTCGCTGCAATCGCACGATGACCAGAGTACGTCCGCGGGACCGATGCCGAGATGTAGGTCGGTTACGTTTTGGCCGGAATCGGGTTGAGCAGGAGCGTCGCACCCACACTGAGCACAGCAGTCGCGACCAGATAGCCGCAGGCGTACCACGGTGCGCCGTGGCCGGCCACGACAAGGCTGGTCAGGATCAGCGGTGTGAGACCGGACGCATAGATTCCGGACACCTGATAGACGGTGGACAGACCGGTGTAGCGGATGCGGGTGGGGAACAGCGACGCATACAACGTGCCCTGCGGCGCATAGAACCAGGCGTGGATCACGCCGAACTCCACCACCATGCCCACCGCGAACCACACGATGTCGTGGGTGTCGAACAGTGCGAATACCGGGAAGGTCGTCAACCCGAACGCCGCGACACCCGTGGCGTACATCACCCGCCCACCGAACCGGTCGGTCAGGCGCCCCGCCACCGGCAGCAGCACCGCCATCACCAAGGCGGACAGCGTGACCGCCCACAGCACCCGAACCTTTCCCAGACCGAGGGTGCCGGTGGCATACGCGATGGCGAACACGCCCCAGGTATTGAACGCGGCTCCTTCGGCCCAGCGGGATACCAGGCCCAGCAGCGTCGAGCGGAGCACCGGCGGCGCGAACACCTCACGCAGCGGAACAGCCGAACGCTCGGCCCGCGCCTCCATCGCCCGGAAGGCCGGGGTCTCGGCCACCCTCAGCCGAACCAACAGCCCGATGAACACCAACACGAAGCTGACCAGAAAGGCGATGCGCCATCCGTAACTGGCGAACGCCTCCGCGGACAGCAGCACCTGCAGCGTCGCGAACACACCGGTTCCCAGCGCCAGGCCCAGCGCCAGGCCGACCTGCGGAGCGCTGGCATAAAGACCGCGACGATCATCCGGGCTCTGCTCGACGGCCAGCAGCATCGCGCCGGCCCACTCCCCGCCCAGGGCGAAGCCCTGAATGATCCTCAGCGTCAGCAGGAGCACCGGTGCCAGGGCGCCAACTTGGGCGGCGGTCGGCAGCGCTCCCATCAGGCTGGTCGCGCCGCCCATCAACAGCATGGTCAGGGCCAGGCTGCGTTTGCGTCCGATGCGGTCGCCGATATGGCCGAACACGAAGCCGCCGATCGGGCGCATGACGAAGCCGACGGCGAACGTGGCGAACGCCAACACCGTGCCCAGCGTCGAGCTTTGCGATGGAAAGAACGCGTGGTTGAACACGATCGTGGCGGCCGTCGCGTAGAGGAAAAAGTCGTACCACTCGACGGTCGTGCCGACCAGGCTGGCCACCAGCACCGTGCGCCGCTCAGCGCGGTCCTGTGCTGCGGTCCCGTCAAGCCCGGGTGGCGCCGGCTCGGTTATCGCGCTGGTTGTCGCGTCAAGAAGCACTGACGTCCCCGACGTGCGACAGGAACGCCGACCGGACCGGTTCCTTCGCTCTGCCCAAATCGGCAGCGTCACCCAGCAGACCCCGCTGGGCAAGGATGGGCCGCACCCCCTCGCCGAAGATGTAGGCCTCCTCCAGGTGCGGGTAGCCGGACAGGATGAAGTGCTCCAGGCCCAGCTCGGCGTACTCGATGATCCGGTCGGCGACCTCCTGGTGCGAACCGACCAGGGCGGTGCCTGCCCCACCGCGAACCAGGCCGACACCGGACCACAGATTCGGGTGGATCTCCAGCCGTCGGGCATCCGCGCCGACACCGAAATCGCCGCCGCCGCCGTGCAATTCGCGCATCCGACGCTGGCCCTCGGACTCCGACCGCGCCAGCGACTGCTGGGCCGCGGCCACGGTCTGTGGATCCAGGGCGCTCAGCAGCCGCTGCGCCTCCGCCCACGCCTGCTCGCTGGTGTCCCGCGAGATAACGTGCAACCGGATGCCATAGCTCAATTCCCGGCCCTGCGCGGTGGCCAGGCCGCGGATCCAGTCCAGCTTCTCGCCGACCTGCGCGGGCGGCTCGCCCCAGGTCAGGTAGGTGTCGGCGAAGCGGGCCGCGACCCGGCCCGCGTCCGGCGATGACCCGCCGAAGAACACCGCCGGCAGCGGATCGGGACGGCGCGCCAGCGAAGCCTGCTCGACGCGCAGGTGTTCACCGGCCACGGTGACCGGGTCCTCGGACGTCCACAACTGGCGGACGATGTCGAGGAACTCACCACACCGCGCGTACCGGTCCTGCTTCGGCAGAAAGTCGCCGAATGCCCGCTGCTCGATGCTCTCGCCGCCGGTGACCACGTTCAGCAGCAGCCGCCCCTGCGACTGCCACTGGAAGGTGGCCGCCATCTGCGCGGCCAGTGTCGGGCTGATCAGCCCTGGACGCAGCGCCACCAGGTACTTCAGCGACTCGGTGTTGCCGATCAGCATGGCGGTGGTCAGCCAGGCGTCTTCACACCATTGGCCGGTCGGCGTGAGCACGGCCTCGAAGCCGTTGATCTCTGCGGCCTGGGCGAGCTGGATGAGGTATTTCAGATCGGCCGGCCGATCGCCGTGCATGGTGCTTCCGTGGCCACCGGCGATCAGGTTGCGCGAGTCCCCGTAGGTGGGCAGGAACCAATGAAGATGAAGAGGACGTATTGACACGCTAGATGTTTATGCCTGCTAGCGACCGTCACCAACAGGCTTGCAACCACGGTGATTACAACCGGCCTGCCTGGTCAGCCTGAACTATGCGGTGGTCCCTGACAGCCTGGTCAAAAGCGCCTGAACAACGTGCGAACTTGAGCTTGACATCAGCTGGAGTGGTGGCGAATATATCGGAGCGATACAATGACGCGAGGCTGTTCGTCGACATATATGTCGTTGTAACGGACTGAGCAAACCAGAGCAAAGGAGGTGACTCGGTGCTGGAGCTCGCCATCCTGGGACTCTTGCTCGAGTCGCCGATGCATGGCTACGAACTGCGCAAACGGCTGACCGGTCTACTCGGGGCGTTCCGGGCGTTTTCCTACGGTTCGCTTTACCCCGCGCTGCGACGGATGCAGGCGGACGGGCTGATCGCCGAAAATGCCGCCCCGGCTGGGACGCCGGTTCGGCGTGCCCGGCGGGTCTACGAGTTGACCGACGACGGCCGGCAGCGCTTCAGCGAGCTGGTGGCCGACACCGGTCCGCACAACTACACCGACGACGGCTTCGGCGTGCACCTGGCATTTTTCAACCGCACTCCAGCCGCGGCGCGGATGCGCATCTTGGAAGGCCGTCGTCGCCAGGTCGAAGAACGTCGGGAAGGTCTGCGTGAAGCAATAGCGCGGGCCAGTAACTCGCTAGACCGCTACACCCGCCAGTTACATCAACTCGGGTTGGAGTCCAGCGAGCGCGAAGTCAATTGGCTCAACGAGTTGATCGCGGCCGAACGGATAGCGCAACGGAGCGCTGAGCAGGCCTAGAGCCGGTAAACCACACCATCCACGACACAGATATGAGTTAAGGAGAACGCGGTATGAGTGAGCACAAGCCGCTAGGGGCGCCCGGGGCGCGGCCCGAGGTCCGGGTCGCTATTGTCGGCGTCGGCAACTGCGCGTCCTCGCTGGTCCAGGGCGTGCAGTATTACTACGACGCCGACGAGAACAGCGCTGTGCCCGGCTTGATGCACGTGACGTTCGGCCAGTACCACGTTCGCGACGTGAAGTTTGTCGCCGCATTCGACGTGGACGCCAAGAAGGTCGGCTTCGACCTGTCCGAGGCGATCTTCGCGTCGGAGAACAACACCATCAAGATCGCCGACGTGCCGCCCACCAACGTGACGGTGCAACGCGGCCCGACTCTCGACGGCATCGGCAAGTACTACGCCGAGACCATCGAGATCTCCGACACCGAGGCCGTCGACGTGGTCAAGGTGCTGCGCGACGCCGAGGTCGACGTGCTGGTCTCCTACCTGCCGGTGGGCTCCGAAGAAGCCGACAAGTTCTACGCCCAGTGC
>Ga0209248_10000357_pt1 | contig 14915 bp, 25 predicted proteins | sample BogFormECP04_OM1_FD_188241 | JGI IMG/M metagenome (GOLD analysis project Ga0209248, IMG submission 188241) | Bog forest soil microbial communities from Calvert Island, British Columbia, Canada - ECP04_OM1 (SPAdes) (version 2) | ecosystem: Environmental > Aquatic > Freshwater > Wetlands > Bog ... | reverse complement strand
CTCTACGTTATGTCCACATGGTGAGACGTACCGTCTCACATCGTGGACACGTTCTTATCCTTAGCATCCTTTCTATTCGCCTTAAGTCGCCCCATTAGTGCCCAATCACGGATGATCCGGCCATTCTCATTCGGGTCAAGATCGGCTATAACGTTCTGCACCCAAACAAGTTCGTCGCCGCTCTCGTATATCCACTGACCTTTCTTCTTGTGCGCCTGTTGGAATTTGCCGCTGAATAGCATATCCCACTGGTTTTTCTTATACCGTGACAATGCCCTGAATCCGAGAGAATCACGCAGACCTATATTACCTGTACTCTTATCATCCAATCTTTGACCTACTGCGACCACATGTATATTGACTACGCGACCCATCCAAAGGATAAAGGCGATATCGCCCCATACATCCGCTACGCCCTTATTACCTTCTTTACCCCATATCTTCTTGGTCATTGCTGCGAACGAATTAATCTCGTCAATGATAAGCAGCGCCATAGAGAATTCTAGTGTTGGGTCGGCTTCTTGTGCGTCAAGTCGCCTAAACAGTTCGTCTTTAAGTTCTTCTACCAACTTCCACATGTCAGGCACTTTACGAGGATTGTTTTCTATACGAACACCCTCTATGCCTTGCAGCGCCAACAGACTGGTAATCTTAGGGTCTATACACCAAGCGGTAGCCGTAGGGTCGTTATGTAGAATCTGTGCGATAAGCGACATAAGCCAAGTGGACTTACCTCCGCCACTACCTACGGACGCACCCCAATGTGGATCATCCACGTTGAACGAACCATAATAAGGCTGGCCACTACGATTATCCAAGCCTAGAAACACTTCACCAGGCTTACAGTCTTCCATTAGTTCTAGGTATCTGTCGAATAGGACAGTACCTACCGGCTGCGGTTCTGCGTGGAATTCAAGTCTCGGCTTAGGTACTTTAGTAACCCACTGGAATTCAACATCACGCGGGATACGAGACTTTATGTAGTGCTCAACGGATACTCTATCTTCTGGCGCGGCCCGGAAACTTTTAGGCAATTCTACTTGTCCAAACTTTCCAGATGACTGCGTTAGATAACCCTCATCTAGTGTAGTGGCTCGCACAATTTCCGAGGTTGTGAGCGATAGCAACCCTTCTAGACCGTGGGCCATGGGTATAACTACCGTACGATTGTTGTACCATTGTCGCGTTTTATGTGTGGCGTAAACCGCAAGCGTGATAAGTCCACCCGTGACAAAGCACGCTAGCAACAGCAAAGTTATACGCCAGTTCACGATTGCAGAGTAAGACAGAACTAGAAACGTGATAACTACGGCCCATCTTATCCACATTCTGTGAAAGCGCGCTAGGTGATGCCAGCGAAGAACGCGCCCGGTAGGATGAGTAACTTTGGTAGCACGTTGAGTCCACGTAGCATTTGTGCGGAATTTTCCATCCATCGCATGACCAGTAAAGAAACGCCATACTAGTTTATGCATACCATGTTTCAACATATCTTTAGCAGCCATAATTAGCAGCCACGATGTCAGGAATAGTATAACGATACCAACGCTGATAATTGCCATGATAAACCTCCCTAAATAGTGATATCGAGTTATGAATTATCTTTAATGAATAGCGTACCGTTGCTAGATGCGGACGGAGTTTCAGAAACTCGGGGAAACTCAGGGAAACTCGGGGAAACTCGCGGGGAGTTATTATTTTGGGCCAAAAAGGCTTTGACGACTGCGGAGGGTAGCGGCCCGCGATCGTTTACCTTTACTCCGTTAGTTTTAGCCCAAATCCTTATTGTTTCGGGAGTGGCGTTAGCTATCAGGCTAAGATTTTCACCTTCATAAACCGTCAACTCTGCGCCTATAGTATTGCGCATGATCTTAAACGTGCGGAATGGAAACATAAACCAGACAGCGCGCTCGAAACGTGGCAGATGAACAGCGCGTTTACTAGCCTTGTCTCTCACGTCTTTAATGTGTCGCTCGTAAATAACTACGGCGACGATTGGCGGAAGCGCGTAGAAATACCTAGCTGCGTTCGGCCCGCCTAGGATGAACGCATGTTGAGCGTTGAAATACGCGCTAGCGCCAGCAAACACGACTACCCACATGCTAGGGCCAAAGCTAGACTCTTGACGTTCTGCGGCTTCTATGGCTTGATTAGCGGTTACTATAGCTGCACCATCGATACAAGCGCTTGTAAGCGCAGCCGCGTACACAGGCAACCCGTAGTGTATGCCAACAAAGTACAGTGACAGTGTTGACATGACCATAGCGGCTGTAAGTGAGACAAGCCACCCAAACCGTTTTACTATGTTCTTCATAGTAGTTCCCTGGCCCTGCGGATAGCCTCATCCTCTAGTTTGCCAGCCTTCTTGACTTCACTAGGAATTCTGTCTCTACGGTGTGCCCCGTAAAATAGACCTGCTACCGCCAACGTACATGTACCGCAGATAGCGCCTAGGACGATAGCTAGTGTAATAAAAAAGTGTTCTACGGATTGAATATGTTTGCTAGTCTCGATAGCAGCGTAGATGAAAAATCCTACGGTGAGTAGTGCGATGACGTTTGTTCTTTTGCATGGTCCGTAGTGCCAACCCATGATAACCACCCTTCCATTGTGCGTGTAAGTTATGCGGCCTGTTGTGCTATCGCTTGAAATGAGAATGTATCAGCCGCGCTCGCTGGCGCGCGAACCAAGAAGGCCATAGGCGCGCGGGGAGCTAGTATCGTACCTTCATGGTCCGATGCGTCCGCAACAAACGTAGTGACGATATTAGGACAGCCAGATGTAGCTACCATTGTTCCGCCAACTGCATTTTCGATGGTGCATATGAGCGGATTGGTTTGCATCGCTGCGGAAGCTTGATAGCGCCAGTAAACCGGACCTGAATACAAACCGAGTGGAACGAATGTAGCTTGGTTAGCAGGAATTGTAAGGTTGTTAACTCCGCCTAGCACGTTATCAAACGCCGTACCTACTACTTGTGAAGTCACGGTAGTAGTCAGGTTGAATATCTGCGGGTTAATTGTCGATTGGTTTTGACGCCAGTCGGAATCTGGCACGGTTCGATTTGAACCGAACAGATTAAAGTATTGAAAGATAGTGTTTCCGGTTTGTGCTGCTGGCAACGCTGCGGATACTTGCATATACCGGCCATGCATAGGACCCGTTCCGGCTAGTGAGTTAGCGCCTAGACCCGCAGCCGCACGCCCTTGCCATACCCACCAATCTTCTTCAAATACCGGAATACCGCTAACCATATCGTCAAACCATTGCAGGATAATCTGCAACGCTACGCCTTGTAGGTTACCTCCGGCTGGACTAGCGTAAACGTAAAGGTTAAGATCGTACGATTGGAATGCAGATACATCGGTTAGCGGTACGATCGTATAGAACTGAGTAGGGTTCGACATGGTAAGAAAACCGCCACTACCAGAAAGCGAACCCTGTTGGGAGATAGGCGTAATAAGCGTAGTGGTCTGGAATTGTATAGCAGACGGATACGCTGCTATTAGTGCTGTTTGTCCAGCGCCAATAGTAGCGTACACATCTTCTGACCCGTCAAACACGATCGATGATTTTGGCGGTAGTGGCGCAATACCGCTTTGATCGTTCGCTAGTACGGCGTTGCTACCGCCTAGCTGTACGGCGTTGCCAGGGTCCGTGTTGTAAAGCAAGACTGTACCCTCGCCAGCCTCTACTAGCTGCGTAGCTTGCGCTTGAGCGCCAGCGGGCGCGCTCACTAGCGTAGTGTCGAAAGTTCCGGCAACCATGTTAGAACCTCATTCCGGCCCACACACCGTAAGGCTTAGGGCTAATGGACAGTGCCAAGTTTAGACACTGCGTCTTGACTGGACACACAGCACAGATATTCTGTGCTTTGTTAACTTCCCTAGCGGTCAATGCCCTATCACCACTACCGAACCAGAAATCTTTACCGGCGTTGACCCATGAAATGCACGCGGCCCGATCGCGCCAGAAGTCGCGTTTCTTGCTAGACATGATTAGCTGGCTTGCTTAGATAAGCGTCGGGCGCTACTAGGTTAAATGCGTCGTGTTGAGCCATGAAAAGAACTAGCTCGTTTGCGTCTTGTCCGTCGAAGTAAACTGTGCTGTCTTGGTCTTGCCACACATAACTAGTAACGGGTGGTTCCGGGTCCTTGCATTCACTACAGCCTATGAATACGCCTAGCGCGTTCGGTAGTGGCCGGATAAAGAAAGTGTGCTTAATCATGGCGCTGTTGCTCCTGCTTTTAGTCGAGACTTCCCGTTCATAATGCATTGCCATTCCATACGGTTGTAATTCCATCGATCGATAGCCCACATAACTTCACGGTGCGGACCATTAACCATATAAGACGTGCGACGGACAGTAGAATAAGTGCGGGCCAATACTTCCCGCAGAGTCCTAACATGCAAAATCTCTTTATCGTTGATTAGAGTAGGTTCGCGCGACATTACGCGAACCTGCCACAGTGGCGGATGCTCGGGATTCATTGAACCTCCGTAGATAGACGCAGGCCGCTACCAGAAGGCTGGTAGCGGCCTGACAGCATGTCTAGTAGCCTTGGTCCCTAACCAGACCCATACGCCTAGCTTGAAAATCAGTGAGCCTACGCATAACGCGCCCGTTGACCCTAAGCACAATTTCAGTTTCCGGGCCACTAGGTTCGGTAGGGTCTACCGTGATATCGATGATTCGTTGTGAGACGAAACGTTCGGTGACTGTACCGATAGAAGCGTTTGAATCTTTGGTAGTGTAAGTGCTAGCCGCGCTAGCCATGATGATTACTTCCCTTCTAGCTGCGTAGCAACTTCTGCGTTGGTCGGAATACTGTAGATCGTAGTGTCGTCATCGCCACATACCCACTTGACGATAGGCTCATCATGCGCGGGTATGTGCTTAGTACCTACGGTGACTTGGTGGCACGTACTAGCTTCGGCTTTACTGACCATAACGTTGTAATAGACTCCTGCGTATCCATCATGGTCGGGAGTCAAGTTCTGCGTGTACGTGAAGAATGATCCGTCAGATTCTTTTGACCAGCCGTACGAACCCTTACGAGCGTTCCGCGCTTCTGTTTCGTCACAGAAAACAGTGGCGTAAAGGCCGTAGGGAAGTGGCGCGTTATCGTGCGACTCTAGAAAGTCGGCTAGCGCGTGTAGACCGGAGACGAACTGTGAACGGGTCATGTCTGACATTTGGTGACCTTCCGTTGTACGTTGCTTGAATCTCCATTCTATCGGAAGTCAAGCGTAAACGGGTCACGGTCAGATAACGATTTGATAACTTTCTGGTAACAAGATTTAGGGTAGTGGTTCGCCATAAACCCACTGGTCAAGAACCCTAGACGTATCGAATAGCGCATTAACGCCACCCTTGTACTGTGTGGCAACGATAAGCGTTCCGCTAGCTGACTTCTGCCCGGTAAGAATGGTTCCGTCAAGGGTACTAATCCACAGCATATGCCACAAGCTAGCACAAGCGGCTTCCACGCTGTCAAGATTAGCCCTATCACAGTAAACAACGGAGGTATGCGGCCTGAAATTTTCACGGTGCGCTACTGCGTTATGCAGTTTGTCAGGGTCGAAAATCGGGTTGCCTTCTTCATAGTCGAAGATGCTAGCCTCATCCCACCCATCACCAATGACATCTATACCAAACACGCGCGCCCTAGGGAAACGCTTAACGATCGATTCCTTATTGTCAGCGAATCTATCGTTAATATAACCTGCGTATGCTTCGCCTACCGGCAATGATTCTACGTTGCTTGCACTGTCGTACATAAGCATTAGAGTAAAGTCCTATTCTGTAGATTAGTGCTGCACCAAACAGGCTAGCACAACCTGTAGTGCCTGCTGTGCCAGTCGTACGCCTGTAAATGTTCGGTACACCTAGTGGGCCGTAGCCTTCTATTGGAGTTACTACCGTACCTTGTGAAGTATCCAACGCGCTTATCATCATGTTAGACCCTATGACAATTCCGATATGACCAAGAGCGCCAGCGCCCGGCCATATCGTCAAATCACCAGGCGACGGATTACTGATAGTTTCAACACCACTCCACGTAGCCCACGACAGAACTACCGGGCCATGTGTAGAACCGTTGTACTGGCCCGCAGGAATACCAGGTATAGCCATACCTAGATCATGGCCTGCACACCAATTGACAAACGATGAACAGTCCCAATTACCGCGCCCTTTGGCTGGCGCGCCACCAAACACATAACCAGCGCCTTGGTATTTAAGCGCGTCACTAGACAGTGAACTAGACACGACTACCTAGCCTAAGTCCACGTATCTTTCGCTTGTTCTCTGTAGCATAGAATACTTGATCACCTTTCTTCTTTCCGTATTCCTGTTCCATGTTGCGTTTGATCTTCCGGCCCTTGAATGAGAGCGGCAATTTGTTCACCCATCCTTTTATGGTGAACGTTAAGATGTTTCTTCATGCGATTAAGAATCCAAGGTCCAAACAACAATGCGGCTACTACATTTTGTGATACGCCTACCGCATATCCAACCCAGAAACTCACCCGCTACCGACTACCGCCATTGCAGTAAGGTCCACTCCCGAACTAACCAAAGGACCCTGATACTTACCGTGAACCATCACGCTGTAGACGTACCAGATACCTAGGACTACCAATAGAACAGTCAGGTAATGAACCCATGTCGCTTTCTTGTCTAGTAGTTTCATGCTGCTACTTCCGCTACTTCCGCTTCTGGCGCGGCTTCCGATGCCGCTTCGCTTACGGCTTCTGGCGCTTTTTCTTCTGACGTAGGCGCTTGTTTGTTACTGTTACTACTCTTACTTCCGCCTTCTGTCATACGAACGATACCGATGATTACAAGGACAGCACCAAAAAGCATTAGTGCGCCACGTTCTAGAATGTCCGTAATGTGAAGCGTACTAAACGCGCTTCCGATGATAGACGGAATCCAAGTAGTAGGGTCTACAGGGTTGAAACTAGTGGTAGTAGCGCTTACCGGCGTTCCGGTACTACCGTTAATGTTTGCTCCCGCTGGCACGTTAGCTCCATTCAAGAACTGTTTATATGCTCCGTTGGTGTACGTCTCCCATGCGTCAAGACCCTGACTGTTGTATTTCAACACGGCTTCATGCGCGTTGACAGTCGGATCAAACAGGTTCGATTGGTCCGCAGGATTCACAGCGCCTAGTATCTGCCATAGTCCAGAAGCGCCAGAAGCATTATACGCTTGCGAGTTACCGCTTGATTCCGCTTCCGCTATAGCGGCTTCTGTTGGTGCTAGGTTCTGCGGGCCACCCGCGCTATCCCACAATTGTTCTAGTTGAGAGTAGTCGTAAACCGTCATGGTCGGAACCGTTCATATCTAGCTTCTTTTCAATACGCACTACCCTAGTATGTACCGATTGAATAAGCGCTTTCAAGTCCGCTAGCCGAGTGGCTAGAATAAACGTGGCACCAATTATAGCCACGGCTAGCGGAACAATGATAGCCAGAATAGCCGTTACCACGGGGCCAAACCGCCAGCGGGCCACGGCATTTTCCTACCTCTATTATCGAACGCATCCCACAAAAGAACACAACCGATGATTACCAGCGCTAGCCCTATCACCGTTTCCCATCCGCGCGACTGCATCCAATGTTTGCCAGCCTTAGGCTTTAGCGGATTTTTCACGGTAACACCTGCAAACGCATACCGGCATGGGGGACGTTGGTAGCGCCTAGCGTATGGGAGTTAAGCTGAATAAGTTCATTCGCTTCTAGTCCGTACCGATTGGCGATATCCAATAGCGTTTCCCCTGGTACGACGTTATGAATAGATCGCGCTGGCCTAACTACTCTCGTAGATGTTACTGGACTAGAACTAGATTCGCCAGTCCGGTAGGTAGTTGCCATAATTCCCCTTACGATGGTGTCTTGGCATAGGTAATTTTCAACCCGTGCGGAACGGGCGCGTTCGGATTCTTCTTATATGTGGTTTGTAGCCACGTAGTAAACGCACCGTTGTTAAGGTCTGTCGACGTTGTACCGTTGATAATCGACTGTGTTGACGTACCCAAAGCGCTAGCCAACTGGGTTAGCGTACGGTGGCCCGTTCCGCCAGTCGTATAGACCTGTGAGACTACGCCGTTACCGCTAGGCCCTGCGGGACCTGCGGGACCTGTAGCGCCCGCAGGGCCTGGCGTAGCGGTAACTGTGCCACTACCGCCTAGCGCAGCGTTGTCAGCGGGTGAACCGTACAGATAACCCGTAGCCGGATCGATGCCACCATTAGCGGCTGTAGTCGCCTGTTGCTGTGCTGCTGTCTGCGCATTACTAGTGCTACTTGACTTCCGCAGAAAGAAGAACAACAGGATAAGAACAATCGCCATACCTCCGTAAATCCACTTCTTGTTCTTTTCGTAAAAACCACCCTTCTTACCCGCTGGTACAACGTCGGGCGCTTTCTTATCGCCAGCTTTAGCGGCTGGTTCGGATGGCTTTACTTCTGTTTCAGCCATTAGCCACCTGACCCGTTACTAGCGATCTTGCCTATATATTGGCCTGGCCCGCCGGGCGCGGTTGGCTGTGTCTGCACTTGGTTAACTTGATTTTGCCACTGTGCAGGCGAATTACCGCGCGGAACAAATCCCGCTGGCGGGCCATACGAACCATACAAACGCGACTGACCGGGAATCTCCGGCATGACTTCCGCTAGATAACCTTCATTCCGGTAGTTGCAAATGAGCCCGTAGTTGGTGAACTGCCAACCATTAGACAATTGAACATCATGCATACCGCGCGCCATGTTGTAACGCGCGAATGTAATAGCGCCAGTCTCTATGTCGTCTTGACCGTAGAGAATATGCGGGTTAGGTGTGCGACCTGCATACACGCCAACTGGAATACCAGGGTTATCCGATGCCGGATTGCCTTCCGACGCTGCGTGTTCATCCTCGCCATGTGGCAGCGATGCCGCGTGTATGGTGACTTTCTTAGTGAATAGTCCCATAACGTCCCTGTTCCGTAGCCACCCTTAGAAGCGGAACCAGTAAGTGTAGTTCCGAGATTGTTAACCCCGGTAAAGAGACTACCTGCTGACTGTGCGAAGCCGCTTGAATGGGTGACTACCAGCACAATAATTGACCCGACAAAAAAGATCGTAATCAATTTGCTGATTTTATCCATCAATGCCCTTCATTCTTGAGACGAGATGTTGCCAACTGCATTACTGATACCGCTGATAACTCCTGCGTTAGTCACCATGTAAATCAACCATAGTCCAATCATAAATAGAACAACAATCGAACCTGCGTCATTACTGGAACCAGCTATCAGGGTGAATACCGCAACTGCGGTAAGTTCTAGCCCTACCTGTAGAACTACGCTAGATGTACCGCTAGCCATTAGCCACCTGTTATTCTAGACCCTAGTCCGGCCGGTAGCTGCGTAGGTACTGTGATGTTAGGCGCACCCTTTACAAGCGGAGGTAGTGACGTGATTCCGCTAGGATTGCCTAGTCCTATCGCGCCAGCCGTGCTAGCGCTAGTTCCACTACTAGCGCTACTTGTTCCGAATGTCCCCCACAGTTGCGACCATTGTTTTGTAGTAAACAGTCGCGTGACTACTAGAATCAAACCTAGCCACATCACAGCATTTTGTTTACCAGTCATCCGCCACTACCACCCGCAGCTTGCAAATTGACTTGTGGTAGTGGCGCAGCCGCTTGCAAGTTAGGCGTAGTGCTGGCTACTGTGCTAATTGTGCTAGTCGTACCCGTAGGACCCGAGGATTTAACACCCTTGAATGCGTTTATTACCGAATGCTGGCTACCCTTAAAACCGATGATAATCATAATCAAGCCGATACCAACAAACAGTATTCCCCATGGGTTCACAGTTAACCTACCTAAAATGCACCTTATGAAGCATGAATAGTCCAAAAATCAAGAACGCAAGCGCCCACAATAGCGGCGATTTTGTCCCGTGAAAGAAGTTAGCCGTACCATCGCCATTCATAGAACCAGCCGTAGGGCTAGGACTACCATTAGCAGTAGTAAGACCAGTGATAGTAGTGCCACCCTGGCCCGTGGTTCCGGGCGCTGGCGTTACAGGTGGCACATTGAACACACCGTTACGCGGCCAAAATCCTGGCCCTGTGTATTCAGCGCCAAACGTCAAAGGTGAAAACCCTTGTCCGGGCGCTACGTTGACAAGTTGCCCGTTGACAATTTGGCTTTCATAGCCAACAGCCATAGCTCACTTTCCTTAGAAGTCGTAACCGGAAACGTTGGCGATAGCTGACGCAACTGTCGTAACTGTTGCGGTAGCTACTAGGGAATAGTTCGGACCCGTAGGCGCTACGTCTACGAATTCAAACGGAACAGGTACACCAACAGCAGCCGCGCCGGGTTGCACAAGGCTTTGCAATACCTGCGTTCCACCCGTACCTACTCCGCGCAATAGCTGTAGCGTCAAGATAGACGCTGTACCTGTTACCCATGCAATGCCACGTATCCGAATGACCTTGTAAGGCACTGCGGCTAGTGCAGGGTTGTTAATTGACTGCGGGTTACCCAGTGAAAAGTTCACACTGGTTCCCGCAATTGATAGCGCTTCTAGTACAGCAGGAGTAGCCGCAGTAAGCGCTACGCCTGTTACTAGTAGCGGTTCTTGTTCTAGTGCTGACATGTCGCCCTTTCTACTGCGTAGCGACTGGCACCAATAGCTCTGTACCGATAACCGCATAAGCCGTAGCCGACGGAGCAACGGAAGTCTGCAAGTGAATATGCGTGTTCGCGTTGGTCAGCGTGTTAAGCACGCGGAAGTCGTTAGACAGACCATACTGGCTAGAAGTGTTGGCTAGCATATCCCAAACCGCGTAACCGCGCGGCGGCACAAAGCCATGCTGGTCCATAAAACGCTTCTGCATAGTCAACGGGTCATCATCGAACCTCGGAAGGTTAGACCCGTATAGAAGCTGAATAGACGTGAAGTTGCCCGTAGTCAGGTCGATAGGCGCACCAACTGCGCCAGATGACGGATCGAACAGGCGAACCCAAACGGACAAAAGCTGTCCATATTCCGTAACAGGAATGTCTACCTTGGTGAACGCGCCTACCGGGTAACGCTTGCTTGAGCGTCGGTATTGCCAGTTAAACACTGGCGGTAGTTCCGCAGGGTTAGCCGAACCGTAGTAGCCAACCCTACGTGCGTTGTTTGTGATCGTAGCCGCGCCAGCGCCAGAACCCGTAAGCGGCCCTTGGTCAGCGTTAGACGCTGCGATAGCCGCGTAGTTGAACGTAGGGACTACGATCCTTTCTCCGCCACCCATGTACTGTGGGGAGACTGTAGCGCCCATAGGCGCAACTACGCCTTGTGCGTTCGGGAGTAGCGTTCCGTCGATTGCCAGGTCCCAATACTGGTCAATGTATAGCGAACCAGGAATTTCTAGAAGGAATGTCCAGTTCGTACCGGCCGCAGGGTTGGCAGTAATCGGGTTGGGTGCAGGCTGCGTGCCAGCGGTAGCCGATTCCTGCGGGCCACCTGTAGACAGATCGTTAGACGGAATAAGAGTGTTGGCAAATAGGCCTGCAGCGTTCGTACCTAGGTTGCCTTGGACGTTCATCTGGCCAGGGCCACGCATCGGACGGTACATCTGGAAAAATGCAGCGTCGATACCGCTTTCAACTTCTAGCGGCGTGTACTGGCCCTGTAGTTTCAGCTTGAGCGTCTGGAAAATGTTGTATGGTGCCCACGGACTAACCGTCGAAGTGGTAACGTTAGTAGTCCAGTTGACAATTGTTTCCAGTTCCCACCAACGTACAATGTCGGTTTTCTGGAAAGAACCGGGTGGGTTCCACGGCGTCTGTGCAGAAAGCGCAAGCGGCGTAAGAATACCGTTAAGGTTCTCGTATTGCTCGAATGGCTGCGTGTAACCCGGAAGCCCAAAGTAAGTACCAACGGGAACCTGCTGTGCCTGCGGCATATTCGTTATCCCCTAATGACCTAGACCGATGCCAGGCAGAATTTGCTGGCCCTTATGTGACACCATCATATGCGCCACGTAGAGAATACCGATAATCGCAGCGCCCAAAAAGAATAGGTGCTTAACCTTCATTGAACTACTCCACCCTTCACTAGCCCTAGCGGGCCAGTCCACTTGAGACTAGAAAACATCCAACTAAGCAACGCTATCCATGCAATAACAAGAATCGACATGGTAAACGAGAACACTAGCGGATGGTCCAAATCCTCCATTTTCAACATATAGTTGCGCCTTTCACGTAGCGCTTAGTTGCTTGAGATACCACGCCGGATACCTCATTCTTGCCATTACAGGTGACGACACTGCGCCACCTGGTTCGATTACATAATGGTTAAATACGAAGTTACCTTCTGGCGATATCTCATCTTTAATACCCATATCCCTAAGATATTTCATGTCGTTATCGTACCGCAGATGAAATAGCGTGACCCGTGACGATAGCGTATTGAGCAACGGAGGTATTCCGTGCGGCCTATGCGCGCCCAATAGAAGACCAATATTACGCTCCCCTCCTGCACGCGCCGTTCGTAGAATGACATCACGTTTAGCATCAATACCGAGTGTGTTTCGCTGGTAAAAATCCAAACCTTCGTCTACTACCACCAACCTTTCCCTGTTGACGACTTGTCTTGAAACAAATTCATGCATTAGCGCGTTCATCGTGCGCCAGTCCGCTAGGCTGTCCGATTGCATAACAGCAACTTCCGCGGGATGATCTTTCATATTCCACAAACCCCGGAAAGGGTGCGGTGACGACAGTTCCACTCTTACTGAATTCGGAATAATAGGGCCTGCTGTCCAAGAAGAATATATCCCTTCTTGTTCCGCATTCTTCCGTGCGGCTGAAAAGCGGGGATTTATAATACTCTCCGCGCGGAATCGTGGTTTCGTGTCCGCTACTAGAATCATGCATGATGGCCTAGTCTTCTGGATATGACGGATTGTCCAGTCCATAAACGAACTTTTACCCGTGCGTGTTCCACCGTAAACCAGATGTCTTTCCCCTGGTTCTTGAATGAATCCGTCTATATCTTCCATGGCTAGTTAGTGGTGAAGTCTTCCGGTAGTGGGTATTCTCCCGAATCTTCGCCAGTCGCTACCCAGCGAATCATTGCGCTAAGTTGGCACATATAAAACTCTGCGATTTCTGGCGGAACGTCGGAAGCGTCAATCAATGCTTCTTGTACGATCTTGTTAACGATTCGCATGGTAGACGCTTTTGGCGAATTACCACCCTTGCCAACCATGTAAGTTACAGCGACTTTTGCCCGCTGCATTACAGGATTGTTAACCTGTACCTCGGTTGAAAATTGAGAATCCGCTTCCGGGTTCGCGAGGTCCCTTTCCAGTCGAAGTTTGGCCGTTCGGTCCCGATACCGTCCCATTGTCTATCACTTCCCCTTCTGCGAATACTGGCTTGTCTTCCACTACCGTAGTAGGTCTGTGTCGCTTCGCTATGCGGTTTACGCGACGCATCCAAATGAAAAGATCAATCATAGCTTCATAGCTATCAGCCGCAGCGATAATTGATCTGCCATGCTTGCGAGCAAACTTGTTCTTGTTAGCGAAGCTGGCCATGGGTGCAGCCATATCGCGCAAGTCATCCTTTGTAAGTTTGACTAGCTCGCGTTCGCGTTCGGTTAGTTCGCTCTCGTCTATCTGTCGATACAGAACAAGCTGCAAGTAGCCTTCTGTCAGCATACGCAGCACTGTAAGGCCAATGAAATCTTGCCACTCATCCGCGCTAGGTGGCGCAGTTTTAGCCTTGCTACCGTCTTGTACGCGCTTGCGTCTGCGCCTATCCTCTTGATCCTCCCCTACGGAGTCTTCCGGCCCTGCGTCTGGAAGGTCCGTCAGATCCAGAATTGTTAGTTCCTGCGCTGGCGGCCGTTCCGCTGGCGGTACCTCCGCTACTGGCACTTCCGGTATTATCTCGGGTTCCATTTCCATTCGTTACGTCAACCTCCGCAACTTCCGTTCGCGCTGTTTCACTGGCAATACGTGCGGCTTCTTGGTCCGCGTGGCGTTGAAATATAGGTTCCATTTCCGCGCGCAAGGCTTCCACAGCGGATAGCGCCCTATCTCCTGCTGTAGCTGCGTAGGTCGCCTGTTCATTAGCTACCTCCGCTTCTTGCCTTGCTTCTAGCCCTACTTCCGCAGCTACCGTAGATACCTCTATAGCGGTCTGTGCTGCGTCTTCCGCGCTTGCAGCCCTATCTGCGGCTACAGCCGCTTCTACTTCTGCTACCTCCGCAGCGTCTACTACAGCTTCCCGCGCGTGTAGTTCTTCGACGGCTGCGGAAGCCGCTTCACCTGCTACCGTTGCTTCCGCGCTAGGTTCTGTCACGACTAGCTTTCGGAACTACCGGGTTCGGTTGTGTCGGTGATTGTGAGTCCGTAGGTAGCGGCTTCTTGTCTATCATCCGATACGCGGCTATGGTTCGTTCTATTCTCCGCGCGTGGTTCGTTAGCTGTTTTGCTCTCGCGCGGTTGTTCCATATCAGGGCTAGCGCTACCGCTGCGTAGGGGAGAATGTGTGTCCACATAAAATACCTCCAATACCATTATGGATAGGGTGAGGATAAGCACGATAGTTACCGCGCTTCTGATAAATCCATATCGAACTAGCCGCAGAAATTCGGGAGTCAAGAGAACTGGCCCCTAGTGAGTGCAAATCCTGTTAGCCCTAGATAGCCTTGGCTAGTGATCGTACCGACAAAGGTAAGTATGCGTGGATCATCGCTATTAAGGATGATTCCTTTAGCGTAGAGAGACTGGACTAGTGGCGCGGCCAGCGCTGCACCCGTATAGAGCTGTAGCGTTCGCTGGCCTAGCTGTAGTAGCGCGTTGGTAGCGCCTACCGGAATGACTACTAGGATCGAATCTATACGTTCTGGCATGTC
>Ga0209248_10000356_pt1 | contig 14919 bp, 12 predicted proteins | sample BogFormECP04_OM1_FD_188241 | JGI IMG/M metagenome (GOLD analysis project Ga0209248, IMG submission 188241) | Bog forest soil microbial communities from Calvert Island, British Columbia, Canada - ECP04_OM1 (SPAdes) (version 2) | ecosystem: Environmental > Aquatic > Freshwater > Wetlands > Bog ... | reverse complement strand
GGCAGTGAGCCGCCAGCACTAGCGCCGCGAGCTATTCTTCGACGGCGACGCCGCCGCCGCCTCTGCGCCGAAGCCGATGTGAACCCTTGCCGGTCGGGCGGCGGTTGCGCAATCCAGCCCGCGGCTCCTCGACGGCTTGAGTGTCTTGGGCGGCTGGCGCTTCCTTGGTCGGTGACTCTGGTTCTGTCGTTTTGGGGCTTTCGGTGGTGACTTCGGTGCCTTCGATGGGCTCGTCGGCCTGCTCTGCCGTTATGGGTTCGGCCACTTCGGCTTCGACCGTCTCGGCGTCGGTGTCTTCGGCGTCTTCGGCCTCGTCGGTGTCTTCGATATCTTCGGTGTCTTCCGCAGTGTCCGAGTCGGCCACCTCTTGGCTCGCCTCGGGGCCCTTCCTGCGGCGAATACGACGCCGTTTGGGTTTCTTCGCCTTGATGGGTTTCGGCGGTGGCGGCGGCAACTCGGCGACAAACGACAGGTAGAACGCGAAGAACCCGAGTACCGCGATCGCGGCGGCGGCGCCGTAAATTCCGAACAACCACTGTCCGGCAGCATCCAGGCTTAGCCAGATCTCGCTGATCGTGGTCCCGATGATCAGCACACCGGCCAGCACATGGGCCACGATCGACCAGGTCCTGATCGACAGTGCCAGCTGTGGGGTACCGAATTCCGGCTTGCGGGTGCGCAGCAGGGTGAACACCACTGGTAGTGCGGCCAGGCCGATCAGCAGGCCTGTCACAATGCGAAGGGCAGTCCCCAACGTGTGGGTGGTGTCGCCCATGAGCTCAGGCCAGCGGGGCAACACAAAATAGAAGTAGAGAACGCTGGCGCCAATCGAAAATAACGCGTGCCACAGTATGGCGACCTTGCGGCCCATACGCCTCCTCATGCTGGTGAGTCCAGGCCAGCCTAAAGGCGACCGACCCGATTCCAGATCATTTTCGTGCCTGGCCGCATCTTGGACCAGCTTCGTCCGCCTGCGGAGGATGCGGGATTTGAACCCGCGAGGGCTGTTAACCCAACCCGCGTTCCAGGCGAGCGCCATAGGCCACTAGGCGAATCCTCCGTGGCCATGGTAGCGGCTGACCCACGCCGACAATCCCGCGGTCGTCGCCGACCGGCGCGATCCAGGTATTACACTCGCGGTGGACCCCGCGCGGCGTCTATCCTGTGAACTCCCCCAGGGCCGGAAGGCAGCAAGGGTCAACGGGCTCTGTCGGGTGCGCGGGGTCCCCTAAAGTCTGGGGCCGCGCTACCAGTGTTACGCCCTGTGCCCCCACGGTGTTCGACAGCGAAAGGGCCCCACGGTGTCGTTCGATTCCCTCAGCGCTGAGGAGCTATCAGCTCTGCACGCACGCCACGAGCAGGATTATGCAGAGCTGCAGGCCAAGAAGCTGGCCTTGGATCTGACCCGCGGCAAACCCTCCCCAGAGCAGTTGGACCTGTCCAACCAGCTGCTGAGCCTGCCCGGCGACGATTACCGCGACCAGGAGGGGACCGACACGCGCAACTACGGCGGCCTGCACGGCATCCCCGGGCTGCGGGCGATATTCGCGGAGTTGCTCGGCATCCCAGTACCCAACCTGATCGCGGGAAACAACTCCAGCCTGGAGTTGATGCACGATCTCGTGGCTTTCTCGATGTTGTACGGCGGCGTGGACTCGCGGCGGCCCTGGAAAGACGAACCCAGCGTCAAGTTCCTCTGCCCCGTCCCGGGCTACGACCGGCACTTCGCCATTACCGAGACGATGGGGATCGAGATGATCCCCATTCCGATGCGCGACGACGGTCCCGATGTTGACCTGATCGAAGAGCTGGTCGACGTCGACCCCGCCATCAAGGGGATGTGGACGGTGCCGGTGTTCGGCAACCCCACCGGCGTCACCTACTCCTGGGAAACGGCTCGCCGCCTGGTCCAGATGCGGACGGCGGCCGCTGACTTCCGATTGTTCTGGGACAACGCTTATGCGGTGCACACGTTGACGCTGGACTTCATCCGCCAGGTCGATATCCTCGGCCTGGCCGCCAAGGCCGGCAACCCCAACCGGCCGTACGTCTTCGCATCCACCTCGAAGATCACCTTCGCCGGCGCCGGCGTCAGCTTCCTAGGCGGATCGCTGGGCAACATCGCGTGGTATCTGCAATATGCGGCGAAGAAGTCGATCGGCCCCGACAAGGTCAACCAACTACGACATCTGCGCTTCTTCGGCGATGCCGACGGGGTACGCCTGCAGATGCTGCGCCACCAGCAGATATTGGCGCCGAAATTCGCCCTGGCGGCCGAAATTCTGGATCAGCGGCTGAGCGATTCCAAGATCGCCTCTTGGACGGAGCCCAAAGGCGGCTACTTCATCAGCCTCGACGTGTTGCCGGGCACAGCGCGCCGGGCCGTCGCCCTGGCCAAGGACGCCGGTATAGCGGTAACCGAGGCGGGCGCGTCGTTCCCGTATCGGAAAGACCCTGAGGACAAGAACATCCGGATCGCGCCTACGTTCCCGTCGATCCCTGACCTGCGCGACGCGGTCGACGGGCTGGCGACCTGCGCGCTGCTGGCCGCATCCGAGTACGTGCTGGGCTACTCGGTACCGACTGTGCGCTGAGCGCAGAAAGCCGCCCTGCGTTCACACTCGACGCCGTGAACGCACACTCGATGCCGGGCGGACCCCGCGGGGTCCGCATCGTCACCGCGCGCGGCCTGATGGCCCGCTTCCTCAGCGGACCCCGCGGGGTCCGCATCGTCACCGCGCGCCGGTAGCCTGCTGACCGTGGCCCTCTACCGCAAGTATCGACCGGCAACCTTCGCCGAAGTGGTGGGGCAGGAGCACGTCACCGAGCCGCTGTCGATTGCCCTGGAAGCCGGCCGGATCAACCATGCGTACCTGTTCTCCGGGCCGCGAGGCTGCGGAAAGACCTCGTCAGCGCGCATCCTGGCCCGGTCGTTGAACTGTGTGCAGGGACCGACGGCCAACCCCTGCGGGGTTTGCGACTCCTGCACGGCGTTGGCGCCCAATGCGCCCGGCAGCATCGACGTGGTGGAACTCGACGCCGCCAGCCACGGCGGTGTGGACGACACCCGCGAGCTGCGGGACCGCGCGTTCTACGCGCCGGCGCAGTCGCGCTACCGGGTGTTCATCGTCGACGAAGCCCACATGGTGACCACCGCGGGGTTCAACGCGCTGCTCAAGATCGTGGAGGAACCGCCGGAACACCTCATCTTCATATTCGCCACCACTGAGCCGGAGAAGGTGCTGCCTACTATTCGGTCGCGTACCCATCACTATCCGTTCCGGCTGCTGCCGCCGCGCACCATGCGGGCATTGATCGGGCGGATTTGTGAGCAAGAGGGCGTCGTCGTCGACGATGCGGTGTATCCGCTGGTGATCCGCGCCGGCGGTGGCTCGCCACGCGACACGCTCTCGGTACTGGATCAGTTGGTGGCCGGCTCTGAAGACGGCCCGAACGGCCTGCGGGTCAGCTACCAGCGGGCGCTGGGGCTGCTGGGCGCCACCGATGTCGCACTGATCGACGACGCCGTCGACGCTTTGGCCGCTTCAGACTCCGCGGCGTTGTTCGGCGCGGTTGAATCGGTGATCGACGCCGGCCACGACCCCCGGCGCTTTGCCACCGATCTCCTGGAGCGCTTCCGCGATCTCATCGTGCTGCAGGCGGTTCCCGACGCGGCAACCCGCGGCGTGGTAGACGCGCCGGAGGACGTGCTGGACCGGATGCGCGAGCAAGCGGCGCGAATCGGGCCGGCGACCCTGACCCGGTACGCCGAGGTGGTACAGGCCGGGTTGGGCGAGATGCGCGGTGCGACGGCGCCACGTTTGCTGCTTGAGGTGGTCTGCGCACGAATGTTGCTGCCTTCGGCCAGTGACGCCGAATCGGCCCTGCTGCAACGGGTCGAACGGATCGAGACCCGGCTGGACATGTCGATCCCCGCCTCCCAAACTGCATCAGTGGCGGCGCCGGTGGCGGCTGTGCCTCCGCGTGCGCCGGCTGAGCCGGCGGCTCCGCCCAGCCCACCTCCTCGCCGGGCTGCGGACGCCAAGTCGTCCGAGCCGAAGCGCAAGCCCGCGCCCGAACCGCCTCCGCCAGCAGCGCCTCCGCCGGCAGCGCCCGAACCGGCGCCTGCCCCGGGTGAGCTCAACGCGGCCGCGGTACGAACCATGTGGCCGACGGTGCGCGACAAAGTACGTCAGCGCAGCCGCACCACCGAGGTGATGCTGGCGGGCGCAACCGTTCGCGCCGTGGAGGACAACACGTTGGTGCTGACCCACGAATCGGCGCCGCTGGCCAAGCGGCTGTCCGAACAGCGCAACTCAGATGTCATCGCCGAAGCACTCAAAGACGCCCTGGGGGTGGACTGGCGGGTCCGCTGTGAGGCCGGCGCCCCGGCGCCCGCCGGGGCCAACCCTTTGCCCGTTAAGGAGGAGGAAGCGCCGGTCCCTGAAGTGGATTCTGCTCAGCGCGACGAAGAGGAACACATGCTCGCTGAAGCCGGCCGCGGCGACCCATCGGCGCCGCGTCGCGACCCGGAAGAGGCTGCACTCGAACTGCTGCAGAACGAACTGGGTGCCCGTCGTATCGACGGTGGCTGAGGAGTGGGCCAATCAGGCCGGCCCGGCGACGATGCGCGCCGCGTAGCGGCGGGCTGAGGAGTGGGCCAATCAAACTAGGGCGTCCACCAAGGCCGCAACGGCAGGCTGTCGTCGCCCATTGCGTCAACGTTGGCCGCCAGCACGTGGTGCAGCTGAAGATTGTTTTGTTCGAAGCCAACCCGTGACGCTGCCATGTACAGGCCCCACACCTTTGCGGTCGCCAAACCGACCTCGGCGACTGCGTGGTCCCAGTTTTCGACGAGGTTGCGGCACCAATCGCGCAGCGTCATCGCGTAGTGATGGCGGATGTTCTCCGCGTGGAGCACTTCAAAACCGGCGTCCTGGATCGCCATGACAATGCGTCCCGAGCCGGTCAGCTCCCCGTCAGGGAAGACGTAGCGGTCAGTGAATCCGCCCGCAAACGAGATCTGCTTATTGTCCTGGCGGGTGATGCAGTGGTTGAGCAACAGGCCGCCGGTGCGCAACCTCGACTGGAGGAAGCCGAAGTAAGCGGGGTAATTCTTGACGCCGATGTGCTCGGTCAGCCCGATCGAAGAAACGGCATCGAACCCCGTCTCGGGCACGTCGCGGTAGTCGGAGTGACGCACCTCGGCCAGGTCCGTCAGCCCCTCGTCCTCGATCGCTTTTTGCGCCCACTTCGCCTGCTCGGCCGACAGTGTGGCACCGATAGCGTGGACACCGTGCCGGGCGGCGTAGCGCACCATTCCACCCCACCCGCAGCCGACGTCGAGCAGTCGGTCACCCGGCTGGAGCCGGAGCTTCTCGAAAATCAGCCGGTACTTGTAATCCTGGGCCTCTTCCAGCGTTGCGTCGGCGTCCGGATAGACCGCGCAGGTGTAGGTCATCGACGGCCCGAGCACCCGTTCGTAGAAGGTGTTGGAGACGTCGTAGTGGTGGTGAATGGCGTCGGCGTCGCGAGTCTTGCTGTGCATCAAGCCGTCGGCGACCCGCCGCCACCGCGGCGGTGTCTCCTGCGGCGGCGGCGCGATCGGCAACATATTTTCGAGGCCGATCGAGCGGACGACATTGGCCAGCACCCGCGCCGATGGCCGTCTGAAGTGGACCCTGTCGGTGAGCGTCTTGAGCAGCTCGTATGGATCGCCGGGATGTACGCCGTACAACTGCAGGTCACCCGACACGTAGGCGCGGGCAAGACCGAGTTCGCCGGGCGCTGTGGCCAGGTAGGTGGCGCCGCGGGGCGATCGGAGATCGAGCCCCAGTTCGGCATCATCGGTTCCGGCTGTGCTGCCGTCGTACGCGGTGAACTTGAGGGGGTGCCGCCCGGTTGCGGTGAAGATCGCCAGAACCTCGGCCATGCTGAGTTTGCCCGTAGCGCGTTGCGGCTCTCTTGTTGTGGTCATCTCCGTTGAACCGCCTTTGCGTAGAGGTCAAGAAGACGCAAATCGGGATCATAAGTCTTCTTCACTGTGATGTAGGCCTCACCGCCATAGAGCTCGTCGAACTCTTCCCGGGTGTAGAAGGAGTCGGAGTACAGCGACTTGTGCCCGTTGAGCGCACTCGCTTTCGCCTCGATCGCCCTGTTGGTCATACCCTCCGTGGCGCCAACCGGGACCGAAGACCAGAACCCGATGTTGACGTAGGTGTGGTCTGGCCGGATCGGATACAGCGGCCAGCCGTCGTGATCGCGAAGCCGCAATGGGCACAACCAGATCGGTGTAATGGGCACGTTGTCTAGGAACCACTCCAAGAAGTCGCGCGTCCGTTCGATCGGCACCTCGATGTCCTGCACCACCCGCTCACGTGGCGGGCGACCGTTGCGTGCCTCGATCCGATCGGCGATGCTGAAGCGCCGGTCGATGGCCACGAGCTTCGAGTAGACGCTGCTGCGCAGGTACCGGCGTGGCCACCAGCGCCGCAGCCGCGGGTCCTGGACGCCAAACACGCGTGAGCACCAAAACCAATCGGTGTCCCAGCGCCAGAAGTAGTCGTGAATCGTCAGCCGGTCGTCTTTGACACCTTCGGCGCTTGCACTGCCTGCAGTGCCTTGCAGCCCTGCTGACTCGTGTTGGATCGACCGGTAGTAGATGCTTTTTCCGGTGTAGTCACTGACCGGTCCCGGGGTGGTGGTCCGCCATCCGACGCATAGATAGCTTTCGTCGGCGCTGAACACCACCCCGTCGAGATAGTCGACCGGAGTGCCGCCGCGTCCGCCGGTATCGACGATGCGTTCCATCGCCGCGACCATCTCGCTCAAAGAGTAGAATCGGACGTGCCGCAGCGCCACGAATGGAGCGACGGGCTCCAGCTCGATCCGGAGTCTTGTCAAATACCCCAGTGTCCCATAAGAATTGGGGAAAGCGCGAAACAAGTCGGAGTGCTGGGTGCGGGATGCGGTGAGCAATTCACCGGCGCCGGTGAGGATATCCATCTCCAGCACCGATTCATGTGGCAGGCCGTTGCGAAACGACGCCGACTCGATACCCAAGCCGCTGACCGCTCCGCCGAGGGTGATGGTCTTCAGTTGCGGGACCACCAGCGGCGAAAGGCCGTAAGGCAAGGTTGCGGCTACTAGGTCCTCATATGTGCACATGCCGGCCACGTCGGCGGTGCGGGTTTCGGGATCGACACCGAGAACGCCGGTCAGCCCCGAGGTATCCAGCCCGCGCGCATCGCGTTTGGTGCGGGCGCGGAACAGATTTGAGGTGGGCTTGGCCAGCCGAACCGCGGACGTTGCCGGGATGGACCGATAACTCGCCATCAACCGCTCAACGGCCGACGTGTGAGCCGACAGTGCAGACTCAGGGGCAGGCATCACATATACCCTAGTCTTCGGAAACAGCCCGTGCAGCCGAACGGGGGCGGGATCACAAAAGGAGTTGCGCCTGATGGGACAGGTAAGCGCAGCCAGCACGGTCTTGATCAATGTTGAGCCCGCGGCCACACTCGCAGCGGTGGCGGATTATCAAACCGTCCGGCCGAAAATCCTGTCTCCGCAGTACAGCGAGTACCAGGTGCTGCAGGGCGGGCAGGGTCCGGGCACAGTCGCCAAGTGGAAGCTACAGGCCACCAAATCGCGTGTTCGCGACGTGCAGGTCGACGTTGATATCGCCGGCCACACCGTCATCGAGAAGGACGCCAACTCTTCGATGATCACCAACTGGACGGTGGCTCCTGCGGGACCCGGGTCCAGCGTCACCGTGAAGACCACCTGGACGGGCGCGGGCGGCGTCAAGGGCTTCTTCGAAAAGACCTTTGCGCCACTGGGACTGAAGAAGATTCAGGCCGAGGTTCTGGCCAACCTGAAGAACGAACTGGAGAGCAGCTAGCGCGCCTGGCCCTGGGTGGCCAGGAAGCCCGCGACGCCGCGGACGAGTGCGTCGGCGTATTTCTGTCTGCCGTCGGGGGACTCCATCAGCGCAGAGTCGACGGGGTTCTTCATGTTGCCGCACTCGACCAGAATCGAAGGATATTGCGCCAGGTTAAGGCCGGCCAGATCCGAACGCCCGTACAGACCGTCCTGGCCGATGTAGTTAGCGGGCGGAATACCGGAGGCCTGCAACTGATCGCGCATGATTCGGGCGTACTGCACCGACGGCCCGGACTGGGCCGCATTCAGCGGCGGTGCCGAGTAGTTGACGTGGAATCCTCGCCCGGACGCCGGGCCGCCGTCGCCGTGGATGCTCAGGATCGCGTTGGGGCGCAACGAATTGGCCATGTTGGCGCGTTCATCGACACACGCTCCCAGCCCACTGTCGTTGCCGCGTGACATGGCCGTCCGTACTCCCAGGGCATTCAGCTCAGCGCGGACCCGCAGCGCGGTGTCCCAGGTGAACGTGTGCTCCTGGTAGCCGCTGTTGGTCGACGTTCCGCTGGCCTGGCAGTCCTTGGTGCCGCCGCGACCGGTGGGCACCTGGCGGCCGATGGATGCGTCATTGGCGCCGTTGTGGCCGGGGTCGATGAAAACGACCATGCCGGCGATATTCGATGGGGTCGCGGCTGCGGTCGGGGTGATTGCTACCCAAGCAGCGACAAGTACGCCGACGACCATTCTGATGCCGACACGTCTGCTAACTCGTAGGTTCACGGCGCAAAGGTAACGTCACGCGGACTACGCTGAGTGTTTCGAATCGCCCAACACCGCAGGCGAGACCAACTCGAGACCAAGATGCGAGGGGACTGTCATGCAACCCGGAGGCGATATGTCAGCGCTGCTCGCTCAAGCGCAGCAGATGCAGCAAAAACTATTGGCGGCCCAGCATCAGCTGGCGAACGCTGAGATTCACGGTCAAGCCGGCGGCGGTTTGGTCAAAGTCGTCGTCAAAGGCAGCGGCGAGGTGGTCGCGGTGCAGATCGATCCCAAGGTCGTCGACCCCGGAGACATCGAGACGTTGCAGGACTTGATCGTCGGCGCCATGGCCGACGCGTCCAGGCAAGTCACCGCAATGGCGCAGGAGCGGCTGGGGTCGCTGGCCGGTGGCATGGGCGCCCCACCGGCTCCGCCGGCTGCGCCGGCCCCGCCAACTCAGAACCCGGAACTCTGACTTTGTACCGACATGTTTGAGGGACCGGTCCAGGATCTGATCGACGAGCTCGGCAAGCTGCCGGGTATCGGGCCAAAGAGCGCGCAGCGCATCGCCTTCCACCTGTTGTCAGTCGAACCGCCGGACATCGACCGGCTGACCGCCGTGCTGGGGAAGGTGCGCGACGGCGTGCGGTTCTGTGCGGTGTGCGGCAACGTCTCCGACGAGGAGCGTTGCCGGATCTGCGCCGACCCGCGCCGGGACGGCTCACAGGTGTGTGTCGTCGAGGAGCCCAAGGATGTCCAGGCCGTCGAGCGCACCCGTGAATTTCGCGGCCGGTACCACGTGCTGGGAGGTGCGCTCGATCCGCTGTCTGGAGTCGGTCCCAATCAGCTGCGGATCCGCGAGCTGCTGAGCCGCATCGGTGAGCGGGTCGACGATGTCGACATCACCGAGGTGATCATCGCCACCGACCCCAATACCGAAGGTGAGGCCACCGCCACCTACCTGGTTCGGATGCTGCGCGATATCCCGGGCCTGACCGTGACGCGGATTGCGTCCGGGCTGCCGATGGGCGGTGACCTGGAGTTCGCCGACGAGCTGACCTTAGGCCGCGCGCTCACCGGCCGCCGGGCCATGGTCTAACGCTCTCGTCCCGGCGCAGCCGTGGCAGCCCTAGCGAGCCGCTAGTCGCTCGCGGCGCAACAACTCCACTTCGGTCAGCTCCAGCGGCGTCAGCTCACCCACCACCTTGCTCAGCAGCAGGTCAGCCAGCTGCGCGTTGCGGGCCAGACACGGTCCGTGCATGTAAGTGGCGACCACACTGCCCTGAACCGCGCCGTCAAAGCCGTCGCCGGCCCGGTTGCCCGCGCCCTTGACCACTGCGCCCAGCGGCGACGCGGCGGGACCCAGAATGGTGCCTCCGCGGTGGTTTTCGAAGCCGGTGAGGGTTTCTGTCACGCCGGCCAGCAACGGCTTGGTCACCAGCTCACCGATGGTCCGCGTTTCTTGCGGTGAGGTGGTCGCATCCAGCAGGCCAACGCCGTCGACCCGTTCCCCTGACGATGTCTCGTACCAATGCCCGAGCACCTGGACAGCCGCACAGATCGCCACCACCGGCGCACCCCGGGCAGCCGCGCGCTGCAGGCCCGGGTACCGCACGAGGTGCCTGGTGGCCAGCCGCTGCGCGTAGTCCTCGGCACCGCCCAGCGTGTACAGCTCTAACGACTCGGGCACCGGATCGGCCAGCGTGATCTCGACAATCTCAGCGGCAATACCCCGCAAGAGCAGCCGTTGGCGCAGCACCACGGCGTTACCGCCGTCGCCGTAGGTGCCCATGACGTCGGGCAACACCAACCCGATGCGGACCTTCGACTCAGCCATGGCGTGCCAACCTGCGCTGCAGCTGAAGGAACGCCGTGTAGTTGGCGACCACTTCCACTCGCCCGGGCGGGCAGGACGCGATGGCCGCCATGGTGTCGTGCACCAGGGTGTGCTCGACGTCTGCGTACCCGAGGCGCACCGCGAGGTCGGTGCCACGCTCGCCTGCGGCTACCACGGGGGTCCCTTCCAAGGTCTCCTTGAAGTGTTCGAAGCGCACGTCCCACAGCCAAGACAGGTCCTCGCCGTCAGGCACCTGCCCGTTGACCGAGATGACCACCCCGGCCGCGTGCTTGTCCACCATTGATAACGCTTCCTGCCAGCCGGCCGGATTTTTGGCCAGCAGGATTCGCGCGTCGTGTTCGCCGATACGGACGGTCCGGTAGCGTCCGGCTACTTCGTCGACCCCGGAAACAGCCGCGACGGCCAAAGCCGGATCGGCGCCAAGGGCGACGGCGGCGGCGACGGCCTGGGCGGCGTTGCCGCGATTCACCGAGCCGGGCAGCGCCAGCCGCATCGACAGGGCCAGCCCGTCGGGCCCGTAGAGGGTGTCGTCGTCGAACCACCAGTGCGGGCTGGGCCGCTTGAAGTCGGCGCCGGTGCTGTACCAGTGGCCCTTGTCGCGGACGATGACCTCGCCGCTGCGCGGACAGCTAACCGAGTCGCCGGACCACGCGCCGCCCGCGGCCACCCACACCACGTTCGCGCTGTCGTACGCCGCCGAGGTCATCAACACGTCGTCACAATTGGCGACCACGACCGCCTTCGGATGCCGGGCCAGGCCGGACCGCAGCGTGCGTTCGATCACGTTGATCTCGCCGACCCGGTCCAACTGGTCGCGCGACAGGTTGAGTAGGACGATGACGCTGGGTTTTACTGCGTCGGAAACGTGCGGCACGTGCATCTCGTCGACTTCCAGGGCCGCCAGCCCGGCCTGGCGGTCAGCGGCCAGCGCGGCTACCAATCCGGCGTCCATGTTGGCGCCCTCGGCGTTGGTGGCCACTGATCCTTTTGGGCCCAACGTCTCTAGCGCGGCCGCGGTCATCCGGGTGGTCGTCGACTTGCCGTTGGTCCCGGTGACGACGACGGTGCGCCGGCCCGCCCCGAGCTGTCGCAGAATCGAGCGGTCCAGCGTCATCGTGACCAGGCCGCCGATCATCGCCCCGGCCCCGCGTCCGGTGAACCGCGACGCCCACCGCGCGCTCGCCCCTGCGGCGAGGGCCAGACGTGCGCGGGTGGTAACCACCCGCGCAGTTTAAGGGCGATCGCAAGCTCGGCGCTTTTTGCCGGGCGCGGCGGGTCGCCGTCATCGAGTTCAGGGCGATCGCAAGCTCGGCGCTTTTTGCCGGGCGCGCCGGGTCGCCGTCATCGAGTTCAGTGCCGACACGATGCGCAGCGACCAGGTGATGTCGGTCTGACGTGCCATCCTCAGTTTCATGAACCCGATGTCCTGGGGTCGGCCGGCCAGCGAGCCGGACGCGGGTTGGGCCGTCATCGACGTCGAGACCTCGGGTTTTCGGCCGGGTCAGGCGCGGGTCATCAGTCTTGCGGTGCTCGGCCTCGACGCCGACGGCCGCGTGGAGCAATCCGTGGTCAGCCTGCTCAATCCCGGGGTGGACCCGGGTCCCACCCATATACATGGCCTGACCGCCGCGATGCTCGAAGATCAGCCGCAATTCGCCGACATGGTTGGAGACGTGGTCGAGGTGCTGCGCGGCCGGACCCTGGTGGCACACAATGTCGCGTTCGACTATGCCTTCCTGGCCGCGGAGGCCGAGATCGCCGGAGCCGAACTCCCCGTCGACAACGTCATGTGCACGGTCGAGCTGGCCCGGCGACTGAACCTCGGCATCCAGAATCTGCGATTGGAGACGCTCGCGGCGCACTGGGGCGTGACCCAGGAACGGCCGCACGACGCCTTCGACGACGCTGTGGTGTTGACCGGAGTGCTGGCAGCAGCCCTCGAGCGGGCGCGCGAACACGACATCTGGCTGCCCGTGCATCCGGTGACCCGGCGCCGGTGGCCCAACGGCCGGGTGACGCACGACGAGCTGCGACCGCTGAAGGTGCTGGCTTCCCGGATGCCCTGCCCGTATTTCAACCCGGGGCAATATGTCCGCGGCAGGGCGCTGGTTCAGGGCATGCGGGTGGCCCTGGCGGCCGAGGTGGCCCGGACGCATGAGGAGCTCGTCGAGCGGATCCTGCACGCCGGGTTGGCATATAGCGACGCCGTCGACCGCCAGACCTCGCTGGTGATCTGCAACGACGAAGCCGCCGAGCAGGGCAAGGGCTACCTCGCCCGGCAACTCGGGGTTCCGGTTCTCTCCGACGCGCTGTTCATGGACCGTGTCCGGGCCGTCGTCGGCGGGACCAGCATCGAGGAATTCGCCGACGCCTCCGCGCTCGACGAGCAGCTCGCCTTGTTCTGACGGGGCTAAGACGGCTTCGACCCAGGCGGAGGCTTTGTGGTCACGTGCTCAAGCGCTGGATCTACCTCACGGTCGTGGCCGACGATTGTGCACAGGCCCAGAAGTTGGTAGGGACGCTGTCGCGCAGCTGACCTAGGAGCCGCTCTAGCCGCGCGAAGCCCGGTTGACCGCCGACACCACGGCACGCAGCGACGCGGTGGTGATCGACGGGGCTATGCCCACGCCCCACACCGTCCGGCCAGATACCGAGGCCTCCACATAGGCCGCGGCCTGAGCGTCGTCGCCGGCACTCATCGCGTGCTCGGAGTAATCCAGCACGGCCACCTCGAAGCCGACGCCACCCAGCGCGTCGACGAAAGCGGCAAGCGGACCATTGCCTGCGCCGGTGATCTCGGTCTCCACCCCGCCGATCTTGACGGTCGCGGTGATGGTGGTCGGGCCGCTGTCTTCCTCGGAGGCGTCGACCCGCTGCTTGATGCGCTCCAGCGGCAGGATGGGAGCGAGATACTCCTCGGAGAACGCGTCCCACATTTCCTTCGGCGAGACCTCACCGCCCTCGCCCTCGGTGATCTTCTGGATTACCTGGGAAAACTCGATCTGCAGCCGTCGCGGCAGTGCCAGCCCGTGGTCAGCCTTCATGATGTAGGCCACCCCGCCTTTGCCGGACTGCGAGTTGACTCGGATCACGGCCTCGTAGGTGCGCCCGACGTCCTTGGGGTCGATCGGCAGATACGGCACTTGCCACAGCATGTCGTCGACGTCCTCGTCGGCCTCATCGGCAGCCACCTTCATCGCGTCCAGCCCCTTGTTGATGGCGTCCTGGTGGCTACCGGAGAACGCGGTGTAGACCAGGTCGCCGCCGTAGGGGTGACGCTCGGGCACCGGCAGCTGGTTGCAGTACTCCACTGTGCGCCGGATCTCGTCGATGTTGGAGAAGTCGATCTGTGGGTCCACGCCGCGGGAGAACAGGTTCAGTCCCAGCGTCACCAGACACACGTTGCCGGTGCGCTCCCCGTTGCCGAACAGGCAGCCTTCGATCCGGTCGGCGCCGGCCTGATAGCCCAATTCTGCTGCGGCGACGGCGGTTCCGCGGTCGTTGTGCGGATGCAGACTCAGGATGACGGATTCCCGGTTGGTTAGGTTGCGGCTCATCCACTCGATGGAGTCGGCGTAGACGTTCGGGGTAGCCATCTCCACGGTGGCGGGCAGGTTGAAGATGATCGGGTTGTCCGGCGTCGGTTGGATGATCTCGCCGACGGCGTCGCACACCTGTTTGGCGTATGCCAGTTCGGTGCCCGTGTAGGACTCCGGCGAGTACTCGAAGCGCCACTGGGTACCCGGGTACTTGGCGGCCTCCTCTACGCACTTGCGAGCGCCGTCGGTCGCGATGGCCTGCACCACGGCCCGGTCGGCGCGAAAGACTACGCGGCGCTGCAGGATTGACGTCGAGTTGTAGAAATGCACGATGACCCGCGAGGCACCCTCGCAGGCCTCGAACGTGCGCTCGATCAGTTCCGGTCGGCACTGGGTCAGTACCTGGATGGTGACGTCGTCGCGAATGGCGCCGTCGGTGATGATGTCGCGAACGAAGTCGAAATCGGTGTGGCTGGCCGACGGGAACCCGACTTCAATCTCCTTGTAGCCCATATGCACCAGCAGGTCGAACATGCGGCGCTTGCGGGCCGGGCTCATCGGGTCGATCAGCGCTTGGTTGCCGTCGCGCAGATCCACCGCACACCACAGCGGCGCGTGGCTTGTGACACGGTCGGGCCAACAGCGGTCGGCCAGCCGGATGGGCTCGACTTCGTCGGCGAACGGCCGGTACCGGTTGACCGGCATCGACGAACCGCGCTGGGGGTTCCAAGTGGGCTGGCCGGGCCCGGGTGGGCCCGCGGGTTTTATGACGGTTCGCGCCGACACGTAGACGTCGGGACTTGAAGACTCGGGAAAGTTGGTCACTAGTTGCTCCGGGATGTTCAGAAGGAACTTCAGACCGGCGCATCGCGAAACCCC
>Ga0209248_10000355_pt1 | contig 14920 bp, 13 predicted proteins | sample BogFormECP04_OM1_FD_188241 | JGI IMG/M metagenome (GOLD analysis project Ga0209248, IMG submission 188241) | Bog forest soil microbial communities from Calvert Island, British Columbia, Canada - ECP04_OM1 (SPAdes) (version 2) | ecosystem: Environmental > Aquatic > Freshwater > Wetlands > Bog ... | reverse complement strand
ATATATAAATAAAGTTATTTATATATTAAAAACTGTGCGCGTGATCGTCTGAATATAGCGAAAGCAGTAAGCAAAAAATGTAGGCCTGGATTATGCAAATTGCTACTTCAAACAATAGGTATCCAATTGATACAGAGATTAGTAACACAGAACCGAAACCTGAGGTAAAAAATGAGGCTGCACAATAAATTCCTACTAATCTTAGCACAATGTGACCTGCTCTTATATTAGCTGCTAATCGAAAGGATAGAGTTAATGGGCGTACTATAATTCTTGTTGTTTCGATTAATACTAAGAATGGGTTTAATCAATCAGGGGCTCCATCAGGTAAGAAATGAGCTACGGATGCTTTAAATGATTTAGTAAATCTAGATAGGACTATTCTTAATCATACAGGTAATCCAATAGTTAGGGTGAAAATTAGATGCCTGGTAGTTCTAAATATATATGGAATAAGACCAAATAGATTAATTAAGATGATGGCTACGAAAATTGATGACACTAAGGATCTTAATCCTTTTAAATGTACTGTGTTAGTTCGTGAAAGTTGGGTAAAGATTAGTTGTACAATTTCGTTTATGAATGATGATTTTCGTGAACCGATCACTCAAAATGATGATTGTATAAGAAGAACTAGAAGAATATTGATCGATAAAAAGATTCTATTGGTAGGAACTACTGTGTTAAATATAAATGGATCAAATGATGAAAAAATATCAGGTATCATTCAAAACATGGAGTTGTCCGTTGGAGGCTTTGAAGGCCACTAGTTTATATTAACTTAATGTTTTACACTTTTAATAAATTATCTCAAGTGTTAGATAAAATTGGGTTAATTAAGTAGAATAAGAAGTAAATTACTGTAAATGATTGACCAATTAAGATATATGGATCTTCAACGGGTCGGCCCCCAATTCATGTAAGAATTGCTCAGGATGACACTAATATTCAAAATAGGAGTTGATTTATAGGGTAAAATGCAAATCCTCGTTTATTTATTTGGGAGGTGAAAGGGAGAATAAATAAAATTAGAAGGGCAGCGAATAAGGCAATTACTCCCCCTAATTTATTAGGAATAGATCGAAGAATAGCATATACTCATAGGAAGTATCATTCTGGGGCAATATGAACTGGAGTTACTAATGGATTAGCCAAAAGGAAGTTTTCAGGGTCGGTTATTAAATTTGGAGCAAATAAAATAATAATTATGAATAAGAATATAGCAATAACATACCCTAGTATATCTTTTACTGAGTAGTATATGTGGAAAGGCACTCGATCTGAATTACATTCAATTCCTAAAGGATTGTTAGATCCCGTTTGATGTAAAAATAAGATATGAAGGATTACTACTACTGCTAAGATAAATGGTAGAATAAAATGGAAAGCAAAGAATCGATTTAAGGTAGCGTTATCTACTGCAAATCCACCTCAAATTCACTCTACTAATATTTTTCCAATATAGGGAATAGCTGAGAATAAATTTGTAATTACTGTAGCTCCTCAGAAGCTTATTTGACCTCATGGTAGTACATATCCTATAAAGGCTGTTGCTATTGTAAGAATAAATAAAATTACACCTAAATTTCAAGTTTCAATGAATGAGAAGGATCCATAGTAGATTCCGCGACCTGTGTGAAGATATAAGAATAAGAAAAATATAGATGCTCCATTGGCATGGATAGATCGAAGGATTCATCCATAATTTACATCTCGGGAGATGTGAGCTACAGATGAAAATGCTATTTCAATATTTGGAACATAATGTATTGACAGGAATAGCCCTGTTACAATTTGAATTACTAAGCAAAATCCAAGAAGAGAACCATAGTTTCATCAAATTGAAATATTATTTGGTGCTGGAAGATCAATTAGTGAACCATTTAAAATTTTAATTACTGGGTGGGTGGTTCGAATAGATTTAAACATATTAGAAAAATGGCCGTAATGGGCCTTTATTATGAATAGAAATCTTTACTACAACTACTATAGTAAATAATAAAATTAATGCTAGTATAATTAAAGTAATAATGTTAGATTTTTCATATAGAATGTTAGTTTGTACAGTGTATTCAATGTTTATTGGTGTGGATATATTTAATATAAATGAGATGAATGTTAATGCTAGTAAAGAAGAGAGCAATAATCTAAATACTAAGATTACAGATAAATTTTGATTCGGAGTAATAGCTACAAAATATGAAAATATTACTAGTATTCCACCAATATAAATTAGGAAAATTAATAGGGCTACTCATGAGGATATTGATATAGAAAATGTAATAGATAATATTAATGCCAGGATTAAAATTAATAGGCCCATAGTTAAAGGATTTATTGCAGCTGAAGCTGTAAAGGTAGTTGCTGTAATGATTAAGATTATTAGAGATAGTATCATGTTATAATTATGAGAGTTGAACTCATTCTGTTGGTTTCAAAGGCCAAAGTGCACCCTACACTAATTTATAATAGTTAAGATCTTCATCAATAAACACAAAGGTATAAACAGATTCATACTACGTCAACAAAATGTCAGTATCAAGCTGCAGCTTCAAAGCCGAAGTGATGCCCATTAGAAAAATGATGAGAGGCTACTCGTGCTAAACATACTAATAAGAATGTGGATCCAATTAAAACGTGGAGACCATGGAATCCAGTTGCTACAAAAAATGTTGATCCGTATACTCTATCAGAAATTGCAAATGAGGCTTCTATGTATTCTCCTGCTTGAAGAACAGTGAAATAAGCACCTAAGGCAACAGTTAGGAATAGAGCTTGAATTGAGTTTGATCGTCTATTTTCTATTAAACTGTGATGAGCTCATGTTACTGTAACACCTGAGGCTAAGAGAACAGCTGTATTTAATAAAGGTACTCTATAAGGGTTTAATGGATGAATTCCTGAGGGTGGTCAGCAGCACCCTAGTTCTGGAGTTGGAGATAATCTTCTATGAAAGAATGATCAGAAGAATGCAAAGAAAAATAAAACTTCAGAAGTAATAAATAAAATTATTCCCCATCGTAATCCAGTTGTTACATAAGAGGTGTGGTGCCCTATAAAGGTACCTTCTCGAACTACATCTCGTCATCATTGAAATATAGAGATAATAATTAATACAAGAGAAAATAAAAAGCATAAGATTCCATATCCGTGAAATCATCTAGCTAATCCAACAGCTAATGTGAAGGCTCCAATAGATGAAGTTAAAGGTCAAGGTCTGTATTCAACTAAGTGAAATGGTTGTCGTATCATTTATGATTTTTAAATATTTAATCTTTTTACTTGGAAGGTAAGTGTACTTTATATACTAAAATCATTATAAGGGAGTGTTACTCGTATATAAATTTACAGTTTATAGCTTATCTCGGCCACCTTATATATTAACTATCATTTTCATGAGTTAGAAGAAACATTTTTTGCTGTTAAGTTTGGGCATTTAAATGAGTTTGGTTGATTTCATCAGTTAGAGGATATAATAAGTGAGATAATTGCTCAGAATGAAGCAATTGCTACTAATCAATTTATTGGGGATAAGTGAGGCATTTAAAGTTCACCATTAGGTAATTGTGGCTTGACAAGCTACTGTTATAAATTAACTAGAACTTTAATTAAAATTGGAAATTCAATTTATAAAAGATTTTAAATTTACAGATTCGATTGCAATTGGTATAAATGAATGGTTAGCTCCGCAAATTTCTGAGCATTGTCCATAGAACACTCCAGGTTGACTTATAGTAAATCCAAGTTGATTTAGGCGACCAGGAACTGCATCTACTTTTACTCCTAATGATGGTACAGTTCAAGAATGAATGACATCGGCAGCTGTCACTAATACCCGAATTTCTAAGTGTATAGGTAGAACTACTCGGTTATCTACTTCTAGAAGTCGGAATTCTCCTGGGGCAAGATCTGATACTGGTACTATATATGAGTCTATTTCTACGTCTATAAAGTCTGAATATTCATATCTTCAATATCATTGATGACCAATTGCTTTAAGTGTCATCCCTGGCTGACTTAATTCGTCAGTTAGATACAATAGTCGAAGAGATGGTAATGCTAGGAACAGTAAAATAATGGCTGGAAGAATTGTTCATACTGTTTCAATTTCCTGTGCCTCTATTAAATATCGATTTGTGTAGGAGTTAATTATAATTGAGTAGAATGCATAGGTTACTACTGACATTACTAAGGTTAAAATAACTAATGTAAGATCATGGAATGAGATTATTTGAAGTATGATTGGAGATGCGGCATCTTGGAATAGTAGTTGACCTCAGGTCATACTAAGTGAGCTAAATAAATTAGCACAGGCCTAATTAACAAATAGGTGCCTTTGGCATTCACTTAAAATTGGAGTTGAAATTAGTCCTGTTTCTCTTAAGTTATGAAAATCTAATGGGAGTATTTCATTTCATTCTATAGCAGTTGCCATATTTGATGTTGATACTACACCTCGTTGTGCTGAAAATCTTTCTCATAAAATAAAGATGAATATTATTAGTGCAATAAATGAAAGAAGAGAACCAAATGAAGATACTACATTTCATTTTATAAATGCATCAGGATAATCTGAATAACGACGAGGTATACCTCTTAGTCCTAAGAAGTGTTGTGGAAAGAAGGTTAAATTTACACCAATAAATATTAGGTAGAATTGAGCTTTTGTTCATCGTTGATGAAGTGTTAGACCTGTAAATAAAGGAAATCAGTGAGTAAATGCTGCAAAAATAGCAAATACTGCACCCATTCTTAAAACATAGTGGAAATGTGCTACTACGTAGTATGTATCATGAAGTATAATATCTAAGGCTGAGTTTGATAAAATGATTCCTGTTACTCCTCCAGTAGTAAATAAGAAAATAAACCCAATTGCTCATAGTATAGGAGCTGTATATTTAATATTTGATCCATGAAGAGTAGCTAGTCACCTAAATACTTTAATTCCTGTAGGTACAGCAATAATTATTGTAGCAGCTGTAAAATAGGCACGTGTATCTACATCCATTCCCACTGTAAATATGTGGTGGGCTCATACAATAAAACCTAAAACTGCAATTCCTAGTATAGCATAAATTATACCTAGAGTACCGAATGGTTCAAGCTTAGCACTGTAATGTGCTACAATATGAGAGATTGCACCAAATCCTGGTAGAATTAAAATATAAACTTCAGGATGTCCGAAAAATCAAAATAAGTGTTGATATAAAATAGGATCCCCTCCTCCAGCTGGGTCAAAGAATGATGTATTTAAATTTCGATCTGTTAATAGCATTGTAATAGCTCCTGCTAATACTGGGAGTGATAATAGTAATAATACTACCGTAATTACTACTGCCCATACAAATAATGGGATTCGTTCTAATCGTAAACCTTGTCATCGTATGTTAATTACTGTAGTAATAAAGTTTACAGCTCCTAAAATAGATGAAGCTCCAGCTAAATGAAGAGAAAAAATTGCTAGATCTACTGATGGACCTGCGTGAGCTAGATTCCTAGATAGTGGTGGATACACAGTTCATCCTGTACCTGCACCTTTTTCAACGGCTGCTGAAGAAATAAGAAGTATAAGAGATGGAGGGAGAAGTCAGAATCTTATATTATTTAATCGTGGGAATGCTATGTCAGGGGCTCCTAGTATTAAAGGTAAAAGTCAGTTTCCAAATCCACCAATAAATACTGGTATTACAAGAAAGAAAATTATTAAAAATGCATGTGCTGTTACAATTGTATTGTACAATTGATCTCTACCTAGGAATGACCCTGGCTGGCTTAGTTCAATTCGAATTAAAAGTCTTATAGCTGCACCAAGTATTCCTGCTCAAACTCCTAAAATAAAATAAAGTGTTCCAATGTCTTTGTGGTTCGTTGAGTATAATCATCGCATATATAAGTATAAAAATTGGTATTGAGAATAATAAAGTTAAAGGTACTGTTATGTAATAGTTTATTGGAAGGTGGTTAAATTTTATATTTGGTCTTAATGATAAAGCAGGAGTTAATAATATTCTAAATGTAATATTTAGGTAAAAGTATAAGTTTATCATAGCCCCTATAATTAATATAATTAAAATGTATGGATTTGAGTTAGCTAAAATTTCAATAGTTATTCATTTAGGTATGAATCCTGTTAGTGGAGGTAATCCTCCTAAAGATAAGAGTAGAAGTGGAATTATAGATTGAAGAATAGGAGCTTTTGAAATTAATTTATTTATTGTCATTCTATGGGACATAGAAAATTTATGAAAGATTATAAAAATTGGCGTAATTAAAGCTGAGTAAATAATAAAATATAAAATTGTTGGAATAAATTTATTTATTGCTGCTAATCTAACTATTCATCCTATATGAGTAATTGATGAATAAGCTATGATAGTACGTAAGTGAACTTGATTTATACCAATAGCTCCTCCAATTAGGGCATTAATAGCAGCAAGAGATAATAAAATATTAGTTGAGATACCTGCTATAATAAAGGTAATAAGTGATAAAGGGGCAAGTTTTTGCCATGTAGATAAAATTAAACATGATAGTCATGAGATTGATGTTATAACTGAAGGATATCATAAATGGCAAGGAGCTATCCCAATTTTTAATATTAAAGACATTAATAGTAGGATCCTTATGTAATTTCTAGGGGCTGAATTTATAAATCATAATGATATTCTTGATATTAATATAATTCTTGATCCTAGAGCTTGAGCTAGAAAGTATTTAATTGATGCTTCTGTTTCTTGATTTGAATTAGAGATTATAATTAATGGAATAAATGATAATAGATTTAATTCTATTCCTGCCCATAAAAATAATCAGTTTGAGCTTGAAATTACTATTGTAGTTCTAATAATTATAATTGTTGAACATATGAAGTTAAATGGGGTGTATAACATAAAGATATGGCGGAGTCGAACTGCCCAATTTAAGTTAGAAGCTTGATTTTGCCCGGCTAATCTTTAGGAGGCTCATTCTAATGAGCCTTCATTTCATTCATGTAGTAGGCCTAAAATAAGAATTGTTAGGAATGAAATTCTCCCAATTAGTATAAATGTAATATCGGATCTTATCAGAATTAATGGAATTGGTACCAGTAGTACAATTTCAATATCAAAAACGATAAAAATAATAGCTAGAAGGAAAAATCGTATGGAAAATGGAACACGGGCTCTGTGGTTTGGGTCAAACCCACATTCAAATGGAGAGGATTTTTCCCGATCAGTAAGTGTTCGAACTGCTAAAATTCATGATAGAATAAATAAGATAAATGGAACAATAATAGCTACTCTAGAGGATACTAATAATAAATTCATTAACTAGAAATAAAAATATTATCTATTGATTAAAAGTCAAGTGCTGTTTACAAGCTCTCTAGTCAGATATTGGAGTATTAACCCATATTTAACGTCATCAGAGTTATCCGTTCATCCGGCGCAATATCATTGTTATAACAGTAGTATAACTGGAATAATAATTATTATTATAGCTAGTCTTAATGGTAAAAATCCTTTTCATGTTAGTTGTATTAGATAATCATAGCGTATTCGGGGCATTGTTGCCCGAATTCAGATAAATAATGTAGCAATTAATATTGTTTTTATAATTAGACCTATATCTGATGTAAATAATATAATAGGGTTAGAAATTCCGGAAAAGAAAACTACCGAAAGTAAACTTATTATTAAAATATTAGCATATTCTGCTATGAAAATTAAAGCAAATATTCCACTTCTATATTCTACATTAAATCCTGATACTAATTCAGATTCACCCTCAGCAAAATCGAATGGTGTTCGGTTTGTTTCAGCTAGATTAGTAATAAATCATATTAAAGCTAGAGGTCTTAATATAAATATAATTCAAGATATTGAATTAATTGAAATTAAAGCTATATCTATTTGTCTAGCTAAAATTAAGGCTCTTAGTAAAATAAGAGATATTCTTACTTCATATGAAATAGTTTGAGCAACTGCACGTAATGCGCCTAGCAAGGCATATTTTGAATTTGAACTTCATCCAGCAATGAATGTTGTGTACACGTTTATTCTTGATACGCAAAGAAAATATAGAGCCCCGAATGATAGAAAAATAGCTGGATGAAAATGAGGATAGATTGCCCATAACATTAAGGTTAAAATAAGACCAAGGACAGGGGCTACGATGAAGGGTGATTGATTTATTATAGTTGGTTTAGACTGTTCTTTAGTGAATAATTTTATAGCATCAGCAAATGGTTGGGGAAGTCCTATTAATCCAACTTTATTTGGCCCTTTACGAAGCTGAAAATATCCCAGGAATTTACGCTCTATTAAAGTATAAAATGCTATAGCCAATAGGGCTATAACATATCTAATAATAAATGAAATAGTATATGGTAATATCATTATTAAGAGAACTATAAATTCATAAACAGGGTTTAAACCTGTTGCACTATTCTGCCATCTTAATAAGCTCATAAGTGAGTTGAACACCTAATAAAGACGTTCAAGGTCTTTTGTTTCCGAAACGCTGAGCCGCTACTGAAAATTCACCTACTAGATGCAAACTAGTTATTCTATTTGAACTAAGTGGCAAGGGAGTGGGTGTAACCCATTTATTGATTCTAAATCAATTACATTTATCTGTCAACTCTCTTATAGTATATAATCTTTTTTGTTAATATATTATTGTATTTGTTTTTTATATATATTTAATATAAAATTTAGGTCCTTTCGTACTGTAAATTTAAATTGATATTAAGGATAGAAACTAACCTGGCTTACGCCGGTCTGAACTCAGCTCATGTAGAATATTATGGGTTGAACAAACCCTCTTTTTACGACTTCTGCGCCATAAAGATATTCTAAGCCAACATCGAGGTGCCAATCCCTATTGTCGATAAGAGCTCTTTAATAGGATTAGCCTGTTATCCCTAAGGTAGCTTGATTCTTTGATCTTAATAGGATCTATTAATTTACTGGTTAGTTTTTTATATAATGGATGATTTATCCAAGGTCGCCCCAACCCAATCTTTAGTTTGTTTAAACATATAAAGATAAAGCTCTATAGGGTCTTCTTGTCCTCTAATCTTATCTAAGCTTCTTCACTTGGATATTAGTTTTTATAAATTTTATTGAGACAGAGCTTATTTCGTTACCCCCTTCATTCTAGTCCACAATTAATGGACAAATTATTATGCTACCTTTGCACGGTTAGGATACCGCGGCCGTTTAAAATTCACTGGGCAGGAGATTACTTTTTATTATATTCAAAAAGCAATGTTTTTGGTAAACAGTCGAAATAGATATTTGCCGAGTTTCTTAATAAAAGTTTTTATTATTATTTATTCTTATAGAAGTTTATTTGTATGTGTTTAATAATTTAATTAATACTTGTTTTTACAGTTTTATAGTGAAAACAGTTGATTCATTTATCCATTTATTTGTGTCATTATTATTTATAAATTATATTCTATTATTTACTGTGACGTATTTTTAAATGGCTGATTTTAGGCCTATTTAATTATTAATTTTAATTGTTTATGGAATATATAATAGGGCTTATCCTCTATTATTTAACATATTATATGGATTGTATATAATTGATTTAATATATAAATTTAAATGGAAACCAGAGATTTTCTAATGCGGTTGGTATGTAGCCTCTGATTTTTTATATTTTAAAGTTTTTGACACAACTAATAATTAGTTCTTATCATTAAAAAATCAGCTCATAAAGAATTCGGGAGTGGATTATAAAATTTGTTCTTGTAAAACCATTATGCACAAGGTATGTTTTCTTAAAACTACTTTATATTATTTTATTATTCCCTTACGGTAATTTTGTTATTAGTTTATGAAGATTATATATAAATTATTTTGATTTATTAATAAATTAAATGATGTGTTTATTTATGAGGAACAAACTATTGTTTTCTTTTTAGTGTAAGTAAATTGCATTACATATGCTATATTCCTACAGACACAACTTCCGTTATGTCTACTTTGTTACGACTTTTCTCATCTTTAGACGAGAGTGACGGGCGATGTGTGCATATCTTAGATTTATTTTCATGACTTTTCATCATTACTATCAAGTCCACCTTTAATACATAATTATTAGTATATCCGTATCTATATTTAGATTGTAACCCATCTACTCCTTTTTATAAGCTGCACTTTGACTTGACGTAAATATTGCTATATAATTGTAAACTTACTTTTAAAGGTTTACTGACGACAGCAGTACACAGGCTGTTATTCAAAAAAAGGTAAAGATGTTCGTGGATTATCGAATTAAGTGACAGGTTCCCCTGATTTTATAAGATACCGCCAAGTTCTTTGGATTTTAAACTATTGTTCGTATTATCCGGCTTTAGTATATCATAAATAGAAGGGTATCTAATCCTTGTTTTTATTTATGGTTTTATGTTTGTAGAATTAACGATAACTTCGTAACTAGAATTTTATGAATTAGACCTCTTTAAAATTATTTAATTTATCATAAATTTAAACATACAGCCTTTAAATGTTATTTTTAGCCTATCGTCTAACCGCGGCGGCTGGCACGAATTTAGCCGGCCTATTTTTCTATTACCATTACTCAATTTTTGATTTATATAGAATTATGTACTGAGGCATTTCATTTTTTAGTGATTTTAAAAATGGTTTTATTCATTTAGAATAATAGTTTTAGGGTGTTTGATGTTTTCATGTACTTGCATAGAATAAAATAACATATTAGCCAGAATCAAACTATTAGTAAGAGAGAAATCTCTTGTTCGGGGTATGAACCCACTAGCTTATATAGCTTATCTTACTAAGTAAAAGTATTATTATACGTTTTTAAATCTGCAATTTAATGTTGATCTCAACTATTTTACCAGGATCAAGATATAATAATTTCTGGCTTCATAATAATAAATAAGATTGGTAATAAATGAGCAAGAAGAAGAAGTATATCTTTAGTTTTTATCAATTGAAGAGGATTAGCAAAGGTTCTTAATTGACCATGTTGTATAGAAGAATATATAAGAAGAGAATATGCGGCTGTAAAAAATCTAATAATAGCTACAGGGAACATAGCTGAAGCTGAATATGATATAATTGATGAAATTAAAAAGATTTCTCTTATTAAATTAATAGATGGAGGCGCGGCCATATTTGCTGCAGTAAATAGGAATCATCATATTGTTATAATAGGTATTACGCATATTAATCCTTTAGTTAAGAATATTCTTCGTGTGTGTGTGATTTCATATCTTATATTTGCTATAATAAATAATGCTGAGGATCTTAAGCCATGAGCAATTATTATTATTAGAGCTCCAAATATTCCTCATATATTATTTGATAAAAGCCCTGCCAGTATTAATCCTATATGGCCTACTGATGAGTAGGCAATTAAAGATTTTAAGTCAGGCTGTCGTATACAAATTAAGCTCGTTGCCGATGCCCCAATAAGAGCTAAACTTATTAGTATAGATGATCTTAATTTTACTATATTAGGAAAAATTGATAAAACACGTATAATTCCGTATCCACCTAATTTTAGTAAGATTGCAGCTAATACTATTGAACCAGCAATTGGAGCCTCTACATGGGCTTTAGGTAACCATAGATGCACTGAGAATATTGGTAATTTAACTAGGAATCCTCCTAGAATAAATAATCAACATATAAAGTTAGAAGATAGTTCATAAGGTATATAGATTTCGGAAGGTATAGTTATTAATATGTGATTAGATGCTTTATAAATTATGCAAAATATTACGAGTATTGGAAGAGAAGCAGTTACTGTGTATAATATAAGATAAAGTCTAGCTTGCATACGTTCTGGCTGATAACCCCATGTTATAATAAGAATTAATGTAGGGATTAAGGATGCCTCAAATCAGATATAAAATGATATCATTCTAGATGCAGAAAAACAATTAATTAAAATAATTAAAAGTATTAAATTTAACAGGGTAAATAATTTAGGGTTTCTTATTTCATTTAAGATTTTTGTCCTTGCTATCATTATCATAGCGGCAATTCAAATTCTTAGTGTGATCAATATAGATGATATTAAGTCTATTCCTGAAAATCTTGAAAAAGATATATATGGGAATGAAGATAACGTTAAAAATATTGAGATTGGAGTTAAAATTATTAAGATAGATGTAATTACCCATCAATAGTTTTTTATAAATAAAGGTAAAGTTATAAGGGATGAGGTGACAAAGTAAATTTTTAGCATTTGTTTATAGATAAAGATGACATTATGTCAGATCCATAGGAACGGGACATTTTTACTAGTAAGCTTAGCCCTAAGCTAGCTTCACAAGCCCCAAATGTTAATATAATAATTCTAATTGTAGGTAAAAATATAGATATTGAGTATATTAAGATTGGGATAAATAAAACTGTTCTTAATATAATCCCTTCTAGACATAAAAGTCTTATTAAAAAATGTGAGCGTTGAATTAGTAAGGCTAGGATTATAGCATAAATTGATAATTGAGTAAATAAAATTAATGAATAATTCATAGAACTGAGAGGATTACTCAATCTTTGACTTACAAGGTCAATGCTAATTTAGCTTTCAATTCTCAGTTTACACTGTTGGGAGATCTTTGACACCCAAGGTCAGAGTTTTAAATAAACTATAAACTGAGGAATGTATGATATTACTATATTTTTAACATGAAAAGTTAAGGTGTTTATTTACACTACATACACATTTGAGGAGAATACTCATTTAATCAGCTTCAATGATTTGCTTTAATTTAAGCTACTCAAATATAAGTAAAAGATTCTTAGTATAATAATAATAGCGATAGAAGATGTCCCGGACACCACTAAATATGATGTAGGAGATTTTGGTGTTCTTATTAGGTAAATGTTTCTATTGTTTAAAATAAATTTATTTATTCCTTGCCCTCTTGCAATTTCTAGTCATCCTTGATCAATAGATTTTAAGTAATTATGAGCTAATCATATAGGTCATTTTATAGTAAATTGAGAAGATATTGGTACTAAATATCACATTATACATGAAGCATAATGATTAATTGGAGTTATTATTAGTTTGGAAATATTTTCTGAATTAGATGCTGATATTCATCAAGCGAAAATAAGGCCCACGGAAACTATGATAATAGGTCTTAATTTTAGTGATAAAGGTAAAATAAATATTGAAGTTCTTATAGGGGGAATTCATGATATAGCCCTTCCAGCGATAATTGATAGCGAGGAAAGTGCTACCATAGGCTTAATAATTCTTATCTGTTCTTCTATATTGACTAATAGAGGCCCAGAGTAGGCTCTTCATATTACTGATAAGCTAAACCGTATTGAATAGAATGAAGTTAATCCGATCCTAAATAATGATAGCGAAACTATTAATATATTATTGTCTATATTAATAGCTGATTCTATAATTAAATCTTTAGAGTAGAATCCTGCTATAAATGGAAACCCACATAAAGCCAGGTTTGCTAATGTAATACATGATGATGCTACAGGTATTTGATTAGCTAAATTCCCCATCCAACGAAGATCTTGAGCATGAAGATGTGAATTAATAAACCTTCCAGCACAAACAAAAAGTAAAGCTTTAAATAGAGCATGAGTTAATATATGAAAATAGGCTAATTGGGGCATATTTAACCCTAATCTAGTTATTATTATACCGAGTTGTCTTAAAGTCGACAAAGCAATAATTTTTTTTATATCGCATTCTGTGGTTGCCCTTAAACCAGCTATTAATATTGTAGACACTGCAAATATTAATAAAATAGTATTAAAGTATTTAAATGAATGAAGGAAAGGATAAAATCGAATTAATAGAAATACTCCAGCTGTCACTAAGGTAGAAGAATGAACTAGAGCTGAAACTGGTGTTGGTGCAGCTATGGCAGCTGGTAATCATCTAGAGAAAGGTATTTGAGCACTTTTTGTTATAGCAGCTACAGTGATAGCAATAATTTGTATAACATATATATCGGTTCTTCATATATTTATGATATATCAATGACCTTGATTTAATGTTCAGGCAATTGATAGTAAAAGTATTACATCCCCAATTCGGTTAGTTAATGCTGTTACTATTCCGGCGGCCAATGACTTAGGATTTTGGTAATAGATTACTAAAATGAATGAAGTAATTCCCAACCCGTCTCACCCAATTAATAAAATTATAAAGTGGGGGATGTAAATTAGTAAATTTATTGATAGAACAAATAACAATACTAAGATGGTAAATCGATTGATGAATTTATCATCTTTTATGTATACAGTCGAGAATATAAGAACATTTCCCGAAATGAATAAAACAGTACATGAAAATAACATACCAATAGCGTCTGCAATAATTGTTAAAGAAATTGGAGTCCTTGAAATAGATGCTATTGTTCATTCTAGAAGTATAGTTTCTTGGGACATTACTATATAAATAGTTGGAATAGATATTATGATTAGTAATCTAAATAGGAGATTTCTTGCAAATCTGGAAATATATAAATTTTGAGATTTCATGAATAAAGATATAAATATATTTTTGAAACCACAATTCAATGGTTTGTTTAACCTACTTTATTAAAACAATGCCGATAGGCCCTTATCGAGCCGAAATCGATATGCATAATATGCTAATTGTTTATTTGATATCAATACTATTACAAATTAATGGATATTGTGAAGAAAAAAAAAAGATGAGCAACTTGCCCACGAGGCAAATTGCCGACAAGCACTGCACGAACTTTCATGATTAAAAATCCATAGGATTTTAGCTTCAACTCTTTTTTGCTTCTCCGACAACGACTGCAGTTAGCATCGATTCAGACTGGTTTTGCTTTAAAACCGCAATTTTGCCCCGTGGGCAAGTTGCTCATCTTTTTTTTTTTCCTTTTTCATTTGAGTATGTCTCCAAAAACACCCTATTCATAGGGGTTTGCCCACAAAAC
>Ga0209248_10000352_pt1 | contig 14941 bp, 14 predicted proteins | sample BogFormECP04_OM1_FD_188241 | JGI IMG/M metagenome (GOLD analysis project Ga0209248, IMG submission 188241) | Bog forest soil microbial communities from Calvert Island, British Columbia, Canada - ECP04_OM1 (SPAdes) (version 2) | ecosystem: Environmental > Aquatic > Freshwater > Wetlands > Bog ... | reverse complement strand
TCCTCGTCGAAAGCGACTACCCGCACGCCGACTCCACCTGGCCCGACACCCAACAGGTCGTGGCACGCAACGTCGCCGGCCTGTCGGCCCAGGACGCGGCCCGGATCACCCACCGCAACGCAGCGCAGCTGTTCCGCCACCCACTTCCGAACGATGGGTGGCTGGCCAGAGCATAGGAGGGCCAATGCTCGACCTGTTGATCCGCGACGCCGAGATCGTCGACGGCACCGGCACACCCGCCCGTCACGGTGACGTCGGCGTCAGTAACGGGCGCATCGTCGCGGTCGGCGAGATCGGCGACTCGGCCGCGAAAACCGTTGACGCCCAAGGGCAGACGCTGGCGCCGGGCTTCGTCGACCTGCACACCCATTACGACGCACAGCTGTTCTGGGACCCGACCGCGAGCCCGTCGGTGCAGCACGGGGTCACCACGGTCTTCGGCGGCAACTGCGGCTTCACGCTGGCACCCGCGACGCCCGACCAACGCGACTACCTCACCCGGATGCTCGCGCGCGTGGAAGGGATGCCGCTGGACGCGCTGCGGGCCGGTCTCGACTGGGGATGGACATCATTCGGCGACTGGCTCGACCGCCTCGACGCCCGCATCGCCATCAATGCCGGCTTCCTGGTCGGTCACTCGGCACTGCGACTGGCTGCGATGGGCAGCGATGCCGTCGGCGGCGAGGCCACCCCCGAGCAGATAGAGCGGATGGTCGCGCTGCTTCACGACGCACTGGGCGCCGGCGCGCTCGGGCTGTCGACCTCGCAGTCGCCGACCCACAACGACGGTGCCGGCCAGCCGGTGCCGTCGCGCAGCGCGTCACGATCCGAACTGGTGGCGTTGGCTGCCGGCCTCCGCGAGCATCCGGGCACCACGCTCGAGGCGATCATCCCGGGCTGCTTATCCGGCTTCACAGACGACGACATCGCGCTGCTCACCGACATGTCCGTCGCCGCCGACCGGCCGCTGAACTGGAACCTGCTCGGCGTCTCGGCGGCGAACCCCGATGGGCACCAGCGGCAGTTGCGCGCCGGGAAGGTCGCTGCCGAACGCGGTGGCCGGGTGGTGGCACTCACCTTGCCGCAAGCCATGAAGATCCGGCTCTCGTTCCTTTCCGGCTTTGTGCTCGACGGGCTGCCGGGGTGGCGGGACACGATGCATCTGCCGGTGCCGCAGCGCCTTGTCGCACTCGCCGACCCTGAGGTGCGTCGCCGCCTTGCCGAGGGCGCCTCTTCGGAGGCGGCGGGCATGCTGCGCGGCCTGGCGCGCTGGGACCGGCTGATCGTCCTCGAGACATTCGCCGCCGAGAACGCCGACGTGACCGGCCGCAGCGTCGGCGAGGTCGCCGCCGCCCGCGGCGGCGAGCCGTTCGACACGCTGTTGGACATCGTGATCGCCGACGAGTTGCGCACCGGGCTCAGCCCACCGCTGACCGGCGATGACGCAGCCGACTGGCAGATGCGCGCAGAGGTTTGGCGCCACCCGGGTGCCGTGATCGGCGGCTCGGACGCCGGCGCCCACCTCGACATGATGTGCGGCGCGATCTACACCACGGCGCTGCTCGGCCACGGCGTCCGCGAGCACCAGGTAGTGACGCTCGAGGAAGCTGTCCGGCTGCTGACCGACGTGCCGGCCCGGCTCTACGGGCTGACCGAACGCGGCCGGATTGCGCCCGGCTGGCACGCCGACCTGGTGATGTTCGACCCCGCGACCATCGACCACGGGCCCGAGCGCACCTGCTACGACCTTCCCTCGGGCGCGCCCAGGTTGGTCGCCGACGCTTGTGGGATCACCTCGGTGCTGGTCGGTGGTGTCGAGGTATGTCGCGACGGCGCCGCCACCGGTGCCCTGCCCGGCACCGTGCTGCGGTCCGGGCGTGATACCGAGACGGTGTCGGCCCGTGCGCGCTGAATCGGAGGTACCTGAGGCTGACCCCGCGATTGGCCCGGCGGTCGACGAATTCGACCCGACCGAATTGCAGGGCGGGCTGCTCATGCAGATCGAAAACGTGCACGAGCGGCTGCGCGAGGCGCAAGCCCGACACCGGGTGATGCGGGGAAATCCCTTCGCCGAGATCAGCGCCCAGCAGGTTGGCGACCTGGGGGTGACGGTGCTTGGGTACGACGAGTGCCAGACGGTGCTCACTCACCCGGACACCTTCTCGTCGTCGATCTACGACCAGATCATGGGCCCGGTCATGGGCCGCACCCTGCTCGAACTCGAGGGAGCCGAGCATCGGGCCAGCCGGGCCCTGGTGTCGCCGTCGTTCCGCTCGGCGCTGCTGGATCGGTGGCGCAGTGAGCTGGTGGAGGTGGTGGTCCATGAGCTCATCGACCGGTTCGCGCCGCGCGGGCGGGCCGAGCTGGCCCGCGAGTTCACCTTCGCATTTCCGGTCCAGGTCATCGCACGGATCATGGGCCTTCCGCGGGAGGACTACCTGCGCTTTCAGCGGCTGTCGATCGAATTGCTCAACGTGGTCTACAACTGGGAATGCGGGCTCGCCGCATCCGCCTCGTTGAAGGCCTACTTCAAGGGAGTCCTCGCCGAGCGGCGGCGTAACCCGCAAGACGACTTGATCAGCACGCTGGCGCAGTCGGAGATAGACGGCGCGCGGCTCGCCGACGACGAGATCTTCGCGCTCTTGCTGCTGATCCTGCCCGCCGGCGTCGAGACGACCTATCGTGCCTCGGGCAACCTGCTGGTCGCCCTGCTCACCGATCCGGCGCTGCTGGACAGGTTACGGGCGGACCGCGGCATGCTCCGCGGTGCCATCGAGGAGGCGTTGCGCTGGGAGCCACCGATCACCACGGTGGTGCGAGTGGCGGTCCGCGACTGCGAGCTCGGCGGGGTTGCGATTCCGGCGGGAACGAACGTCAGCGTCAGTGTCGCGGCCGCCAACCGGGACCCGACGCGTTACCCCGACCCCGACCGCTTCGATCCCACCCGCAGGAACATCACGCACCTGACGTTCGGCGGCGGCCCGCACCTGTGCCTGGGCATGCACCTCGCCCGGATGGAGACCGCGGTGGCGCTAAACGCGCTGCTTGACCGGCTGCCAGACCTACGGCTAGACCCGAGCGCTCCGACGCCGCATGTCGTGGGGTGGCGTTCCGCTCGCCGGCGGCCCTGCCAGTCGAGTTCGCTCCTGCTTAGACCCCTCGCCGCTGCGCGTCTCGAGCGTGACGCTACAGTCACGCTCGGAGCCCAGCGTGACTGCAGCGTCACGCTCGAGACGAGCGGGCCCTCGCAGCATGCATCGTCGGCGGCCTATAAGTAACTCGTTTGGTTCACCAGCCGCACCGAAGATGCTCCGTCGGAATAGAACTCGGCGATGCTCAACGACGCCAGGTCGAGGTGCAGTCGGTAAAGGATGCCCGGCCCTGCGTCCAATGCGAGCCGCAGCAGCATCTTGATCGGCGTGACATGCGAGACCACGAGAACCGTCGCGCCCTGATGTGCTGCGATGACCCGTTCGCGCGCCCTGCACACCCGCTCGAGCACGTCATCGAAGCTTTCACCGTCCGGCGGCGTGGTGCTGGTGTCGCGCAGCCAGCGACGATGCAACTCGGGATCACGTTCAGCGGCCTCGGTGAACGTCAGCCCCTCCCACACTCCGAAGTCGGTCTCGATCAAGTCGTCATCCACGGTCACGTCCAGGCCCAGCGCCTTGGCGCCCGCCGCCGCGGTGTCGTAGGCGCGTTGCAGCGGTGAGGAGACCACTGCCACGATCCCGCCGCGCTGCGCCAGATATTGGGCCGCGGCCTCAGCCTGCCGGCATCCCACTTCGGTGAGTGCCGGGTTGCCCCGTCCCGAATAGCGACGCTGCACTGACAATTCGGTCTGCCCATGTCGCAGCAACAGCAGCCTGGTCGGCGTGCCGCGCGCACCGGTCCAGCCTGGCGAGGTCAGCGCCTGCGTCGCAACGGTTTTCGTCGGCTCGGCAACGGGCGCGGCGGATTCCTCGGTGAGGCCATCAGCGTCAGCTGCGGCGTCCATCGCCTCGTTGGCCAACCGATCGGCGTGCGAGTTGCGCGCCCGGGGAATCCACTCGTAGCTGATCCGGTTGAACCGCGACGCCAGCTTCCGGGCCTGGGCGTGTAGCTCGACCAGGTCGGGGTGTTTGACTTTCCACCGCCCGGACATCTGCTCCACCACCAGCTTGGAATCCATGAAGACCGCAACCTCGGTGGCGCCAAGTTTCACGGCATCGTCCAAACCCGCTATCAGGCCTCGGTATTCGGCGACGTTGTTGGTCGCCCGGCCGATAGCTTGCTTGGACTCGGCCAGCACGGTCGAGCGGTCTGCGGTGCGTGCTACTGCGCCGTATCCGGCTGGCCCGGGATTACCGCGCGATCCGCCGTCGGCTTCGATGACAACCTTCACTGCTCGAATCCCTTGACCCGCAGCAGGATCGCGCCGCATTCCGGGCAGCGCACCACCTCGTCTTCGGCGGCTGCAGTGATGCCGGCGAGTTCGCCGCGTCCGATCTCGATCCGGCAGGCACCGCACCGATGTCCCTGCAACTGCGCGGCGCCCGGGGCTCCCCCGGCGCGCTGTCGTTCGTAGAGTGAGGAAAGGGCGGGGTCCAGCGTCGCGGCCAGCACGTCACGTCGCGACGAATGCTGCTGTCTGGCCTGGTCGATCTCGGCAAGTGCGGCGTCGAGGGCCTGCTGGACGCTGGCGAGATCGGCCTCTAGCGCCTCGATCGCTCCCAACTCGGCACTCAGCTGAGCCTGCAGTTGCTCACGGTGCTCCATTACCTCCAACAGGGAATCTTCCAGGCTGGTCTGGCGGCGTTGCAGGGTCTCCAGCTCGTGCTGCAGATCAGACAACTGCTTGGCGTCCGTGGCCCCCGAGGTGAGCAACGAGCGGTCGCGGTCTTCGCGCTGACGCACCGCGTCGATCTCCGACTCGAATCGCGACACCTGAGCGTCCAAGTCCTCCATCGCGATTCGCATAACGCTCAGCCGGTCGCCGGCCTTATAGTGTTCGACCTGTGTGCGCTCATATGCCTCCAGCTGCGGCAGATGGGTGGCACGATGCGCGATCCGAGACAACTCAGCATCAAGCGTCGACAACTCAAGCAGCGAACGTTGCTGTACTAGTTCGGCTTTCATGCGTGATTTCTCCCCGTATCGTTCTCGACGTTCCACGGGTCGGTGCGGACGGTGCACACCCGTATTGGCAGTGCCGCACCGAAACGGGACCGCAGCACGTCGGCGGCCTGGTCGCACCACGGGAATTCGCTTGCCCAATGCGCGACGTCAACCAGGGCCACACTCGAGGCCCGGCGATGCTCGTCGGCCGGATGGTGCCGCAGGTCAGCCGTGACATAGGCCTGCACGTCCACCGCGGCCACGGCGGCCAGGAGCGAGTCCCCGGCACCACCGCAGACCGCGACCCGCGACACGAGCATGTTGGGGTCCCCCGCAGCGCGCACGCCCCAGGACGTTTGCGGTAAAGCGGCGCCGACACGAGCGACGAAGCTGCGTAGTGGTTCGGGTTGGGGCAACGTGCCGATGCGCCCCAACCCGACGTCGCCGGGCGGCGGCACCAGCGCGAAGATGTCGAACGCGGGCTCTTCGTACGGATGCGCGGCGCGGATTGCCGACAACACATTGGCGCGCGCTCGCGCTGGTGCGACGACCTCGAATCGGTCTTCCGCCACCCGCTCGACGTTGCCGATGTTGCCTATCGCGGGCGACGCGCCTTCATGCGACAGGAATTGGCCGATGCCGCTGACACTCCAGCTGGTATGCGAATAGTCGCCGATGTGCCCGGCGCCGGCGTCAAATACCGCCGCCTGCACCGCTGCTGCGTTCTCGAGCGGCACGTAGATGACCCACTTTTCGAGATCGGCCGCAGCCGATAGCGGCTCGAGTGCAGCTTCGACGGTGAGGCCAAGCGCGTGGGCCAGCGCGTCGGACACACCGGGTGATGCAGAGTCGGCGTTGGTATGTGCGGTGAACAGTGAACGCCCGGTCCGGATCAAGCGGTGTATGAGCGCGCCCTTGGGCGTGTTGGCCGCGACCGTGTCGACCCCGCGCAACAGCAACGGATGATGGGCGAGCAGCAAACCGGCTGCGGGAACCTCGTCGACCACCGCCGGCGTCGCGTCCACCGCGATGGTTACCGAGTCCAGCGCGTCGTCGGGGTCACCGCACACCAGGCCGACCGAATCCCACGACTGGGCAAGCCGGCGCGGGTAGGCCTCGTCCAGCACCTCAATGACTTCGGCCAGCCGCACACTCACCGGCGCACCTCGGCGATCGCATCTGCCAGCAGCGGCCACTCCGGGCGCACCGCCACCCGTAGATACCGCTCGTCCAGCCCGACGAACGTGTCACATCGGCGAATCGCAATTCCCTTTTCCTGCAGTTTGTTTCGTATGGTCCTGGCACCGGGGACGCTAAGCAGTACGAACGGCGCCCGGCCGTCGACCACACAGGCGCCAACCGATTCCAGCCCGGCCGCCATCTCGGTACGCAGGGCTGCCAACCGCACCGCACCGGCCGCGGCCTCGGCGACGGCTTCGGCGGCACAACACAGTGCGATGGCCGCCAATTGCAGTGTGCCCATCGGCCAGTGCGCGCGCTGCGTGGTCAACCGCGCCAGTACATCTGGCGAGCCGAGGGCATAGCCCACCCGCAATCCGGCCAGCGACCAGGTCTTGGTCAAACTACGCAGCACCAGCACGTCGGGCAGCGAGTCGCCGGCCAGCGACTCCGGCTCGCCGGGGACCGAATCGGCGAACGCCTCGTCGACCACCAGGATCCGCCCCGGCCTTCGCAACGCCAACAGCTGCTCGCGGGTATGCAGCACCGAGGTGGGGTTGGTCGGATTGCCGACCACGACGAGGTCGGCGTCGTCGGGCACTGCGGCGGAATTCAAGGCGCCATCCAGACCGAACGGCGGCTCGAGCACGACATGGTGCACCGGCACCCCGGCTGTGGTCAGCGCCACGGCCGGCTCGGTGAACGAGGGTGAGATGACCGCCGCCCGCGCCGGACGCAGGTTGGGTAACAACGCGAACCCTTCTGCCGCGCCGGCTAGCGGCAGCACCTCTTCGCGGGCTCGGCGATGCCGTTCGGCGGCCGCGTCCTGCGCCCGGTGCATGTCGTCACCGCTCGGGTAGCGCGCCAGATCCGGCAGCCGCGCGGCTAACCGTTGCACCAGCCATTCCGGCGGTTGCGCGTGACGGACATTGACAGCGAAGTCCAGCATCCCGGGCTGGACTGCCTGATCACCGTGATAGCGCGCCGCTGCAAGCGCGCTCGTGTCCAGACTCGCCATCAGTGAAACACTAGTGCGCCGTCCTGTGGGCGAATGCAGCACTGCTAAATCACGGCAGTTCGGGGGTCGGTCGCTTAGCCGAGCGTCTCCCAGAAACGGTTGAGAGCCGTCGCGCCGCGAGCAGGCTCCTGCACCATCCACCAGTGTCCAAGCCCGTCGAGCACCGCCGTGCGGGCTCCGGCTCGGTCCGCGGCCCGTCGACGGAGTTCGTCGGAGCCGATGTAGGGGTCCTCAGTGGCAAGTATTGAAAGTCCCGGCCGAGCACCGGCATTCTCCAGCGCGCGGCCAGCCTCAACCATCGCGGGTTGGCTCGCCGAGCGGTACAACGACAGAATCGCCCGACCCATCTCCGGGCCCTGGGCTGCGGCGATCGAGGTCGCGATGTCCAGCGGGATGCCGAGCGCCGTCATCTGTTCCGCGCGGTCCTGGAGAGTGCCGCCGAGCATGGTGCTCACCAACTGCTCGCCTTCGCCGTCGGTCTGCCAGACCTGTGCGAGGTCGTGCCACACGTAGTCAGCGTCGAACAACCCCACGGCATCGCTGGCCCAGCTGCGCACCAGTTCCGGACGGTGCATCACCGCGTTCATGACGTGGCCGCCGCCCCAGTCGTGTCCGACCAAATCGATCGGCTCGTCGAAGCCCTCCAGCTCTTCTTCGAGCCAGTCTCGGTAGGCGAGGTAGGTCGCCGGGAACGCGTCGTCCAGTGGGGCGCCGAACCCCGGCGGTGACAGTCGCACCACATCGTCGCGCTCGAGGGCGTCGACCAGTGGGTCCCAGATCGCCTCAGTTTCCGGATTGCCGTGCACCAGTACGACCGTCATGTCCCGTTACCCCGATGATAATTCTTGTGCGGCGGTACCGCCGCCGGCAGGACCGATCATAGCAGCTTGTCGACGCGACGAATGACGTTGCCTGCGGCGCAGATTCACGCTGGCGACGCGGTAGAGGAACGAGGGGTCGAGCAGGCGGGTGGGGGGATCGAGAAGCCCGGTGACTCTGAAGAACTGGGTGAGGACCGCCGCATCGGACTCACACGCGACCAGCACCGAGTCTACGAGTCGATTGGTGACACGCATCGATGGTGTCCGTCGGCCTTCCACTTCCGGGAAGGCCAGGTCAGATGTCGCCCCAGTTTGCCAGGGCACACTGATCGCTTTGGCGGCGGCGCGAAAGTATCGTCGCGCCAGGTCGGTGACTCCTCGACCCAAGCAATCCTGCAGCGCCACCGCGTCTAACGCTGCCACCGACATTCCTTGCCCGTAGATCGGATTGAAACTACATATCGCGTCCCCGCACACCAGAAGACCGTCGGGGAACCGCCGCATTTTGTCGTAGCGCCGCCACTGGCTGCACGGCATGCGGTGCTGGGTAACCGGCCCGAGCGGTTCCCCGGCGCGTACTGCCGCCAGCAAATGCGCCGGGACGTAGTCCTCGGCGAAGGACAGCATGCCAGTAAGGTCGTGCGGCGGCTCGTGCCCCACCATCCCGAAAACCGTGAATATCCAGGTGTCGTGCTCATAGCCGACCAGGAACATGCCGGTAGGCCGACCCGGGGCAGGGCTGATGAGGGCCAGCTTCTCCTTCAGCGTGCCGGGTGGGATCCGCAGCAGTTGGCTGACGTAAGTCGTATGCATGACGACGCGGTCTTCCACTGGCCGCCCATAGCCAAGGTTGTCCAGGAGCGCAGGCGTGTGGGCGCCGCGGCCCATTGCGTCCACAACAAGGTCCGCCGTCAACTCTTCTTGGGCGCCACCGGTGCGGTTCGTTACCCGCACTCCGGTCACGCGATTCCGGTCGGCGGTCACCGACATCTCGGCGACATCGTGGCCATCGTGAATAGTCACGTTCTCCATCACCTCAAGGCGCCTGCGAACGTGGCACTCCAGAAATGGTCGGCTCCCCATATACATCGCCGCTGCCTTGTAATCGCCGGTAATCTTTCCCGACGCAAGCGCCCGGTGGCCGCTGTACGACAGGTAAATCTTGGACAGGTCCCCGTCGTCCAAGACGGGCGCGCCGTCGGCAACCAGCTCATCGAGGAACCCGGGAAAGAACCCATCCAAGATCTGAGCACCGCGCGCCAGAAGCACATGAGGATGCCGACCCTGCGGTACTCCCCGCCTGGTGGCAGGGTCGTCTGGCAACTCATCTCGCTCGATCACCGTGACGGTCCGGAAAAAATCGGCCAGCGCCCTCGCGGCGAGCAGTCCACCCATGCTCGCTCCGAGAACGACTGCGCGCTCACCTAATACCGGCATCGCGATACCCAATCTCGCGGGGCGCGGGTTGGCCATGTCGGCCGAACCAGCCAGCAAAGACTAGCAGCCCAGCAACGGCGATTGGGATATCAGGGAAATTTCATAGAATCGGCGCAGTAGTGCGCGGTCGTCCAGCGCGATTATTCGGGAGCACGCAGCTGTCCCGGGGCGCCTCCCCTCGGCCTACCAGCGCGTCAGCTATCGAGGATCAGACGAAACGCTGAATGAATCGCAGCGCGACGTCGGCGACCTTTTTCCATCCGTTATCGATGACCAGCGAATGTCCCCGGCCGGCGATGTGCTCGATCTCGGTGACACCGGGGTTGTGCTTGGACTGGATCTTGACAGTGGCATCGGTGATCGCCGGCGGTATCGCATGGTCGCCGTCGCCGGCGATGACGAGCAGTGGACCGCGGTCGGGGTTTTTGGAGTCAACCCGGGTCTCGCTGAAGGGATTGAAATTCGCGATTGCCCCTTGAAAAAACGGCGCTCCGGCACCTGGGACGTGGAATGTTTTGTAGAGTTCTTTCGCCTCGGTGTCGTCGAGGTTGTTGGCCCAGCCGTACTTGTACTGCTCAAAGGTCAGCGCGATCGACTTGGCGTAGTTGGCGGGATTCCCCAGGACCGGCAACGCGGACCTCAGTGATGAGATCGGAAGCGGTAGAACACCTCTGAATGGCGCGTTGTCGATCGTCACCGTCGCCGCCGACGCGCCGGCCCCGGCTATTTTCTGTGCTATCAACCCGCCGAAGGAATGACCGATCACCGCCGGCTTCTTGTCCAGCTGCGCGATGGCGTCCAGGTAATGATCCGCGATGCCTTGAACCCTTTTGTGCGCGAACACTTCTGGATGGGCGCGGGCTTCCTCGACGGAAGCGGGGTCGTCGGGCCAGCCGGGAGCCACCATCTCCGCCTGTTCCCACGGGGCGATGGTGCTAGCTGCGGTGTCAGCCATGCTGTTTCCCTCTGGTCTCGAATTCGAGTGCGCAATGCGGATTATTGGGTTGCACCGCATAACAACTGGCTACATTCGGCATCCGCCGACGCCGTGCATCCATCCAGTTTTTTGCTTCGTGGTAATCGCTGGTCGTACGTCCATAACCTATGTCGCGAAACCTGTTGCCAGCCAGAGTAAGAATCCCTCGGGAGCGAACTGCGCTTATCCGTGAGTGTTGGAGAAATGCGGACTGCGAGACATCGCGCAGAGCCGTGCAAGCCGCGCAAACCGTCACCGGCGACTGCCACGCCGTCTTTGACCTGCGCGGAAGGCTCGAATACGTCAGCTCGAACTTGTCCATTCCGGATCTGGGCGTTTGCACGACTGCGCCATCGAGGACAATAAGGACGTGACAGGCACAGCCTCGGCCCAGACCGATCCGCAGCCGAGCCCGGGTACAGGGCCCCAGCTGGTGATCTTCGATCTCGACGGCACCCTCACCGACTCCGCAGACGGGATCGTCGCCAGCTTCCTACACGCGCTCGAGCACGTCGGTGCCCCAGTCCCCGAGGGCGACCTGGCCGCCCAGATCGTCGGCCCGCCGATGGACGACACTTTCCGCGCGCTGGAACTCGGCGAGTACACCGACGAGGCAATCACGGCCTTCCGTGCCGAGTACGGCACCCGAGGCTGGGCGATGAATACCCTGTTCGACGGGATCGCTCCGCTGCTGGCCGATCTGCGCGCCGCCGGTGTCCGGCTGGCGGTGGCCACCTCCAAGCTGGAACCGACGGCACGGCGCATTCTCGCCCACTTCGAGCTCGAGCAGCATTTCGAGGTGATCGCCGGGGCTTGTCCCGACGGCTCGCGCAAAACCAAGGTCGAGGTGCTGGCTCACGCGCTTACCGAGCTTCAGCCGCTCCCCGAACGCGTGCTAATGGTCGGTGACCGCAGTCACGACGTGGAGGGGGCGGCCGCACACGGTATCGACGCCGTGGTGGTCGGCTGGGGCTACGGGCAGGCCGATTTCGCTGACGAGCTCAGCATCACCGGGGTGGCGCGTGCCGCGACCATCGACGAGCTACGGAGGGCGTTGGGTGTCTGATCGGACTGACACGAATTCCCCACTCCTCAGCGGGCCGTTGGACGGCCCGCATCGTCGCCGGGGGGAGCTGCACGTCACCTTCGTCTGTAGCGGCAACATCTGCCGCTCGCCGATGGCCGAGAAGATGTTCGCCGACCAGCTGCGACGGCGCGGCCTGGCTGACGCGGTACGGGTGACCAGTGCCGGCACCGGCAATTGGCATGTCGGCTCGGGCGCCGACGCTCGGGCTGCCCGGGTGCTACAGGCCCACGGTTACCCCACTGACCACCGCGCCGCACAAATCAACGACGACCACTTGGCGGCCGACCTGGTGGTGGCCTTGGGCCGCAACCATGCTCGGCTGTTGCGACAGCTAGGGGTCGACCGCGACCGGGTACGGATGCTGCGGTCGTTCGACCCGCGTTCAGGGGCTCATGTCCTCGATGTCGAGGATCCCTACTACGGCGACCAAGATGACTTCGAAGAGGTTTTAGCCGTCATCGAGGCAGCCTTACCCGGTCTGCACGACTGGGTGGACAGGCAACTCGCCCAGAACGGACACCTGTAATGAATGGGCTGCGTCGCCTGGCGTTCCTGCTGCGGCCGGGCTGGATAGCGCTGGTTCTGGTGGTCATCGCCTTCACCTACCTGTGCTTTATGGTGCTCGCGCCATGGCAGCTGGGAAAGAACACCAGGACATCACGCGAGAACAACCAGATCGAATCTTCCCTCAACACCGCGCCAGTCCCGCTGAAAACCTTGTTACCACAGCAGGATTCGTCAGCACCGGATGCGCAGTGGCGCAAGGTGACGGCGACCGGGCATTACCTGCCCGATGTGCAAGTGCTGGCCCGTTTGCGGGTGGTAGAAGGAGACCAGGCGTTCGAGGTGCTCGCACCGTTTGTCGTCGACGACGGACCGACTGTTCTGGTCGACCGCGGCTACGTTCGTCCTGAGCCGGGCTCTCACGTGCCTGCGATCCCGCGCCCGCCGGAAGCGACCGTCAGCATCTCAGCGCGGCTACGAGACTCCGAGCCGGTCCCACGCGACAAGGAGCCGTTCTCCAGAGACAATGTCGAGCAGGTGTATTCGATCAACACCCAACAGGTTTCAGTGCTGACCAAAGTGCCGCTGGCCGGGTCCTACCTACAGTTGGTCGAAAATCAAGCCGGCGGGCTCGGCCTGATCGGCGTGCCACACCTGGACGCCGGGCCGTTTCTGTCCTACGGCATCCAGTGGCTCTCTTTTGGCATCCTCGCCCCGATCGGGCTGGGCTATTTCGCCTACTCCGAGCTCCGCGCCCGTCGCCAAGAAAAGCAACAAACGCGGTCACCAGATGCTCCGATGACTGTCGAGGACAAGCTCGCCGACCGCTACGGCCGACGGCGGTAGCTGATTGCCTGGCTTCTCCTCGGCCCGCAAAGCGGACCGCATCGTCGCCAGGCGAAAAGAGTCAGCCCGGCCAATAGCGCAGCCGCAGCCTGCACCACCTGCGACAGCACCACCGCCCGGCGCAGATCGGCCACGGTCGGCTGCGCCCCGTCGCCCAGGGTGGGCCGGATCTGCAGCCCGTGGTGGTATTGGGTGGGGCCGCCGAGCCGCACGCCGAGTGCCCCGGCGAAGGCCGCCTCGACGACGCCTGCGTTGGGACTGGGATGCCGGGCGGCGTCTCTCCGCCAGGCTCGCGCCGCACCCGTTGGTGATCCGCTGACAACCGGTGCGCACATCGCCACCAGCGCGGCGGTCGCCCGCGCGGCGAGGTAATTGGCCGCGTCATCCAATCGTGCTGCGGCCCAACCGAATCGTTGATAATGCGGTGAACGGTGGCCGATCATCGAATCCAGGGTGTTGATGGCGCGGTACGTCAGCACCGCGGGCACCCCGTCCGCGGTCGCCCATAGCAGCGGCGCCACCTGCGCATCCGACGTGTTCTCCGCGACCGACTCCAAAGCCGCGCGGGTCAGGCCCGGGCCGTCCAGCCGGGCCGGATCGCGCCCGCACAGCGACGGCAGCAGTTGTCGCGCGGCCTCGACGTCACCGCGGTCCACTAGCTCCGATATCGCCAGGCCGGTGCGCGCCAACGAAGTTCCGCCAAGCGATATCCAGGTGGCCGCCGCGGTGACCCCAATCGAACAGAGCCGACCCTGACGTCGAGCGCCGCGCTGCAAAGCCTCGCCCAGCAAGCCCACCGCACCGACCAGCAGGCCGACGTGCACCACGCCCGCGGTCCTGCTGTCCCGGTAGGTGAACTGCTCCAACTTCGCCGCCGCTTGGCCGAACACCGCGACCGGATGACCCTGTTTCGGGTCGCCCAGCGCGAGGTCGGCCAGGTAGCCGCCCAGCACGCCGACGATCCGGGTGCGCGGTGTCGTCGCAAACATTCCGGCAGCGTCTCATACGTGGTCTACTCGCTGCCATGGAGTCTTCTGGGGCGAGTCCGCAATGACTGCGAAATGAAGAAGCACGTCACCCGAGTCGCCGATCTGCTGAATCCGGCGGCGACGTTGTTGCCCGCCGCGAACGTAATCATGCAGCTGTCATTACCGGGCGTGGGCTATGGCGTGCTGGAAAGTCCGGTGGACAGCGGAAACGTGTACAAGCACCCGTTCAAGCGGGCCCGCACCACCGGTACCTACCTGGCGGTTGCGACCATCGGGACCGAATCCGACCGGGCCCTGATCCGCGACGCCGTCGACGTCGCACACCGGCAGGTTCGGTCGAGACCGTCAAGCCCGGTCTCCTACAATGCATTCGATCCCAAGCTGCAGCTGTGGGTGGCCTCGTGTCTGTACCGCTACTTCGTCGACCAACACGAATTCCTGTACGGCCCGCTCGATGACGCCACCGCCGAGGCCGTCTACCGCGACGCCAAACGGTTGGGTACCACGCTGCAAGTACCCGAGCGCATTTGGCCGCCGGACCGGGTCGCGTTCGACGAGTACTGGAAGCGCTCGCTCGACGAGCTGCACATCGACCCGCCGGTCCGCGAGCATCTGCGCGGGGTCGCAACCGTGGCCTTTCTGCCGTGGCCACTACGAGCGCTGGCAGGGCCCTTCAACCTGTTCGCAACGACGGCGTTCTTGGCCCCCGAGTTCCGGGCGATGATGCAGCTGGACTGGTCGGAGAGCCAGCAGCGCCGGTTCAAGTGGCTGCTGTCGGCCCTGCGGTTCGCCGACCGGCTGATTCCGCATCGCGCCTGGATCTTCGGCTATCAGCTCTATCTGTGGGACATGCGATCTCGGGCGCGCCGCGGATGGCGGATCGTCTAGACCGAAGTTGCGGCGGTTTGGGTAGGCGATTGTGGGTTTGACGTGGGAGTTTATTGATTTTGGTCGGCTTGTGTCTGACTACGCGGCGATGGTGAGGGG
>Ga0209248_10000351_pt1 | contig 14964 bp, 10 predicted proteins | sample BogFormECP04_OM1_FD_188241 | JGI IMG/M metagenome (GOLD analysis project Ga0209248, IMG submission 188241) | Bog forest soil microbial communities from Calvert Island, British Columbia, Canada - ECP04_OM1 (SPAdes) (version 2) | ecosystem: Environmental > Aquatic > Freshwater > Wetlands > Bog ... | reverse complement strand
TACCAGGTGAATTATGCCCATCACCATGGTGCCGTGTCCGAAGGCCGCGTACTGAGAACCATCCAGCATAGCGGCGGTGTGCTGATCGAGCATCGCCGCAGTGTGCTGATTTACGTAAGCCGCGGCGCAAGTCTCACAGGGCGGTGGCGCGGACAAGGATATGTCGTTTAGTTCGGAGCCGCCCGGCTGGTTGCGCGTAAAGTCATAACCGGGAAGCAAGACTCCTTGCAATGCCGGATGATTGGGATCCACGCCGGTGTCAATGTCCGCGACAATTCCCGCACCGCTCACATTGAAGACGCTGTGCGCTTGAGCGACGCGAATGATTTGTGCCGCCGGTTGATTTACATATCCATGCGTCACGGTGTTCCCGTAGTAGTTGACCGGAGTGGTGTCCCACAGGCCCTGCGGAGCGGTGGACGCAGTGGCTGAATTATTCTTGTTCGGCGGAATCGTGAGAGTCTGGTCGGGCTCCGCGTCAAGAATTCCGTTCACGAGATTCAGCACGTCCGCGAGCAATTGCGGCAGCAGGCCCTGCGCCGGCCGCACCAGGAATAGCTGGCCAACGTTTCCGTCCAGGTTGCTCACGACGGTGCAGCCGTTGGACAGGCAAACATTCTTGAGGCCGAGAAGGCCGAGGTTCGTGCGGACGATCACTCCCGGTTGCGGCTGACCGGAGAGCACTTGGCCGACGGTGCTCAGCAGGCCGCCGAGAAGCCCTTGCGCGCGGGCTGGCTGGCCCCAGAAACCTACCGATAGAAGGAGAAAGATTCCGATTAGACGACGCATGATTGCCACTGCTCCTTTTGAGTGCCGGCTAGCAGCCCGATTGCCGTGAAGATGTCGCCGTTCCATTTTGTTTTGGCGACGAAACCCGAGCAATGGTACAAACGGCTACTTTCCGCACTCTTCGCATCAATCCTTAGTTCTAGTACCTTTCTTTTTTATTCTCGACGTCTTCCTAAACTTATTATTGTCAACCACATGCGGAGCATCCTCCGCCGAGGTGAACAGCGGCTCGACCAGCTGGAGGCTTACCTCTTGCCGGTCCGAAAGAGCAACCACAAGACGGATGCCGCCTTGCAGTTCACACTCGATCTGGAATTCGCCGAACTCGCTGGTGACAGACTCAAACAGTTTCTTATCGCCCTTCAGCAGGCTGACCGGCAATGCGGACAGGCGTTCGTCGGGGTCGGCCGAGTTGAGGACCTGGCCGATCAAAACCACCTTTTCTGAGTCCATTTGGGGCTCGATTCGAACATCAATCCGGTAGTCGCCGAGACCGTAAAGCAATTGCTGTGATGCAGTTCCGGACGACCGCACGCCGGCAAGCAGCGGACCACGGAAGCTATCGAATAGCAGCGTGGCAAGCTGGGTTTTCGCGCGACTCGACCTGTCAGCGGACCGGTTGACGAATGTTGCGTTCACCGTACGCACGGCGCCTTCGGACGGCGTGTAGGCCGACTCGCGTCTTGCAACTTGTTGCAAACGCTGCCACATGCCCAGTTCTTTCGAGCATGACGCGCAACCGGTTTCCAAGTGGCTCTGCATCTCGACCTTTTTATCCTCTCGAATCACGTTCCGTGCAAAATCGACCCACATTTCCAGCGAATAGTGTCGCATCCCGTTCCCCCCGAAATCGATTTCTCTGCTTCGCCCAAGTAACAGCCCCACTGCCTATTACCATCACCAACTCATAAGGGTCGGCACCTGCTTAGAAAATATAGGGAGCAGCGAAAAAAGTGGCGGGGCCTTAGACGGGGGAGACTTTGCCGATAAGTGCAAAAGGAGCCCAATGATACGGGTGGGGATAGGTTTCGCGCAGCTCGATCATGCCGCCGCGCAGCGCGGCGGCTTTGCCTTGGCCGTCCTGGAAGCGGCGGTAAAAACGCGCCATGAAATCCGAGGTGCTTTGGTCGTTCACATCCCAGAGAGTGAGGAGCAGGGAGTGAGCTCCGGCGTAGAGGAGCCCGCGGATCAGGCCGAGCAGTTCATCTCCTGGAGTGACGACGTTCATTCCCGTGGCGCAGCCGCTCAGGGTCACAAGTTCGGCATTCAGCTTGAACTGGTAGAGATCGTAAAGATTAAGGTACGCGTCGCCGAGGCGAATTCCGGAGAACATTGGATTGTCCTGGCGGAATTTGCCATGGGTGGCGATGTGAATCAGCCGGCTTTGCGAACCTTTGTCGCGCAAGACCTGCTCGTTGGCTTGGGCGCCTAGCAGCAATTCCGCGTCGGGCAGGATTTTCGCCACCGCGCGAACTTCCTCCAAAATCAGGGGAGCGCGGGCATCGGGATTTCCCAGAACCAGAGACGGGCCACTGGAGTGCGCGGGCTTTTCCTGGCAGTGAGCAAAAATACTGGCGCTGGGGGCGTAAGAGATTGTGAAGGAATCGATCAAGTAGCCAGCGTCGTCCAGCAAAGCATGGAACGGAAGATAGTGCAGCACACCATGCGGCACGATTACGAGGTGTCGCGCAGAGAGGTGAGCGCGTACCGGCGCGAATACCTCTTCGTACAGCTGGCGCAAGTGCGCTTGCACTACGCCGAGCATGGATTTTTCGAAGGTGCGCGCATAATCCGCACCCAACTTGAATTTCGAAATTTGGAAATGCAACATGCGCAGCAGATTGATCACGCGCGACACGGGCGTAAGAGGCACGATTTTCAGCCCATCGTGCGTCACCACCGCGGCGATGAATTGATCCTTCAGGCTGAAATACTCGACCAGCGCGGCGTCCGGAGGCAAGCTCGCGCGAATCGTATCCAGCGATCTGATTGCCGGACCGTGGGTGGCGCTTTCTGACTGGGGCAAATCCCGCAGCACGTGCAGCAGTTCATTTTCGTGCGCCAGAGCCTCTTTCTGGAGCTTTTCGATACGTTCGGGCGAAGGCGCTTCGGCGCGCAACTGCTCAATTTCGATGCGGCGGTAATACCAATTGAGTTCTTCGCGCATTTCGCGGATGCGGCGCACCAGGTCGCTCTGCCCAGCATCGGCCGGCCGGAGCGCTGGGCCAGAGCGCATCAGAAGCTCCGCCAGGCTGCGCGACTTGGCCATTTCGATATAGCCGAACGACTCCGCTGCTCCATCCGGCCGTTCCGCGCGTGTCAGACAAAGTTCGACAAGGCATTCGTAAACTTCCAGGCGGTTTTTCATGAACGCGATTTTCAGTTCTTCGCCGTGCAAGCTGCTGCGCAAGGTCTCCAGCGAAGCGCGGGCTTTCTGGCAAGAATCGTAAGCGCCGGCAAAATCTCCGGAAGCCTGCTGAATCTGGCCCATCAAGAAATGCGCCTGATAGTGCAGAACCGGGGCTTCCAGGCGTGCGAGGCGTTCAATGGCGCGAGCAGACTCCGCTTGCGCAGCGGCCAGCTCACCGGTTCTTAGCGAGAGGCGCGCGAGAAGCAAGTGGCAAAGGACGGCCTTGCTGGGCAGGAAAGAACCGTCGAAGAATTGCGCGGCGCCGGAACACAGCCTGCGCGCTTCAAACAAGCGACCTTCATTGTAGAGAACCACGGCCTGGTACAAATCCATCAGCCACGGCCACACCAGGTTTTTTTCGCTGACAAATTTTGCGCGGGCTTGGGCAAATAATTCCACGGAGCCCAGCGCTTTTCCCAGTTGGCTCGAAGCCATAGCTTCGTAGGCCAGGCATTTCGCTTCCTCGTATCCCATTCCCAGTTTCTGGAAACGCAGATAGCCTTCGTGGGCGGTCTCTTTCGCTTCGCTGCTGAGATTCAATTCCAGATAGATTTCGGATAGGTCCAAGAAGCAGAGCGCCAGGACATGCGCGTCGCCATTCTTTTCACATTCCACGCGCGTGGCGCGCAACATCTCGATCGCCCGGCTGTATTCGCCGCGGAGATAATAAAGGTAGGCAATGTTGTAGTCGCTTTGCGTAACGAGCAGGGTCATGCCGTGGCTGACGCACATTTCCCGGGCGCGTTGGTAGGTGGCGAGCGCGCGGGGAAAATCATTCAGAGTGATCAGGCAGACGGCCATATTGTAGAGCGCGACGGCGAGGCCTTCGGAATCGCGAAAAGGGAGGAGCATCTCGTAGGCGCGTTCGTAACAGGCCAGCCCTTCTTCGAAACGGTCCTGGCGGTGATAAATATTGCCGCAATTGATCTCGACGTGGGCCCAACGCTTTTCGTCGCCCAAGTTCCGGAAGATTTTCTTGGCGTCTTCGGCGGCGGCGAATGCCTGGTCATATTTTCCCAGCAGAATGAAAGGTTGAATGGAGGGAATTAATGTGCGGGCCTCTTCCTCGGGGTTGCCAATTGCGCGAAAGATGCGCAAAGCTTCGGCGTGGAAATCCAGCGCGTGTTGATTTTCTCCCAGCATGTACAGCGCGTTGGCTTTGGAGCGGAGGCTGCGACCGAGCGTCTCTTTATTTTTCAGGCGACGCGCAATGGCCACGCTGGATTCGGCCAGAGAGAGAGCTTCGCGGGCGTTTTCGCGCAATTTGCCGCGCACCACTTCATGCAGTTGCTGCACCACGCTGTCTTTCAGCAACCGCGGGTGGGACGCCATGAATTTGTCGCGGCTGGATTCCGTGGCGAGATCTGCCAGCTCGCGCAACAACTTCGCAGACAGAGGCGGTTTTTTATTTTCTGGCTTCACGCGAATCCCGTTTCCAGCAGGCGCTTGCGCAGCTTTTCCAGGCAGCGCTGCCGGATGAAGCCGATCGAGCCGACTGCAATTCCCAGCGTTGCGGCAATTTCCTGATAGGGGCGCACCGGCTCGTCATAGAAAAGCATGTGGACGAGCTGGCGGCAGCGCGGCGGGAGTTCGGCCATGGCCTGGCGCAGGCTTTGTTCGTCTTCGGCTTCGCGTAAGATGTCTTCGGAGCGGGAAGGAGTGCTCCTTTCGAATTCCCTGGCGGCGGGGTCCAGAACGTCCGTGCGTTGTTGCTGCTGTTTGCGGTGAAAACACTTATGCGCGGTGACCTGCATGATCCATTTCGGGAGCGCCTTGACTTTGCGCAATTTGGGCAGCTCGGATAAAAGATCGAGGCACACAGCTTGAAAAATGTCCGTGGAGTCGTCCGCGGAGAAACCGTATTTCACGGGGATGGAAAAGATGAGGTTTTTGTATTTGAAGATGAGCGCGCACCAGGCCTCTTCGCTGCCGGCGATACATTCGCGGACCAGGCGCGCGTCCGGCCACGCCGCGAGCACGTCATCCAAGGCTGGTGTTTTTCGGGCAGCGCTGCGGCTGGGGCTCATCATCTATTGCACGTAGAGCTCTTCGATATTCCACAGAGCGTAAGGCACCAAAATCGCCGGGCGAAAATTTCCCACGCGATTCGCCGCGCCCACCAAAATATTGGGGCTGACCAGACAAATCACCGGCAGTTCCTCGGCAACGATTTCCTGCACCCGGTCGTACAGCTTCTTGCGTTTGGCGTAGTCCAAAGTGACGAGCTGTTCCTGCATCAGGCGATCCATTTCGGATTCCCACGGCGTGGCCGGCTTTTCCTGGCGAGGGCGCCACAGATGAGTTTCGCCGCTGGATAGCCACACGTTCATTTCCGACGTTGGATCAGCATCGCCACTGACCAAGCCCATCATCGCCGCTTCATAATTGTGGGTGTTGAGCAGGCGGTCCACCATCGCGTGAAATTCCAGCGGCACGACTTGGACCGTCATGCCCAATTGACTCAAATCGTCTTGAATGATCGTGGCGATTTTTGTGCGTTGCGCGTTTGAGGAACTGGTGAGGATGGAGAACTCCACGTGCTCGCCGCGCGAATCCACGAGGGCGCCGTCGCTCTTCCAGGAAAAGCCCGCGGATTTCAGGAGCTCGCGGGCACGATCCAGCGAGCGCTGCGGATGCGCAATCTTTTCGTCCAGCCACAATTTATTTCCGGGAGTTACTTGATCCCAGATGGGCGTCGCGCGGCCGCTATAGACCAGGCGCACGATTCCTTCACGGTCAATCGCCGCGGAGACGGCTTGGCGGAAGCGCAGATCCTGAAACCAGGCCTGCTTCCTGGCAATTTCGGGAGGAAGATTCGAGCCTGGGGCATTCAGATTGAAGAACAGGAAATTGTATTCGAGGCCCGCGCCCAGATCGTCGAGGTGGTAGCCCTTTTGCGATTGCTGTTTCTGCAGCACGGCGAAATTGTCAGCGCTGAAGCGGCTGAGGACGTCGGTGTCGCCGGCCTGGAAGCGGATGACTTGTGCATCCTCGCTGGGAACGAACAGGAACGTGACCTCGTTGAGATAGGGCAATTGGATTCCGGCGCGATCTGACTTCCAATAATATGGGTTGCGCTCGAGCACCACGCGTTGTCCAGCTACGTATTCCTTCAAACGAAACGGGCCGAGACCGGCGAATTGGTTGGACGGCATGGAAAGGCTCCATGCTTGAGAAAAACTGCCGCTTTGATAGGTGTTCTCCAGGAGATGGCGCGGCAAAATCGCGATGCTGTCGAACAGGCGTTCGGCGGCTGCGTAGGGTTGCGCGAGTTCGAAGCGGACGGTGTAGTCGTCCATTTTCGTGACGGTAATAGGTTTTCCGCCTACGACGAGTAGATCTCGCTGCGAGGAATCCACTTTTTCGTCGAGGTAAACCTGAAAACTGAAGAGCACATCGTCCGCGTTGAACAGCTGGCCATCGGAGAAGCGCACGCCGCGGCGAAGTTGCAGCGTGTATTGGCGGCCGTCTTTCGAGACGCTCCAAGATTTTGCGAGCGAGGGTTCGGTTTTGAGCGAGCCGCGATTGATGTGAATCAGGTCAGCGGTGAGGCAGCGAATCACGTCGCGCGAAGGCTCATCCAGGGCGAGGGCGGGATTCAGGGTTTTCGGTTCCGAACGCAATGCGACTACGAGACGGCCGCCCGCATGACCTGTGGCGGCGCTGGCAGTCATTCGCTCTTCGTCGGTCTGCGGCGGTAATGCGCGCGCGACCGCGGAGGCGCAGAAAATCGCTATGAGGACGAGGCACGCCCGCCAACGCCGGATTTTCCCCATGCATTAACTCTTAACAGAGATTTCACGGTTTTTACAGCGGGACGGATTTGTGAAGTTCCTGCAGAGCATCGGCGGCGGCGTAGAAAACCACGAAGAGCGGAATCAGGAGGAGGGCGGGCAGGAACATCCACCAGTAGGAAGAAAGGACCGAATACTGCTGCAAGGACGAAAGCAGCGCGCCCCAGCTGGGCATGGGTTCGCCGACGCCGAGGCCCAGGAAAGTGAGGGTGACCTCGGCGAGAACATATTGCGGAACGAGGAGCGTGATTTGCGTGAGCAGCACCGCGTACGTTTGCGGAAGCACGTGGCGCCGGAGCAGGTAGGCGTCCGATGCGCCGAAGCCGCGGGCTGCGAGGACGAAATTGCGTTCTTTGGCGCTGAGGACGACGCCGCGAATCAGCCGGGCAGGGCGGGCCCAGCCGATCAGGCCCATCACTGAGATGAGCAGCAGGAAGACCTGCCATTGCGAAATGTGCAGGGGCAGCGCGGCGCGCATCGCGAACAAGAGGTAGAGCCAGGGCAGCGCGAGGAACAGCTCTCCTCCGCGCATGAGAATTTCATCCAGCCAGCCGCCGTAATAGCCGGCGATTCCACCGGCAAGGATTCCGATGGAGACCGAAAGAATGGCGGCGATGAGGCCGGCAAGCAGGGAAATCTGGCCGCCGTAGAGGAAGCGCGAAAATTGGTCGCGGCCGTAGGCGTCTGAGCCCATCAGGAATATTCGCGCGGGCTGTGCGACGCCAAACAGATGCGTTCGCGATGTGAAAACGCCGGCGATTTTGTAAGGTGCGCCGGGGACAAACCAGCGTAGCGGATAGGGTTGGACCGAAGCTGCTTCAGCAATCGGTGGAGTTTGGGCTGAGTCGCGCGGGCCGTAAACGAAAGGGCGAACGTGAAGCCTTCCGCTGGCATCCATGAAATGAATAGCGGTGGGAGGGGCGAACGGAGTATCGCGATCTTGCGCCGCGAAATCGTACGGAGCGAAAAAGCCGGCGAACAGGATGACGCAGGAGAACGCCGCTAACACGGCAGCCGACCACACGAGTTTGCGGTGGTGCGTCAATTTATTTGCTCCGTGCGAATTCGCGGATCCGTCGCGAACAGGAGCGCGTCCGCGACGAGATTCCCAGCGACGAGGAAAACGGACGAGAGCATCACCGCGCCGACTACCACGTAAACGTCTTTCGCCAGGATCGCGTCCACCAGCAAGGGGCCGACGCCGGGCCAGCTGAGCACAACTTCCACGAGCAAAGACGCGCTCAACATTCCGGCAATTGAATATCCGAAAAGAGTGATCAGAGGATTGGCGGCGACGGGCAGGGCGTAGCGAAGCAGTATGCGGCGTTCGGGAATGCCGTGCGCACGGGCGGCACGCACGAAAGGAGCTTCCAGGACTTCGATCATCGCGGAGCGGACGTGTCGTACCAGCGGCGGCAGCGTTGCCAGTACAAGTCCGAGACAAGGCAAGAAGAGATGCGTCGCGAGGTCCTGCACTTTGCCGCCGATGCTGAGGTCGTCGAATCCCGGGGACATCATTCCGCCAGTTGGAAACCATCCGGTGCGCACGGCCACCAGCAGGAGCGCCAGAAACAGGACGAGGTCCGGAATCGTTAGCAGTGAAGACGTGACGATTCCGCCGGCGCGGTCGCTCCATTTTCCGCGGCGCGCGGCGGTCCATATCCCGAACGGAATCGCCAGCATCCAGGCAAGGAACAGCGATAGTCCGGTCAAGAGCAGAGTATTGCGCGCGCGGACGGCGAGGAGCGGAGCGACCGGAGTGCCGTAGGCGAATGAAACGCCGAGGTCGCCTCTGAAAACGGAATGCAGCCAATGCTCGTAGCGAATCGGAAAAGGTTTGTCGAGGCCGTATTGCGAGCGCAGCGTTGCGACGGTATGCGCCGAGATTTGCGGGTTCACGCTCAGCGGCGTGAAGAAGTCGCCGGGCGCCAATTGCAGAATGGCAAATGAAAAAATGGAAACGCCGAGGAGAAGAAGGATGGAGTGAAGCAGCCGTTGCGCGAGGTATCTCATGGCGGCGCTTAGGCGGAACGCTCGAGCAGGATGGATTCCACCGAACGCGCGCTGGCGAGAAGTTCCTTGGTGTAAGCATGCTGGGGCGAAGCGAAAAGTTTCCGAGCGCTTTTCACTTCTACGATCCGGCCCTGGTACATGACCGCGACATCGTCGGCGAATTCAGCGACTAAGCGCAGGTCGTGCGAGATGTGCAGATAGCTGAGCGAGTGCGCCGCTTGCAGGTCCGCCAGCAATTTCAGGATCAACGTCTGATTCGCGGCGTCGAGATTTGAAAGCGCTTCATCCAGAATCAGCAGGCGCGGGCCGAGCGCGAGGGCCCTGGCGATTGCCAGCCGCTGGCGCTGGCCGCCGCTGAACTCGAGCGGTGTTTTGCGTTCCCATGCAGGATCCAGGCCCACTTGCTCCAGCAATTGCAATGCGCGGGCGCGGCGCTGCGATTTTGTTCCTGCACCCTGAATCAGCAGCGGCTCCGTGATTATTTCGCACGCCGTCAAGCGCGGATTCAGCGCCGATGACGGATCCTGGAAAATCATCTGCACTTCGCGGCGTATGGGGAAGAGTTGTTCGGCATCGAGCGCCAGCAAATTCTCGCCTGCAAGCTCGATCTTTCCGGTGCTGGGGCGTTCCAATAGCGCGATACAGCGCGCGAGGCTGGATTTTCCGGCGCCGGATTCGCCGACTAAGGCCAGAGTGGTGCCTGGAAAGAGCGCCAGGGAAACGTCGTGAAACGCGCTGACTACAATTTTCTGACGCGAGAAAGGGCGGCGTTGCACGTATTGCTTGCTCAGGCCGGAGACGCGCAGGAGCGGCTCGAATTGATTGCTATTTGCTTGCGGCCTTTCCGGATTCATTCTTTGCCCTTCTCGTTCTCGCATCGCGGCGCGATCAACATCTACGTGGCCATCTCGAAATCCAGATTTTCCGCAATGCCGGCTGACGCCGTGGCGCGCAGCATCGCCCGAGTGCAGGCATGCGACGGATTGCGATATAGCTGTTCGAACGAGCCCTGTTCCACGATATGGCCGCTCGCCATCACCATCAGCCGGCCGGCGAGACTGGCCTGCACTTCCGGTGCGTGGCTGATCAGCAGGATCGAAAGATGCAATTCGCGCTGCAATTCACGCAGGAGCGCGAGCAGTTCGCCTTGGCTGCGCGCGTCGAGCGAAGCTGCGGGCTCGTCGGCGATTAATAACGCCGGATTACACGCCAGCGCCTGTGCGAGGACCACGCGTTGCCGCTGGCCGCCGCTCAACTGATGGGGGTAGGCCAAAAAAATCCGTGGCGAATCTGCGAGGCCCACGCGTGCGAGCGCCAATTCCGCTTCCGCGCGGCAACGTTGCCACCTCCAATCGTGGTGGGCGTGAATGACTTCAGCAATCTGATCTCGTATGTTCATTACGGGACTCAGAGCGAGCTCTGGTTCCTGGAACACCAGCGAAATTCCCGTGCCGCGGATGGCACGAAGAGAATTCCGGTCCTTCGAGAGCAGCTCTTCGCCGCGGAACTGAATGGAGCCCGAGACTTGGGCCTGGTCCTTCAAAAGCAAGCCGAGCAAGGCGAGCGCGATGCTCGTCTTTCCACACCCGGACTCTCCCATCAGGCCCAGGACTTCGCCCTCGGCGATTTCAAAGGTCACGTTCTCCACCGCGTGGTGCGGGCGAGGACTGGCGCCGCGATAGGAGACGTTCAAGTCCGTTACGCGAAGCAAAACTTGCATCGAATCCTTCCCGCCGGGATGCCGCGCAGTGAAAATACCGTTGCCGCGAGCTTGAACGAGCGCGCTGAATGCGTTTCGAGCCGACACCCCGGCGCAAGTCGACGGCACCGAGGCCTGTCGCAGGTTTCAGATATTTAAGGTACGGGCGGACGACGCGAGTGTCGATGGGCCGCCGGCTACAGGTAGCTGTGTAAGTTACTGGTACCAAAGTACTAAGCCAGCAAGCGTGGCTGAGGTAGGGAAGGGTCTGAGATCCGCCCCTACAAATTCAAAAACATAGGCAGATTCAGCTTCCCGGATTGCGATAGGCGCCGGCGGCTATCACTTGACGATTGCCAACCCGCGGCCGGCGTACCTATCGAGGATATGATCCAGCTCTTGCGTGCGGATGGGCTTGGTCAAATAGGCATCCATCCCGCCGGCGAGGCACAGCTCCTGATCGCCCTTCATGGCGTGCGCGGTGAGCGCGACGATGGGCTGATGTCCGCCCGTGATTTTTTCTATTTCGCGAATCCTGGCGGTGGCTTCCATGCCGTTCATCTCCGGCATCTGTATATCCATCAGCACCAGGTCATAGCGGTCTTTCTCCAACGCGGCCAGGGCTTCGCGGCCATTGGCGGACACGACCACACGATGACCTCTCTTTTCGAGCAAGCGCGTCATGAGGCGCTGATTCACCAGATTGTCTTCGGCGAGCAGAATGAGCAAGGATTCGGTGGCGGCTTGCGGATCCCGCGCGGACTGACGTGTGATCTGCGGAAGCGCGTTCTGCTGTTCGCGCGCGCCGACGACACGGGCGATGGCTTCGCGCAATTCGGACTGCCTGATCGGTTTCAGCAGATACGCGGACACGCCCAAGCCTTTGCAACGGTCAGCATCTCCGCGAGATTCCGAAGAAGTGAGCATCATGATGGTGGCGGTGGATAATTCGGGCATTTGGCGGATGCGCTCGACGAGCTTGAAACCATCCATCCCGGGCATGTGCATGTCCGTGAGAATCAGCGCGTACGGTTTGGCGTCTTTTTCCGCGAAAGACAGCTCCGCGAGCGCCTCGTCGCCACTTGCGACGGACTTGGCTGTCATCTCCCAACGTTTTAGCATCACTCCTAGAATCCGGCGATTTGTGGCGTTGTCGTCGGCGACGAGCACTTTGACGCCGCGCAGAATTTCCGGCAGAGCGATCGTTTCGATGGGCGCTTTCCCGCCGGCATGTCTAAACTGCACCGTGAAGTGGAATTGGGTTCCACGGCCAGCCGCACTTTCCACCCAGATCCTGCCGCCCATCATATTTACCAGGCGCAACGAGATGGTGAGACCCAGTCCCGTGCCGCCGTATTTCCGGGTTGTGGATGTATCCGCCTGAGTGAAGGGATCAAATATCATTTTCTGTTTTTCAGGAGGGATGCCGATCCCGGTGTCGGCAACGGTAAAGCGGAGGAGGCGATCGTCGCCACCTTGGACTTCCCGCTGGACGCTCAGCGCCACTTCACCTTGATCAGTGAACTTGATCGCATTGCCGACCAGATTCACCAGAACCTGCCGCAAGCGGCCGGAATCGCCCTGGACTACCTCAGGAACTTCGTGCGCGATTTCACAGAGAAGTTCTAATTTCTTTTCGTCGGCGCGCAGTGCCAGCGTCTTCAGGGTGGCTTCCATGCAATCGCGCAAATTGAAATTTACTGTTTCCAAGTCGATCTTGCCTGCTTCGATCTTGGAAAAGTCCAGGATGTCGTTAATCACGCCGAGCAGGGAGTCTGACGACATCTTCACCGTCTCGAGATACTCGCGTTGCTCCGTGGTCAGGTCGGTGTCCAGCGCCAGATCAGTCATGCCCATAATTCCGTTGAGCGGAGTGCGAATTTCGTGGCTCATGTTGGCAAGAAATTCGCTTTTGGCGCGGCTGGCCGCTTCCGCGGCTTCCCTGGCTTTCTGCATCGCACGCTCGGCCTTCAGGCGCTCGGTGATGTCGCGGCCAACGCCGACGATGCCGGTGACTTCGCCGCGATTGTCGAGCAGGGGAACCTTGGTGGTCAGCAGGAAAATTGTTTCGCCCTTTTCGTTGATGGATTCTTCTTCGCGATCGAAGAGCGGCTGCCTGGTGCGCAACAGCTGCTGGTCGTCTTGAAAATAGGCGTGGGCAAGCTCATTCGGGTAGAAATCGCGGTCCATCTTTCCGAGCAATTGTTCGTGGTTGGGCGCGCCCACGGTACGTGCCAGAGAGGTATTGGCCACCACGAAGCGGGATTCGACGTCTTTCACGTACATAAGCTCCGGCACGTTATCAATCAGCGCGCGCAACATGCGGCGTTCTTCTTGTAGCGCATTCTCCGCGCGGAGCCTGTCGTTGACCTCGCCCTGTAATTCCCGCGTGCGATCTTTGACGCGAATTTCCAGCTGGCTATTGGAATCCTGCAAAGCCGCATCACGGTCGCGAATGCGGTCGAGCATTTGATTAAAGGACCGAATTACTTGTGCGATTTCATCCGAGCCGCTGGGTATGGCGCGTAATGTGTAGTTTTCCTCTTGCGAGACCCGGCCGGCCACATCGGCCAGCTGCAGCAACGGCCTGGTAATCACGCGGAGAAAACGCGAGGAGATCAAAGACGTCGCAAAAATGGAAACCAGCAACACCAGGCTGGCAATCTTGGCGTACTCCCACATGGTGGCGCGGAATCCGCTCAAGTCGGAGACAATCGCAATGGAGCCGGTTTTCTCGCCATTCAGGGAAACCGCGCGGAACAGCGTGAAAGACTCGGGACCAAAATACGCACCATCCGCATGCGGTGCCGGCATCTTGAAATCGCGGTAGAGGCCGCTGCGCTGGTATTCGGCGAAGATGTTGCCGTGGATGTCGTACAGACAGGCGCCCAGAATCTGACGGTCTGCTTGCAGGGCTGCGAGCATGTCCCGCGCGGTCTTCTGGTCGTCGAATGCCAGCGATGCCGCGGTATTCGCGCCTAAAGTGTCGGCGAGAGTTGAAAGCCCGGTGGCGACTTCGGAGCGAAAAATGGCGCGTTCGTAGATTCCGAACCCAACCGCAGCCAGAACCACGGCGAAGGAACTCGCGGCGAGAACCAGAAGCGCCAGTTTTCTTTGTATCGATGGACCGTGAGAGAACATTCGCTTCCTCGCTATCCGTGATTTCCCACTACCGTTTTCGCCAACAGCAGCAGCCGTGAACTGATCTTGAGTTTGGCGCGCTCGGCTGCTTCCAGATTGATCTCAAAGCGGACCTTGTTGTCCACCAGGCAGAAACCGATCATTCCACCTTGCTGGACGAAGCCATCGGATTCCCCGACAATCAAAATCGGGTTCCCCTTCAACTCGAGCAGCAGGCGGCCGAGGCGAGCCGTGTCGTGCCCGCCGACAAAAAGCACCTGGCATCCCTGAAAATTCTCCGCTGGCTTCAAATGGCGGACGCGAAGCGCCCGAGATCCTACGGTTTTTCCCGCCAGCGTGGCGTCCAAGTCGCCCTGAAACGGATCCTCGCCGATGATGCACAGAGTGACCGGGCTGGTCCCGCTACCTAGGGAATCCGCAGGCCATTCGACCAGCTGCACGAAATGAAAAAGAAACGCCGCCTTCACGTGATATTCGTCCGTTGCAGATTGCGCCTGCGCGGTGCCCGAGATTTCGGTCAGCGACATGGCGAAAATGGACGCAACCATCACGGCCAGCCAATACAAAGGCATGTATCGCCTCATCCCGTCGGAATGCACGAGCCGCCGGTCAGCACGTTGGATTCGACTTAAGAACCCTTGACGATGCACAGAATCTCCTCGCTCAGAATCGCCACGTCAACTTCACGTATCCGCTGCGCTTGATGTAGTTGGCAAAGCCCGTTCCTTCCGGGTTGAGGAACTCGAGGTGGTGATCCTGGGCAAGATTCTGGCCCACGATGCTTGCAACGAGATGTTCCCGAAGGTGCCAGGTGAGCTGCGTATCGAGTCTGGTGTAGGAAGGCACCACTGGAGTTGTGAGGCGCCCCACGAAATTTGCGCTGGCGTCCCACGCGAAGCCATGAGTGAGCGTCAGATGCGAAGCCAGCCGCGCCCATTGGCGCGGGCTGCTGCCTTCCCCGGCCGCTACGGATGTGGTGTCCTGGCTGGAGGGATCAAGACGCAAATGGATTTGCTCGAATGCGTAGGCCGGAGTGAGGGTCCAGTGGCCGCCAACTTTCCATGTGGCGAAGGCCTCGATTCCATGCGTCTCACCGCACAGCAGATTTTCATAGTTGA
>Ga0209248_10000350_pt1 | contig 14966 bp, 11 predicted proteins | sample BogFormECP04_OM1_FD_188241 | JGI IMG/M metagenome (GOLD analysis project Ga0209248, IMG submission 188241) | Bog forest soil microbial communities from Calvert Island, British Columbia, Canada - ECP04_OM1 (SPAdes) (version 2) | ecosystem: Environmental > Aquatic > Freshwater > Wetlands > Bog ... | reverse complement strand
TCTGCCTGGCGCCCTCTGACTTCTCGATCGCGAGATCCGGGCGGGCGATGTCGCCGACGAACAGGCTGTCCCCGGTGAGGACGGCCCACGGCTCATCTCCGCGCCTGGCGTCGATCAGCGCGAAGGCGGTGTGCTCCGGGCGGTGGCCCGGCGTGTGCAGCGCCCGCACGGTCAGCGTCCCGAGCTGGAGCTCCCAGCCGTCCTCGAACGGCTCGTGCTCGTAGTCGGCGTCGGCGAGGCGATGGATGTGGATCGTCGCTCCCGTGGCGGCCACCAGTCGTCCGTGCCCGGAGACATGGTCGGCGTGGTTGTGCGTCTCAAGCACATGGTTGATCGTGACCCCCCAGTAGCGGGCGAGCTCCAGGTAGTCGTCGATCTCAAAGCGCGGATCCACGACCGCGGCCACGCCGGCCTTCTCGTCGCCGATCAGGTAGGACGCGCAGCCCAGGTCATCATGGGTGATCTGACGAAAGATCATCGACGCGTCGCCGGCGCTGCGTGGGCGGCCCGGCCGCTTGGGATCGCCCTGGGCATCACACACATATTATGAGGGCGCGGGCGCGTAATACATTGGTCTGCAGAGCGGGGCCTGCGGTCATAGGGCAGCGGCCGGCGTCGATAGGAACAGCATGTGTCCACAGGACGCGCGCGTTGACGACGGCCCCGGGGCGGCGCAGTGGGCGCCGGGCTCGGGTGAGATCCCCGAGGTCTGCTGGGGCAGGGACGCGCTGACGAGCAGGCGCGGTCTGAGCGGAATGCTCAGCCGGCGCTCGGCGGCGGTGCTCGGGCTGGTCCTCGTCGTGGCCCTTGGCGCCGGCATCGCATTGGCGGTGCGCGGAAGCGGCAGCGGCAGCGGCGCAAAGCCGCCGCTAGCGCAGGCCGCCTACGTCACCTCCCAGGCGCCGGGATTCCAATTCGCGCTCACGATCACCGGCAGCCAGGGTGCGCAGAGCCTGACTTTCAACGGCACCGGCTCGATCGATGAACGCAACGTCGAAGGCACGATCAACCTCCAGATCGCGGGCAGGACCATATCCGAGATCATCAAGAACCCCAACGTCTACATGAGCGTCCCGGGCGTCGCGCCGGGCGGCAAGACGTGGCTGAAGGCCAACTTCAAGGCGTTGCTCCAGTCCGCCGGAGCCAGCGGCCCGCTGGGCGCGGGCACGGGCGGGCCGACGCAGCTGCTCGACCTGCTGAAGGCCGGCGGACAGGTGACCACGGTGGGCGAGCAGAGCATCCGCGGCGTCGCCACCACGCATTACCGTGCGCTGGTCGATTTCAGCAACTATGCCTCGGTCGTCCCCGCGGCTCAGCGCGCCTCGGTCGAACGGTACGCGGCGGAGCTCCAGCGGGTCACCGGCAGCACATCGCTTCCGATCGACGTGTGGCTCGACAGCTCCCAACGCGTCCGGCGCTTCTCAACGCAGGTGCAGGCCTGCACCGAGCAGGGTCCGCTGACCGAGTCGATCTCGATGGATCTGTTCGACTACGGTCCCCAGCCCGCGGTCGTGGCACCGGGCGAATCGGAAGTGACGGACATCACCGGCCCGCTCTCCTCGGTCACGTCCAACGTCCTCGCCCAGTCGGTCTGCTGAGGGGCGCCGCCTCTGAGCGCGCAGCCGGGATACTTTGAGGCGTGCCGCCGGCGAACTTCAATCCCCCGCCGGCGCGCGTGGTCGTGCTGGGCGGTGGCTTCGGCGGGGTCTATACGGCGCTCTACCTCGAGCGCCTGATCGACAAGGGCGCACCCGTTGAGGTGTCGCTGGTGAATCGCGAGAACTACCTCGTGTTCCAGCCGATGCTCGCCGAGGTCATCGCGGGCGACGTGGGCATCCTCGACACGGTCAGCCCGCTGCGGCAGCTGCTGGCGCGCACGGATCTATTTGTGCGGGAGATCGAGAGTGTCGATCTCGATCGGCGGGTGGTGGTGCTGGGAGCCGGGCTCACGCCGCAGACGCAGGAGCTCGAGTTCGACCATCTGGTCGTGGCGCTCGGGAATGTCACCGACTTCCGCGGAATTCCGGGCCTGCCCGAGCACGCGCTGCCGTTCAAGACGCTCGCCGACGCGGTGCGCATCAGAAACCACGTGATTGAAGTGCTCGAGCAGTCCTCGGTCGTGCGCGACCCGGATGTGCGCCGCACGATGCTCACGTTCGTGGTGGCCGGCGGCGGCTTCTCGGGCACGGAGGTGGCGGCGGCCCTCAACGACTTCGTGCGCCGTGCCGTCCGCGACTACCGCTCGATCCCGCCCGAGGACGTCCGCATCATCCTCGTGCACAGCGGTGAGCACGTGCTCGAGCGCGAGCTCACCGGGCGACTGGCGGCCTACGCCACGGCTTCGCTCGCCGAGCAGGGCATCGAGTTGATGCTCGGAGAGCGTCTCGTGGCGGCCAGCCCGCAGAGCGCCGTGCTCTCGAACGGACGGCGGATCTCGACGCGCACGCTGATCTCCACCGTGCCCTCATCGCCCAACCCGATCGTTGAGAAGCTTGGGCTGCCCAGCTCAAGGGGGCGCCTCCAGTGCGATGCCACGCTGGCGGTCAAGGGCTGCGCCGGTGTGTGGGCCGTAGGTGACTGCGGGCTGATCCCGATGCCGGGCGGTGAGCCCTGCCCGCCCACTGCGCAGCATGCCATTCGCCAGGCGAAGGTGCTCGCGGCGAATATCGTCGCCTCCCACGCGGGCGCACGGCGGCGCTCGTTCGCGTTCAAGGGTCTCGGCAAGCTCGGCGGCCTGGGCCATCACCGCGCGGTGGCCGAGCTGCCCGGCGGAGTGCGCGTCGCGGGTCTCCCGGCATGGCTGATGTGGCGCGGCATCTACTGGTCAAAGCTCCCCGGCGCCAGCCGCAAGACCCGCGTCGCGATCTCGTGGCTGAGCGACCTCGTGCTCCCTCCGCACCCCGTGCAGCTCAATCTGGGCGGCGGGCGAGGCGCTACCCAGGCCCACTACGAGCCCGGGGAGACGGTGTTCGAGGAGGGGGACACCGGCGACAGCCTGTTCATGATCCTCTCCGGCCGCGTGGAGGTGCACAAGATCTTTGCCGGGGAGGCCCAGCTGGTGGGCATGCTCGGGCCGGGCGAATACTTCGGAGAGATGGCGCTGCTCGGGCGCCGGCCGCGCAGCGCCACGACGCGAGCGGCCTCCTCGCTTGACCTGCTGGTGCTTCCCGCGTCCGACTTCTCCGCGCTCGCCGAGAGCCTCACCGAGTTCCGCAGCGAGTTCGAGGAGATCGCGAAGGCGCGGGCCGAGTCCGACGCCGCGCGCGCGGCCTCGGGCCCTCCGACCTGACCGCGCTAGCGGATGATGCGCACGATCTGTTCGCCGATCAGGACGTTGACGCTGGCGTCGCCCGCGAGCAGGTCGGTTGCCAGTTCTTCTTCGCCAGGTCGGTGTCGCGGCAGGTTGACGGGGAACCGCATGCCCTTCCTGCCACCGAGCGCCGGGTCGGGCGCGCCGCCTGCGAGCGTGCCGCCCAGCGTCACCCGGGGACTGTCCTCCAGCGCGAAGGTCTCATCATCCGCTGCGACGGCGAGGTCAAGCACGGCGGGACCGGCGCTCGTATGCCCGGCCGTGCCGAAGGCGGTGTCCGGAGCGCCGCTGGCCGTATAGCGGAACAGCTGCCCGCCGCCGCCGAAGCTCACCTCGAACCCCCCGCCCGGGAGCGCGAACAGGCCGTCGAAGATCGCGCTGCTCTCGCCCTGGAATGTCGGCGTGAAGGGCAGGAAGGCCACGCTCTGATCCCCGAAACCCGAGGCGGTGGCGCCGGCGGGGCTGAACTCCTGGACGGCGGGGGGCTCCCCCGAGAAGTTGGGTAGCGGCACCTGCTGGTAGGCGAACAGAACCGAGCCTTCGGGGGTGATCGTCACGCCGACGGCCGCTTCTTCGGAGCTCACCGCCGGCTGGCCGGTGGCCTTCAGAAAGCCGCCCTGACCGAAGGAGCGGTCGAGCGCGCCTGAGGGCAGGAGGCGCACGAATTCGATCGGGCCCTCCCCCAGGCCTGGAGGTATCTGCGGTTCGTTGCCCCTTTCACGCTGGAAGGTCACCGCGAGGATGTCGCCGTCGGGCTCGAGCGCGACCGCGGCGATGATCGCGTGACCGTGTGAATCGGGCAGCTTGTAGTCGGCCACGCCCGCATGGCCGAAGCTGCGATCGGCCTTTCCGCCGGCCGTCAGGAGCGCGAGCACGAAGTGGTCCGCCCGGTCAAGGCCGGCGATCAGCAGCCTGCCACCGGACAGCGCGAACATCCGCGGCGGTGCCGGCGGGACCGAGTAGATCGCGGGGATGGTGCTCACGCCGCCGTCCCCGAAGCCCTTCACCAGTCTGCCCTGCGCGGACAGGCGGGCGACGAGGAACGATCCCTTCTTGCTGCGCGCATAGCCGCCCACGAACACCGATCCCTGCGGACCGGGCGCCAGCAGCGACCCCGCGTCCCCAGGTCCGAGCGAGAGCGCGAACGACGCGCTCTCCCGCAGCGGCAGCCCAGCGACGCCGCGCTTGCCGAACGAGGCGTCGAGGTGCCAGGAGGCGGCCCGCACGGTTGCGCCCGCGGACGGCCCCACCAGAGCCAGAGCGAGCGCCAGCGCCAGGCATCCGACGAGCGTCTTCGCCCGCGTCATGACACAATGTCAGCACAAATGGACTCCGTCAGCATCGAGACGCTGACAAGCGGTTACACGGCACTTGCCGCGCGTGATGATGGGCGTCTGATGGAGTGCCTCGCCGAGGACGTCGAGCTGCGCACGCTCACCGGCTCCTATCGCGGGCACGAGGGGATCCGCCAGTGGATCCTCGAGATGGACGAGGGCTGGGATCCGTGGGAGCTGACGATCGGCAACGCGAGCGAGATCGGCGACCGGGTGCTGCTGGAGGTGACCCTCGCCGGGCGCAGCGGTGTCAACGGGATCGCTATGTCCCGCCGCTTTTGGGCCGTGTGGGAGGTCCGGGGCGGACGCGCCACGCTCGGCATCCATTGCGCCGACCGTGAGCAGGCGCTCGCGGCGGCCGAAGTCGTGCAGGGGCTCGAGCTCCAGTAGCCGTGACGCTTCCACCTGGGCCGGGTGCGCTGGGTTCGCTTCAGGCGATCTCGATGCAGCGCGACCCGCTCGGGTTCTTCCAGCGCGCCCGAAATCACTACGGCGAGCTGTTCACACTGCCCTTCGGCACCGCGCTCGCGCGGACCGTGTGGGTCTGCGACCCGGTCCTCGTCGAGCAGATCATCGCCGCGCCGGCCGAGGAGCTCGAGGCGGCGAGCGCGAACGCGATCCTGCGCCCACTCGTCGGCGACGGCTCGACGCTGCTGCTCGCCGGCGAGGAGCACGCGGATCGGCGCAGGCTGCTCGCGCCCGAGTTCGATCACGCCCGTCTCGCGGCAGACCGTGCGGAGATCACCGAGAAGGCCGCTTCCGAGCTTCGATCCTGGCGGACCGGCGAGGTGATCGCGCTGTGGAGCTGGGCTCGGCGCGTGACCATGGAGATCATGCTCGAGACCGTCTTCGGCATCGGCAGCGGATCGCGGCGCGAACGCCTCGCGGCTGGTCTGTCTGACATCGTCGAGCGCAGCGGCAGCCTGGCGATGCTGATCCCGCGGCTGCGCCTGGATCTCGGACGGCTGAGCCCGTGGGGCCGCTTCCTGCGCCGCAGGGCGGCGGTCGACGAGCTGCTCTATGCAGAGATCGCCGCGCGCCGGGCCGAGCCGCTGCTCGAACTACGTCAGGACATCCTGTCGCTGGCCATCCGGGCGGTCTATCCGAACGGACGGACGCTGACCGACACGGAGATACGCGACGAGATCATGACGCTGATCATCGCCGGCAACCAGACCACGGCCGGTGGTCTGGCGTGGGCGCTGGAGCTGCTGCTGCGCCATCCGCTCGAGCTGGCCCGCGTGCGTGAGGACCTTCAGAGCGGCAGCGAGGCCTACCTCGAGGCTGCCATCGAGGAGGCCCTGCGGCTGCGCACGCCGCTGTTCGGAATCGGTCGCGAGGCCGTCGTCGACTACCCCCTCGGACGCTTCACGATCCCCCGCGGCACCGGCATCGCGGTGCCGCTGCTGCTCGTCTATCGCTCGCCTGCGCTGTACCGCGATCCGGCGCGATACAAGCCGCGCCGCTACCTCGAGGCGGGCGCGCAGCGGCCGGCGTGGGTGCCGTTCGGCGCGGGCATTCGCTCGTGCATCGGCGAGGGCTTCGCGCGGCTGCAGATCGGCGTGCTCTTGCGCGAGATCCTGCAGACCGCCGAGCTCGAGCTCGTCGATCCGAACCCCGGGCGCATGCGGCTGAAGGCCGGCGCCCTTGTCGTGCCCGAGCGCGAGGTGCTCGTGCGCGTAGGAGCGCGCGCAGGCGCTCAGCAGGCTCCGGCCGCGAGCGCCCTCAGCCCGGCGATCCCCGGCAGCAGGTAGTAGCCGCCGCCGCGCGTCCTCACAAAGCTGGGCAGGCCCGCGAGGAACACCGGCGGACGTCCCTGGATGACCATTTCGCCCGGCGATCCCTCTCCCGCGAGCAGCGGGTCGCGATCGCCGCCGAGGCGCAGCGCGTTGCCGTCCATCAGCCACTGGCTCTGGATGAACTCGAACTGCCGCTCGATCGCCGCCTGATAGGACACGAACATCAGCCCGCGCGCGACCCCGTCGTCGACCGTGCTTGAGTCCTCGAGCGCCGGGCCGTATCCCATGCCGCGACGGATGATGCGGTGGCGCTGGGTCAGCCGGCCCTGCCAGCCGATCGCGTCGCGCGGGTTGGCGCGCCTGACGTGCGAGCCGAGCGGACAGGCGAGGCCTTCGGGGTCCTTGCTGTAGTGGAAGTCGCTGGCCTTTGGGTCCTCGGCGGCGGACGGACCGGGCGCGTGAGGGTAGCGCGCGAGCGATGAGCCGTTCTGCCAGCGGCCGACCATCTTCGCCTGAACCCACGCCGGGTCGCGCCCGAGCCGCGCGCCCGCTTCGGCGGTGTAACGGCGGAACGCGGCCACGTCCTGGGCGAGCTTGCGCACGACCACGAACGTCGCATCCTCAGCCAGCGGGCCCAGCGGGGCCGGCACGAAGCCCCCTCCCTCGTCGCGGTTGCCGAGCACGAACTCGCCCAGCGCCAGGCGCCGCCAGCGTCTCCATCTCGTCAGCGTTCCCTCGCCGACGCGCGGGCCGGTCTCGGCGCCCGCGACGGCAGGCTGTGAGAAGCCGTCCTGGAAGCCGAAGCGTTCGCGCTGTTCGGGCAGCGCATATGCGTACTGCTCGTGAACGACGCTCAGACCGCCCTGCGCGAACGAGTCGCGAAGCTCCGAGCGGGCCGCCTCGAGCGCATCGCGATCGCGGGCGGTGAGGACGCTCAGCACGTGGCTGTCTCTGAGGCCTGGCTCCCACCCCGACGGATCGCTCGCCCCGACATCGCCGAGCAGCGCGGCGCGGGCGGCCATGCCCGCCCCGAACGCTTCCAGACCGGTGAGCCGCGCCGCCGGGACGCCGAGGGCGAGCAGGCCGGGGTGGCCGAAGGCGAGGTTGAACGTCACGGCTCCGGGCGCCTCAAACCAGGCGCGGTGGGTCGTCACGCGATCGACCCACGCCCCGAGCCATCCCCGCGCCGCGGCGCCGTCGGTGACGGTCGCGAACAGGTAGGAGGCGCACGGCGGCTTGTAGCCGACGAGCACGTTGCCCTGCAGGCCGTCGAGCTTCGTCATCCTCCGAAGCGCTCCCTCCACGCGCTCGCCAGCTCGCTCGCTCCGAGCCCCTGGGAAGCGACGGCGAAGTCGCGCAGCGCGCGCTGCAGCTCGAGGCTCTCGCGAACCGCGGGGACCGACGCGCGATAGGCGACGATCGAGAAGCCGGCCTCGATGCGGTGCTCGTTGATGAAGTGAAGGAACGCCGCGGAGTCCCGGCTCCCGGGGTAGCGCTCGCAGTGCTCGAACACGCGGTCCAGGTCGGCCCCCATCTCCGTCGCGACCGCCGCCGCCCACTGCTCAAGCGTTCCGTCGAAGTCGGCCGTGAGGAGCAGGTAGGCCTGTGCGGGCGAGGCGGGCTCACCGTGCGCGTCCCTCAGAACCGGGATCAAGAGCAGGCGGGCGAAGTGGGTCGTGCAGACGCGCGCGAACGGACTGTCCGGACCGGTGTCCATCGCGGCGAGCACGGCGAGCACGCTGTCCTCGGCGCCCCCGCGCACAGGGGCCATCACGATCAGCGCCGATGGCTGTTCTCCAGAGCGGCTCACATCAAGAGCTGGGCGCGGGTGAGGAACTCGGCGTAGCGCGCCGCGAACGCCGCATCGTCGAGTCCGGCTGCCTCGGCGGCGAAGCGCCGGTGCTGCTCGCTGAGGCGGAGCGCCGCCCTGATCATCGTCGAGGAGGCCTCTGGATAGGCGCAGTAGTAGTACTGCGTGGGCGTCGCCCGCGCGCGCACGAAGCTAACGAAGCGGTCGACCGGGCGGGGGCCGGGGAAGCCGAACACGCCCTGCCACATCGCCCGCATCCGTCCCGGGACGACGAGCGAGAAGGCGTCGATGTAGGCATCGAGGTCGTCGTTGAAGTTGCTCTGGAAGAGCACGTAGGGGTGGGGGAGGCGACGCGCATCGGCCCCGCGGGCCCGCGACGGCATCCGGCGCACGAGCGACCAGTGCGCGAAGTGGATGAAGGCCAGGCGAAGGAGCGGGCGATTGACCACCGCCAGGCGATTCGCGAGCGGCCAGGTCAACCGCAGCCACAGCGCCCACCAACGGTGGACGGGCGAGATGATCGTCACCGCCTGGGCCCGCTCCTGACGCTCCATCGCGCTGACGCTAACCGCAGACACGCCGCTTCGCAAGCTGCTCGCACGTGCGATTGGGCACAGATCCTTGCACCCCCTGCAACCAGGGTCTAGAGTCGACGCCCCCATGGCCGTCGAGGAGCACTTCGATGTGATCGTGGTCGGGACGGGCTTCGGAGGATCGCTCACTGCCCTTCGACTTGCCGAGGCCGGCCGCTCGGTGCTCGTGCTCGAGCGGGGCCAACCGCACGCGCCCGGATCGTTCGCGCGCACGCCGTATGCCATGCGCACGAACTACTGGGCGCCCGAGCGCGACTCCTACGGGCTGTTCGACCTGTGGGCGTTCGACGCGCTGGACGTGGTCATGGCCAGCGGCCTCGGCGGGGGATCGCTGATCTATGCGAACGTGATGCTGCGCAAGGACGAGCGCACGTTCGTGCGCGAAGACCTGGGCAACGGCGGCTATGAGAACTGGCCCGTCACGCGCGACGATCTCGAGCCCCACTACGACCGCTTCGAGCGCCTGCAGAGCCCGCAGAAGTTCCCCTTGGAGCAGGGCGAGCCGTACTGCTCGACGCCCAAGACCCGGGCGATGCTCGAGGCGGCCGCAACCATGGGGCTGCCGTGCGAGCTGCCGCCGCTGGCCGTCGTGTTCGCCGCCGAGGGGGAGCGCGCCGCGCCCGGCCGGCTGATCGCCGGTGGTGAGCAGAACGTCCATGGAGTGCAGCGCAGCACCTGCAGGCTCTGCGGGGAGTGCGACATCGGCTGCAACTACGGGTCAAAGAGCACGCTCGATCTGACCTGCCTGAGCGAGGCGTGGAGGTTGGGGGCGGAGCTGCGGACGTGCTGTGAGGTGCGCAGGATCGCTCCATCGGCGGGCCGGGGCGGGCGCGGGGGCGGCTACACCGTCGGATACCTCCAGCATCTCGCCGCGCGCGACGGTCACCCCGCGCACCTGCTCGATCCCGCAGAGGAGGAACAGCGGACGGTCACCGCGGAGCAGGTCGTGCTCTGTGCCGGAGCGATCGGCAGCCCGCGCCTGTTGCTCGCCAATCGCGCGTCGCTGCCGGGCCTCAGCCCCGCGCTCGGCACACGCTTCTCGGCCAACGGCGATTACCTCGCGCTGCTGCGCAACTCACGCGTCTGGAGCGAGGACGGCAGGCCGAGATGGCGCTATCTGGAGCCGAGCCGAGGCCCCGTGATCACGGCCTCGATCCATGTCGATGAGGAGCGATCGCCATCCGGTCGCGGCTACTACATGCAGGACGCCGGAGCACCTGCGCTGGCGGAGTGGATGTGGCACGAGCTGGAAGTCCCGGGCAACCTGTGGCGGGCGCGCGGGACGATCGCCAGACGCCTGATCGACCGCCTGCGCGGGCGGCGCGACAGCCATCAGGATGAGCTCGCGGCCACGCTGTTCGGCGACGCTCACACTTCCGCGGCGATGATGCCGCTGCTTGCGATGGGCCGCGACATCCCCGGCGGGCGCCTGCGCCTGCAGGGCGAACGGCTGGAGCTCGATTGGAGCGCCAAGCCCTCAGATGACTACTACGACGGCGTGCGCGACTCGCTGGCGGAGCTCGCCGCGACGCTCGACGGCCATCTCGTCAAGGACCCGCTCGACCGGCGTAGCCGCGCGGTCACCGTGCACCCGGTGGGCGGCTGCGCGATGGCGCTTGACCCACGCCAGGGCGTCGTCGATCCGTGGGGCCGGGTCCATGGATATCCCGGGCTGTGGGTCGCCGATGGATCGGTCATGCCCGGCCCGGTGGGGCCGAACCCGAGCTTCACGATCGCGGCGCTCGCCGACCGCTTCGCCGACGCGATGATCGAGGGCGAGCCGCGATGAGCCGGCTCTCCTTCCGCGAGCGGATGTCGGGCTGGATCTCCTTCGATGAGCTGAGCTACAACCAGGCGATGGTCGCCGGGCGCTCGCGCGGGACGGCGTGCACCCAGGAGCTCGAGATCGAGATCGACGACCTCGACCGCTTCATCGAGGATCCAAGCCATCCCGGCCGCGCCGAGGGCGTCGTGTCATGCCAGGAGCTCGGCGGCGCGCTGCGGGTGGAGCGCGGCTCTTTCAACCTGTTCGTGCTCGACGGCTCCTCGCTTCACCGGCGCATGCTCTACCGCCTGTTTCTGCGCGATGGCGAGGGGCGGGCGCTCACGCTGAGCGGCTTCAAGGATGTCGAGCACGGCCGCAACCTCGATGGCTGGGGGGACACCTCGCGCCTGTTGATCCGGATCCTCGCCGGCCACCACGATGAGGAGCCGCCGGGCGATCAGGCGACCGTCGCGACAGGCATCCTGCACATCTCACGGCTGGGCTTTGCGCGCATGCTCGCCTCGATGCGCGGCTCGGGCGCTCGCCGCGGGATCGACTCGGTGGCGGAGTTCGACCGCTTCTTCGTGAGCCAGATGATCGAGCTGTTCGGGCACCGCTCGCAGCTCGTCAACGACGCCGACTGGCCGAGCCCGAGCGAGCTCGATCTGCGCTGGCAGGGCCATCAGCCCGGCGAGTGGCACGAGCTGGTGGGCCCGGCGGGCCTCGAGCGTCGGATCGTGGGCTTTCAGAGCGGCGACGGGCGCTCCGGCACGCTCCATCAGATCCGCGGTGAGCACGAGCCCTGGCGCGGCCCGGTGATGCTCGCGCACGGCTGCTCGGTGCGAGCCAACATGTTCTACGGCGCGCCGACCCAGCAGACGCTCGCGGGCGCGCTGATCGACGCCGGCTACGACGTGTGGGCGGAGAACTGGCGCGGCTCGATCGACCTGCCGCCCTCGATGTGGACGCTCGATCAGGTGGCAGTCCACGACCACCCCGCCGCGGTCACGGCGATCCTCGCAGAGACGGGACATGAGACGCTCAAGGCGGTCGTCCACTGTCAGGGCTCCACCAGCTTCATGATGGCGGCGATCGCGGGGCTCGTGCCGCAGGTGACCGACGTGGTCAGCAACGCCGTCTCGCTGCACGTCAGCCTCAGCCGCCGTTCGAAGCTGCGGCTGCAGATGATGATGCCGGCGGCCTCGCTGCTCGTGAGCGGCGTCGATCCGCAGTGGACCGCGCGTCCGCCGGCGGCCGTCAACCGGGCACTCGCGCTGGCCGCGACCAGCGGCCGTCACGTCTGCGGCAACGACATCTGCCGCTCGGCCAACTACTTCTACGGCGTCGGGCCCGATGTGCTCTGGCACCACTCGAACCTCGACCACGATACCCACGAGTGGGGCTCGCGCGAGTGGGGGTTCTGTCCGGTCTCCTTCTTCAAGCAGATGGGCCGCTGCGCCTCGGCCGGGCATCTCGTCCCGACCGGCGAGCTGTCAGAGCTGCCCGCCAGCCTGCTCGACGGCGAGCCGCAGACCGACGCGCGCTTCACGTTTATCGCCGGCGCCGAGAACACCTGCTTCCTCGCAGCCTCCCAGCAGCGGACGTTCGACTACTTCGACGCGCTCGCCCCCGGCCGTCATCGCCTCGAGCTGTTGCCCGGCTACACCCACCTCGACGTGTTTCTCGGCCGCGAGGCCCACCGCAACGTCTTCCCGCTGATCGTCGAGGCGCTCGGCGGCTGAGCCAACGACACGGTGACGCTAAGCAGAGAGCCACACGTCGGCGGGATCGTCAGGCGTAGGCGCGCGCTTCGCCACCTGTGGCGAGCGCGCCTTCAGCCGGCCTGGAGGGAAGTTCGCGGCGTCGTGCTGGTCGGGCTGGGGTTGTTCGTGCTGGTGCTCGGGACGATCGGCTTTGAGCAGCTGCACAGCGCCAACTACGGGCTGCTGGATTCCCTCTACCGCGCGACAACGCTGTTCGCGTTCGGCGGCGTGGTCGTGCCGCCGGTGCCGCCCGCGCTGCAGGTGGCGCGCATCGTGGCGCCGATCCTGACCGGCTACGCGGCCGTCGGTGCGATCTTCCTACTGGGGCGCGAACAGGCCCAGATCTTTGGCATCCGCCTGTTCGCGCGCGCACACGTGATCATCGCCGGTCTCGGCGCGATGGGCTCGTGCCTGGCGCTCGCGCTCGACGATCGCGACGTACATGTGGTTGTGGTCGAGAGCGACCCCACCAACGGGCGCCTCGCCGGCGCCCGCGCGCGCGGTATCCGGGTGCTGATCGGCGACGCGACCGATCGTGCGCTGCTGCGTCGGGCGGGCGTGCGCCACGCGCGTCGCCTGGTTGCGCTGTGCGGCAACGACGGTGCGAACGTCGACGTGGCTGCCGCGGTCAGATCTTGCCCGCGGGCGGGCCGGGGCGTGCTGACGGTCTTTGCGCACCTCTCAGACCTCGACTTGTGGCGTTCGCTCGCAGAGGACGCCGCGACGTTCGGTGCGCACTCACCCGGCCTTCGCCTTGAGTACTTCAACGTGTATGCGACGGGGGCGCAGCTCTTGGTGGAGCGTCATCCCCCGTTTGCGCTCGCGACCGGCGAGGGCGAACCGCGCCGCGCGCATGTCCTGTTCGTGGGCGTCGAGACGCTTGCAGAGCAGCTGGTTCTGCGCATCGCACGGCTGTGGCAGAGCCAGCGCCCCGGCCCCGGAGAGGAGCTTCGCATCACGCTGGCCGGTGCCGGCGCCGAGGAGGATCTCAGGCGGCTGCGCGAGCGCTATCCAGCGCTCGAACGCTGCTGCAGGCTGGGTACCCGGCCAATCCCGATCGAGTCGGCCGCCTTTCAATCCGGCGCAGCGATGCTGGGCGAAGACGGCTGCTGCGACGTCACCCAGGCGTATGTCTGCCTCGAAAACGAGGGCGACGCACTCACGGCGGCTCTCGCGCTGCACGCGGCGCCTGACGCGGTTGGCGTCCCGGTCGCGGTGGCGGTGGCCGACTCCCGCGCGGGCGTGGCGAGCATTCTGGCGGCTGAAGGTGGGCGGTTTGCGAACATCACACCCTTCGGCCTGTTGACCGAGGCGACCTCGCCCGAGCTCTTGCTGCGTGGCATGAACGAGCTGGTCGCGAGGGCCAAGCACGAAGAGTACGTTCGCGAGGAGCTCGCGAACGGGGGCAGCGTCGAGCAGAACCCGAGCATGCGGCCGTGGGAGGAGCTGTCAGAGTCGATGCGCGAGGACAACCGCAGGTTCGCCGACGGGATCGGCGACAAGCTCACCGCCAGCGGCTGCATCCTCGTGCCCTCCTCGCTGCGCGATCCCGAGGAGCCGCTGTTCAGCTTCACCGACGCGGAGGTCGAGCTGCTCGCCCGCCAAGAGCACGAGCGCTGGATGAAGGCAAAGCTCGATGACGGCTGGCGCTTCGGCCGGCCGCGAAACGACGAGCTCAAGCTCCACGACCAGCTCGTGCCGTGGGAGGAGCTGGACGAGCGCAACCGCGACCGCGACCGCGACCCCGTCCGCCAGCTCCCGGAAATGCTCGAGCTGACCGGATTTCGGATCGAGCGCTGTCAGCCCGAGCCGGCTCAGATCCAGCGCCGCGGCCGCGAGCTGGTGGCGAAGTGAGCTCGACTGCGACCGCGCGGGCGCAACCAGAGCCCACCTCCGCGGGCACTGGGCGCCAGCACTGCGAAGCGTTCATCTCCTACTCGCACAAGGACACCGCCTTTGCCAGGCGCCTGCACGAGGCGCTCAAGCGGGCGGGGAAGAGCGTGTGGGTGGATGAGGATGACATCCCGCCGGCGTCGCGTTGGGCCGATGATCTGAAGCTCGCGATCGAGTCATCGGATTCGTTCGTGTTCATCATCGACCCGGACTCGGCCGGCTCGGGCGAGTGCATGAAGGAGATTCGACATGCGCTCAGCCTGAACAAGCGGATCATCCCCGTCGTCATTCGACAGACCGACCCGGCGCAGCTTCCCGAGGCGATCTCGGAACGTCAGTTCGTTCCCGGCAGGGGGGTGTTCGAGGACGACTTCGAGCGCTCGTTGGGGTTGCTGATCGCGGCGATCGAGACCGACCTGGATTGGGTGCGGGCCCACACCGAGTGGGGCAGCAAGGCGATCGAGTGGGACGAGCACGGCCGTGATGGCAGCTTCCTGCTCTCAGGCTCAGAGCTCGAGGACGCTGAGCAGTGGCTCGCGCAGGGGTCGGGCAAGCGGCCCGAGCCCACGGAGCTGCAGAACACATATGTGCTGGTCAGCCGCCAGCGCACGACACGGCGCCTGCGCGCGACTCGTGCGGCGGTCTCAGTCGCCCTGATCGTGGCGATCGCCCTGTCGGTCGTCGCGCTGATCGAGCGCTCGGCTGCCGTGTCAGCGCAGAAGACCGCCCAGGCACGTCAGCTGGCCGCCAGCGCCGAGT
>Ga0209248_10000349_pt1 | contig 14972 bp, 13 predicted proteins | sample BogFormECP04_OM1_FD_188241 | JGI IMG/M metagenome (GOLD analysis project Ga0209248, IMG submission 188241) | Bog forest soil microbial communities from Calvert Island, British Columbia, Canada - ECP04_OM1 (SPAdes) (version 2) | ecosystem: Environmental > Aquatic > Freshwater > Wetlands > Bog ... | reverse complement strand
GACGATCTCGTTCGGCACCCCGTACGGCTACGTCGAGATCAACGACCAACGTCAGCCGGTGCCCGTCGACGACGAGACGCTCAAGAAGGTCGCCCAGCTCTCGGGTGGAAACGCCTACAACGCCTCGAGCCTGGCAGAACTGAAGGCCGTCTACGCCTCGCTGCAGCAGCAGATCGGCTACGAGACGATCAAGGGTGATGCCAGCACGGGCTGGCTGCGGCTGGGTGCGGTGGTCCTGGCGCTGGCAGGGTTGGCGGCGCTGCTTATCAACCGCCGGCTGCCGACTTAGGCCCGTTTTGGCCGCGAGCGTAACGCAGCGGCGAAATCCGGCCTTGATTTTTCGCCGCCGCGTTACGCTCGGCGGGCTCGGGCCTCAAGCACCCTGCACACAATGTCCTCGGGGTGGTTCTCAGCGATAACCCGAATCACGATCCAGCCCTTGCGCTCCAGCATCTCCAACCGGCGAATGTCCTTTACGTATTGAGTGCGACTGGACCGATGTTGATCGCCGTCATACTCGACCGCGACTTTGATGTCCTCCCAGCCCATATCCAAATACGCCTCCGCCCAACCCCATTCGTTGCGGACCGCGATCTGTGTCTGCGGCCGGGGAAATCCGGCGCGCACCAATAGCAGGCGCAACCAGGTTTCCTTGGGCGACTCAGCGCCACCGTCGACCAGTGCCAGTGCGGCTCTGGCCGCTTTCATGCCCCGGTGGCCCCGGTAGCGGTCGACCAGCAGCTCGACATCCGCCACTTTCAACTCGACCGCCTGCGCGAGAGCATCGATAGCCGCCACCGCAGTGCCCTTCGGGTATCGCCGCGCCAGGTCGAGCGCCGTTCGAGCCGGTGTGGTGACGCGCATTTCGCCGACGACGACGACGACGACGACGATCTCGTCGGGCTCAATGCGCTCTTCCCAGACCTGTACTCCGGGAACTGGGCGGCGATTGGTGTCGATGATCGCCGCGGGCCGGGCCGGATCGATCCAGCGCGCACCGTGCAAAGCCGACGCGGAGAAGCCGGCAAGGACACCGCGGCGCTGCGAGCGCAGCCAACTCGCCTTCGCCCGCAACACCGGGGTCAACTCGGCATCCATCGGCACGTACACGTCCTGATACAGCGCAACGTAGCGACTACGCAGCTCGTAGCGGCTCAACGTGCGCTCAGCCAGGGCTTCGCTGCCCAGGAATGGGTCTGTCATGGCGGAAGCATGCCGAAACCCACCGACAGCCCGCGCGAGCGTAACGCCACGGCGAGATCCGGCTCGAATTTTCGCCGTGGCGTTACGCTCGCGAAATGCGAGGGGAGGTTTCGGCCCTACCGCGCCGAGGCGATAGGTTGGCTGGGTGACCGACACAGCCACCGAGAAGGCCACCGAGAGTGCCCCCGACGGGGGTAGACCCGCATTTGTATCCCGATCAGTGCTGGTCACCGGCGGGAACCGGGGGATCGGGCTGGCGGTGGCGCGCCGGCTGGCCGCCGATGGCCACAAGGTGGCGGTGACCCACCGCTCGTCCGGCGCCCCGGACGGGCTGTTCGGCGTCGAGTGCGACGTCACCGACAACGACGCCGTCGATCGCGCCTTCAAAGAGGTCGAGGAGCACCAGGGTCCGGTCGAGGTGCTGGTGTCCAACGCCGGCCTGGCCGCGGACGCGTTCCTCATGCGGATGACCGAGGAGAAGTTCGAGAAGGTCATCGACGCCAACCTCACCGGGGCGTTCCGGGTGGCTCAGCGGGCATCGCGCAGCATGCAGCGAAAGCGGTTCGGCCGGATGATCTTCATAGGATCGGTCTCCGGCACCTGGGGCATCGGCAACCAGGCCAATTACGCAGCCTCCAAGGCCGGTGTGATCGGCATGGCCCGCTCGATCGCTCGGGAGCTGACAAAGGCCGGGGTGACCGCGAATGTGGTGGCCCCGGGCTACATCGACACCGATATGACCCGCGCGCTGGATGAGCGGATTCAACAGGGGGCACTGGAGTTCATCCCGGCGAAGCGGATTGGCACCGCCGCCGAGGTGGCCGGGGTGGTGAGCTTCCTAGCGTCCGAGGACGCCAGTTACATCTCCGGTGCGGTGATCCCTGTCGACGGCGGCATGGGCATGGGCCACTAGAGGTAAGGACGGATATGGCAGGACTGCTCGAAGGCAAACGGATTCTGGTCTCCGGGATCATCACCGACGCGTCGATCGCGTTTCACATCGCCCGGGTAGCCCAAGAGCAGGGCGCCGAACTGGTTTTGACCGGGTTCGACCGGTTGCGGTTGATCCAGCGCATCGCTGACCGGCTGCCGGAGAAGGCCCCGCTGATCGAGCTCGACGTGCAGGACGAGAAGCACCTGGCGACACTCGCCGACCGGGTGCTCGAAGTCATCGGGGCGGGCAACAAGCTCGACGGAGTAGTGCACTCGATCGGCTTCATGCCCCAGACCGGGATGGGCATCAACCCGTTCTTCGACGCGCCCTATGAGGACGTCGCCAAGGGCATCCACATTTCCGCGTATTCGTATGCGTCGCTTGCCAAGGCGCTGCTGCCGATCATCAACCCCGGCGGTGGCATCGTCGGCATGGACTTCGACCCGACCCGGGCGATGCCGGCCTACAACTGGATGACGGTCGCCAAGAGCGCGCTGGAGTCGGTCAACCGGTTCGTGGCGCGCGAGGCCGGCAAGGTCGGCGTCCGTTCGAATCTCGTTGCCGCCGGGCCGATCCGGACGTTGGCGATGAGTGCGATCGTGGGCGGCGCGCTGGGCGACGAGGCGGGCGCCCAGATACAGCTGCTCGAGGAGGGCTGGGACCAGCGCGCTCCGCTCGGTTGGAATATGAAAGACCCGACGCCGGTCGCCAAGACGGTGTGCGCGCTGCTCTCCGAGTGGCTGCCGGCGACTACTGGGACCATCATCTTCGCCGACGGTGGCGCCAGCACGCAGTTACTCTAGGAACTAATGGAATTTGATGCCGTCCTGCTGCTGTCCTTCGGCGGACCGGAAGGGCCCGAGCAGGTACGGCCGTTTCTGCAGAACGTCACTGGCGGCCGGAACATACCGCCTGAACGTCTCGACGAAGTTGCCGAGCACTACCTGCATTTCGGCGGGGTGTCGCCGATCAACCGGATCAACCGCGCACTGATCGTCCAACTACAGGCCGAACTCGTCGACCGCGGCCTGGACCTGCCGGCGTACTTCGGCAACCGCAACTGGGAACCCTACATCGAAGATACTGTTATGACGATGCGAGACAACGGCATTCGTCGCGCAGCGGTATTCACTACGTCGGCGTGGAGCGGTTATTCCAGCTGTACGCAGTATGTCGAAGACATTGCCCGGGCACGTCGGGCGACCGGGGCGGACGCGCCCGAGTTGATCAAACTACGGACCTACTTCGACCATCCGCTCTTTGTCGAGATGTTCGCCGATGCCATCACAGCGGCCGCCGACACCCTACCCGCCGAGCTGCGCTGCGACGCGCGACTGGTGTTCACCGCACATTCGGTCCCGGTGGCCGCTGACCGGCGCTGCGGTCCGCAGCTCTACAGCCGCCAAGTCGCTTACGCCACAAGGCTGGTCGCGGCGGCCGCTGGATACGCCGATTACGACCTGACCTGGCAGTCGCGATCGGGTCCGCCGCAGGTTCCATGGTTAGAGCCTGATGTCGCAAGCCATCTCACGGCGTTGGGGGCCGTCGGTGCCAAAGCTGTGATCGTCTGTCCCATCGGATTTGTCGCCGACCATATCGAGGTGGTGTGGGATCTCGACCAAGAGCTGCGATCCCAAGCCGAAGCGGCAGGCATCGCATTCGCCCGGGCCGCGACGCCCAACGCAGATCGGCGATTCGCCCGGTTGGCCGCTGATCTGATCGACGAACTCCGCTACGGCCGGGGAGCGGCCCGGGTCAGTGGCCCCGATCCGGTGCCTGGCTGCCTGGCCAGCGTCGACGGCGCGCCATGCCGTCCGCCGCACTGCGTAGCGCGGACAGGCGCGGGTGAGTAACCGCGGCTCAGTCGGGCCACGCCGAGTCCAGGATCGCGCTCACCGCGGCCATCCGGGCCGAGCGCACCACGCCGTTAAGCGGCCGCAGCGCATCGCCGGCGATCCGGGCTTCCGACGATGATTGCACCCCCATCGGCTCCAGCCCGGCGTTGATCCGGGCCCCGAAGCGGTCTGCGGAGGAGTCGGGCAATCGACTCAACCCGGCACTGACCGCAATGATCGCGTCGACGTGCGCGGCGTTCTCGAGGACTCGCAACGCTCGGAACGGCGCGTGATCAGGAATACGGTGTTGCCGTGCGGATTCCAGTAACTGCTCGACAAGTCCACGCGGATCGTCGACGTCGGATGTCGCGGATTCCAGCCCGATTGCGCCGAGCGCGTCGGCCGCCGATCGCACCGCTGACCGCAGCGCGTATTCGGCGTCGCCCAGCTCGTGATGGTCATAAGCCGGTGCGCCGGGCAATGAGTACACCATCCAAGACAGCGCACACAATTCGGGCAGATCCTGGTCGCCGTCGGCGGGTTCCTCGAGTTCGGCATAGGAGAACTCGGGGACCAGTCCGACGGCCGTGGTGGGATCGTCAGGGTTGGAGATGATCACTGCTTCGCGCGCGGCCAGCGCATCGCGTTCGAACTGCGTGCTTGGTGCCAGCCCGCGAACATCGCCGGGCACCGGCAACACCACGTTGATCGTCCCTCGCAACGGGACACCGGAGGCCGGCGCAGACGTCCGGCCAACCGCGGCGCGCAGCGTTTGCAGCAGCGAGACCGTTCCGGCGTCGTGAACGTCGGGCCACGGCAATCCGGTGTGGCCCGCGGCGACCGCATCATACGCGGTTACCGATTGCGTTGGTGCCCAAAGCGATAACGCGTCCAAGACGTCGTCGGGCGCGGCCTTGCCGGCGAGCCAGGCGTTGGCCCACAGGGACAGCGAAACACTCGGACACCACATGATCTCGCAGTGTAGTTGTTCGGCCCGGCAAAGGCCGATCACGCGTATTCTGGCGGCATGCCCGCCGCTCTGATCTGGCTGATATTCGCGCTGGTCCTTGCCGGTGCGGAGGCTCTGACGGGCGACATGTTTTTGTTGATGCTTGGGGGTGGCGCACTGGCAGCATCGGCCAGCTGCTACCTGATGGATTGGCCGGTGTGGGCCGACGGGACGGTGTTCCTCATCGTCTCCCTGCTGCTGCTGGTGGTGATTCGACCTGTGCTGCGGCGGCGGCTGACACCCGCCACGGTGGCGCCGATGGGAATCATTGCGCTGGAGGGCAAGCCGGCGCTGGTGCTTGATCGGGTTGCCCGCGATGAGGGCCTGGTGAAGCTCGACGGCCAGGTGTGGACCGCGCGCCCGCTCAACGACGGCGATGTCTACGAACCCGGCGAGCCGGTAACCGTCATCCATATCGACGGGGCCACGGCGGTGGTCTTCAGGCACGTGTAGCCCGTCGGCGGCAGCGGCGCGAAGACGCTGCGAGAGAAAGGAACTCCTGTGCAAGGTGCAGTTGCTGGTCTGGTGTTGCTGGCAGTCCTGGTGATCTTTGCGATGGTCGTGGTGGCCAAGTCGGTTGCGTTGATACCGCAGGCCGAGGCCGCGGTGATCGAACGGCTGGGTCGATACAGCCGCACGGTCAGCGGGCAGCTGACGTTGTTGGTGCCTTTTATCGACCGCATCCGCGCCCGGGTGGATCTGCGCGAGCGGGTGGTGTCATTCCCGCCGCAGCCGGTGATCACCGAGGACAACCTGACCCTCAACATCGACACCGTGGTCTATTTCCAGGTCACCGTTCCGCAGGCGGCGGTGTACGAAATCAATAACTACATCGTCGGGGTCGAGCAGCTCACCACCACCACGCTGCGCAACGTCGTCGGCGGCATGACGCTGGAGCAGACGCTGACCTCCCGCGATAAGATCAACGGCCAGTTGCGTGGAGTGCTCGACGAGGCGACCGGGCGATGGGGTCTACGGGTGGCGCGCGTGGAGCTGCGCAGCATCGACCCGCCGCCGTCGATCCAGGCCTCGATGGAAAAGCAGATGAAGGCCGACCGGGAGAAGCGGGCGATGATCTTGACCGCCGAAGGTATGCGCGAGGCGGCGATCAAAGAGGCCGAGGGCCAGAAGCAAGCGCAGATCCTGTCCGCTGAGGGCGCCAAGCAGGCCGCGATCTTGGCTGCTGAGGGCGACCGGCAGTCGCGGATGCTGCGAGCTCAGGGCGAGCGTGCCGCGGCCTATCTGCAGGCGCAGGGGCAGGCCAAGGCCATCGAGAAGACTTTCGCCGCGATCAAGGCCGGCCGACCGACCCCGGAAATGCTGGCCTACCAGTACCTGCAGACGCTGCCTGAGATGGCGCGCGGTGACGCCAACAAGGTGTGGGTGGTGCCCAGCGACTTCAGTGCGGCGTTGCAGGGTTTCACCAAACTGTTGGGCAGCCCGGGCGACGACGGGGTGTTCCGGTTCCAGGCGTCCCCGGTTGACGATCCGCCCAGGCATGCCGCCGAAAACGACGACGCTGAAGTCGCAGATTGGTTCTCGACCGAGGCTGACCCGGTGATCGCTCAGGCGGTGGCCAAGGCTGAGGCGATAGCCCGCCAGCCGGTCGACGGTGTGGTGGGGACACCGCCCGAGTTGACTCGATAGGGTTTGCGAATGAGCGTTTTGACTTCACCGAAGACCTACGCGGGGCTTGCCGCGTTCCATGTCGTCGACGCGGTGGCCGCCGCGATCCAGGTGGCTCCTGTCAAGAAAACCCTGGATGACCTCGGAGTTCCGGAAAGCATCCGCCCCGTCCTTCCGGTGGTCAAGGCCGCCGCCGCGGTCGGCTTGGTGTCGGTCACCCGGTTCCCCGCGTTGGCGAGGCTGACGACGGCCATGCTCACCTTGTATTTCATCCTGGCTCTGGGCGCGCACATCCGGGCCCGGGACAAGGTCACCAATGCCATTCCGGCCGCAGCGTTCCTCGCGACGTTCGCGGCGATGACGGTGAAGGGACCGGACCGGCTTTCTTAGGGCCGGAGCAGCACGGGCGGTCAGCACTCGGGCTTCGATGTGCTGCGTGGGCTTAGGAGTCACGATTCCGCTGTGGCGATGAGTTCGTCGACGACCCACTGGGCGACGCCGTTCGGGTAGGGGTTCGCCAGTCCGAGGATGAGGTGCCTGAAGCCGGCGTCGATGGCGCGGCCGATCGCGTCGCGGGTCATATCGGGCTGGTCGTAGGAGACCGGTATGTACATCGACCGGGTGATGCAGGCGGGGTCGCGACCGATCTCGGCGCAGCAGCGATCCAGCAGCGTGCTGCGGGCGATTGCGTCGTCGAGATCACCACCGGGAATGTTCCACAGGTCGGCGTGCTCGGCGACCACGCGCAGCAACGGGGTCGAGCGCCCGCCGATGAGGATGGGCGGGTGGGGTCGCTGCAGCGGCTTGGGGTTGCCGAGTGCTCCGGTGAGCTGGACGTGGGCGCCGACGAAGTCGAACGGTTCGGTCTCGATCCACAATCGGCGGATGACGGTGAGCGCTTCGGCCAGGCTCTCGACGGAATGGGAGAAGTCATGGAACGGCAGGCCGTGTGCTTCGTACTCACGCCGGGCCAGGGGGTGGCTGGGGCGAGAGCCGGCACCGATACCGAAGTCCAGGCGCCCTCCGGAGACGATGTCCACGGTCGTGGCGATCTTGGCCAGCATCGCTGGTGGCCGGAAGCGGTTACTGGTCACAAGCAGCCCGAGACGTAGTCGGCGGGTCTGGGTAGCCAGCGCTGACAGCAGCGCCCATCCTTCATATATCGGCCCGGTCCGGTCTCCGACGATCGGCATCAGGTGGTCAAACAGCCATGCATGTTCGATCTGCGGAATCGTGTCCGCCTCGCGCCAAACCGGCAGGATCTCGTCGTAGGTGACCTGCTGTGGCGCGGTCATGATCCCGAACCGCGCCGGAGATGTCGAAGACATAAACGCGTGCCCCTCTCCACAATCCGTTCCAGACGATCTACACTCCCGAAATCGGAACAACGTTCCGCTAGGTTGGACGTTACGGAACGCCGTTCCGTTTCGCAAGGCCGGGATGGAGGTGGCCGGTCAGTGGCCGACTGTGGATCAGGGGCGCCGGCCCGCCGGAAACGATCCGACGCCCGGCGCAATGAGGAGACCCTGCTGGCCGCAGCCGCCGCGGCCTTTGTCGCCTCCGGGGTCGACGTGCCGGTGCGTGATATTGCTGCTCGGGCCGGAGTGGGCGTCGGGACGATCTACCGGCATTTCCCGACCCGAGCCGACCTCGTCGCAGCGGTCTACCGCCACCAGGTCGAGGCATGCGCACAGGCGGGTCCAACCCTTCTCAACGACAAAAGCTCGCCCCTGGCCGCACTGACGGACTGGATTGATCACTTCATCGATTTTCTGATCACCAAACGCGGCCTCGCCAGCGCCTTACAGTCCGACGCTGCCGCCTTCGAGACCCTGCACGCCTACTTCCTCGACCGCCTCGTCCCCGTCTGCGCCGAACTACTCGACGCCGCTGCCGCAGCCGGAGAAACCGTCCCCGACGTCGACGCCCACGAGTTGATGCGCGCAGTCGGCAACCTATGCATCGGCGCCGACACCGACCAAAACTACGACGCACGCCGGATGGCGCAACTCCTCATCGCAGGCCTTCGCGCCAACCGCTTTTCGGTCTAAAACGGATTCCGGTGACGGTGGAAGGTGGGTTCGGTGCCGCTTCCGGTAATGACGCATCTCGAGGACCAGCCCCGTCAGTCCCAGGGCTCCTGTGCACACCGACGCCACGAACAGCATCGGACTGGGATGACCTGTGAGCGCGTCGCCGAGGATCACCACGGCGGCGGTGCCGGGGACCACACCGGCCAGGGTGGCCAGCGTGAGGGGCAGCAGCCGCACCCGGGACGCGCCGGCGGCGTAGTTGATCGCCGAAAACGGCACGAGGGGCTGCCAGCTGTTGTGGGTTGAGTGGTCGGTAGTTGTCGGTGGTGTGCCCAGTCGCGCAATTCCACCGCGGTGGGCAGCGGCACCCACACGGCCACCGCGACCAGGATTGTGCCTGCCGCGCCAGCCCGTTACATGTAACATCGTTGTATGTCACCCGCCCGGGATCGCGTTCGACGACACCGCGAACGACTTCGGCAACGAGGCCTGCGGCCAATCCAGATTTGGGTCCCGGACGTGAACGCCCCTGAGTTCGTTCAGGAAGCGCACCGTCAATCGGCACTCGTCGCCGCCAGCGAACAAGAACGCGACGACCAGGCCTTCGTCGACGCCATCTCGGCCGACTGGGACGACGCTACCTAAGACGTGCGACGAGGCGACATTTACACCGCGGCGGCGCGCGGTGCTTACAGCGGCAAGCCGCGTCCCGTGGTGGTCATCCAAGACGACCGGTTCGACGCAACGGCCTCGGTCACCGTTGTGCCATTCACCACGAACGACGTCGAGGCGCCACTGCTCCGTATTCCTGTGCAACCGTCGGATACCACGGGCTTGTCGGAAATCAGCCGGCTAATGGTCGACAAGGTGACAACGGTGCCGCGAACGAGCCTGACCCGCCAGGTCGGTCGCCTACCGGACGAAGACCTCGTTCGGCTCGACCGTGCGCTATTGGTATTCCTCGGTCTTGCAATGTAGCGCGGTTTATCCGCGAACTTGCTGGGTTATGAGCTGCGCACCACGGATTTTCCTCGGTACGTCCGGTCTCCAGACCGCAGCTTGACCGGGGTCCGCTGCCTCACTGGTCGCGCCGTGCCGCATTGCAAGATGCTAGTCAAATGCCGCTTTGGCTACATTCCACAGCCGACGAACGTCGTCAAAATTGGAAGCCGGCGAAGATTTACAGAGATAACGATAACAACTATCGCCAAAAAGACTATTGGATTCATTGCGAGAAAGGCGGTCATCCGACGCCCAATGGAGCACGCATAGCTTCGCAAGGCCGAGTGCTCCCTATTTCGCGCGCCACCCTATTATCTGAAATGACTGATCACCTATGGGACGCTTGGGGGCTTGCACTAGTTGGTATGGGGGGCTGGGGCGTCGGCGAGAAAGCGTTCGCCAAACGCGCGGGTATTGGTGCGCCACTGGTCGGTGAGCCGGGCGATCACCGATGCCGACAGTCCCTGCTCTGATCCGAAGAACTGTTGCAGCGCCGGGGCGAAATCACTGGTGGACAACGCGTGCAGATACAACCGTGGCAGCACCTGTGACACTTGCGCCCACGCGGGCGGGATCGATGAGGAAGTGCCGGCAGGACTCGATGTTGGCGGCGACCTCGGGCCTGCAATGCCGCGGCCAGCATCCGGCGCGCGCCGTCGCGCATGATCTCGTCGAACAGCGACGCATCCAGCGCCGCGGCGCCATTCGCGTTGGAATCGCTGCGGTCGTGAACTACCTTGAGCGTGATGGGCGACGCAGAACTTCCCGCTGCCCTGATCCGGTCATGGACCGGAATCAGGGACGGGGGAAGACAACCGACTCCTGCGTCGAGCAGCGCCGTCGCCGGTCGTCCACCCTGTAAAGGCAACCTTTACGCAGCTGGGCGGGCTCAACAGCGCCGGTCGGTCAGTGGCTGACGGCCTGCGCGGTGGCGGGCTGGTTTTGATCCGGCACGTCGTGGTGCCGCTTCCGGTAATGACGTGTCTCGAGGACCAGCCCCGTCAGTCCCAGGGCGCCCGTGCACACCGACGCCACGTACAGCATCGGACTGGGATGACCGGCGAGCGCGTCGCCGAGGATCACCACGGCGGCGGTGCCGGGGACCACACCGGCCAGCGTGGCCAGCGTGAAGGGCAGCAGCCGCACCCGGGATGCGCCGGCGGCGTAGTTGATCGCCGAAAACGGCACGAGGGGAATCAACCGCAGCGACAAGATGGCCGGCCAGCCCCGCTCCCGCAGACGCTCGTCCACCCTGTCGATCGCCCGGTGACGAACCAGGCGATTCAGCTGCCATCCCGCCGCGCGCACCAGCAGCAGAGCCAGCACAGCGCTCCCGGTGCTGGCGGCCACCGCGATCAACACACCGAACACTTGGCCGAACAGCAGTCCGGCGGCCAGGGTGAACGCGGTGCGGGGGACTGGCACCACGGTGACGATGATGTGCGCGACCAAGAATGCCAAGGGGAACCACGGGCCCACCGATTCCGCCCAGTCCCTTAACTGCACCGGCGCGGGCAGCGGGACCCACGTCGCCACCGCAAGCAGGACTGTGATTACGACCACTGTCCCGACGAACCGCGGCCGCGAGATCAGACGCCCGGCCGCACCGAGCACGCCGGCAAGATTGCGCAGCGTGCTGGCGGTTTTGCTGGTGGCGGGATCCGTCACAACCCCTAAGGCTACGGGGCTCGAATGAATAACTCGTTTCCCATGGCTGGCGTTTCATCACCGACCTGGCCCGGTAGGTCGCACCACGTCGCTTTCTCCCGGTGAGCTGGATCAATTAGCCTGCTTGGTAAGTGGCTTGCCCGAAGCAACCCGAAGCAACCTGCCAATTGCTGCGAAAACAGGAGCAGTCGGTGTCCATAGACGTACCCGAGCTCGCCGGCCTAGAACAGGTTCGCGACCGTTGGCGTGCCGCCGTGGCCGGTGTGCTTTCCAAAAGCACCCGGAAGGACCCCGCCGAGCTAGGCGAACAGCCCGAGCAGCTGCTCGATACCCCGACCTATGACGGGTTCGCTGTTCGGCCGCTCTACACCGCCTTCGACGAGCTGCCGGAGCCCCCGCTGCCGGGCGAGTGGCCCTACCTGCGCGGCGGCGACGCGTTGCGCGACGTCAAATCTGGCTGGAAGGTTGTCGAGGCGTTTCCAGCCGCCGCGGGTGCGACCGGTGACGCCAACTCGGCGGTGCTGGCCGCGCTCGGCGACGGCGTCAGTGCGCTCTTGATCCGGGTGGGACCGGCCCGTGTGGGGGAATCCGCCGTGGCACCGGAAGAGCTCGAGGGGCTGCTCGCGGGTGTGTACCTGAGCATGGCGCCGGTGATCCTCGATGCGGGCGCCGACTACTCCGCGGCCTGCGATGCCATGTTGGCGCTGGTATCCGAGGTGGAACCCGACCAGCGGGCCACACTGTCGATAGACCTGGGTGCCGACCCGCTGACGGCCGCGCTGAGCGAGCGTCCCGCCCCGACGATCGAAGAGGTCGTCGCTGTCGCCTCGCGAGTGGCCGGCGATAGCGGCGTCCGGGCGATCACCGTTGACGGACCCGCTTTCCACAATCTGGGCGCCAACGCGACGTGGGAACTCGCCGGCAGCGTCGCGGCCGCGGTGGCCTATCTTCGGGTGCTCACCGAATCGGGCATGTCGGTCGGCCAGGCGTTGCGGCAGATCAGTTTCCGGCTCGCCGCCGATGACGACCAGTTCATGACGCTCGCCAAGATGCGGGCCGTGCGTCAACTGTGGGCGCGAGTCGGCGAGGTCGTCGGCGAACCGGAGGGCAGCGGCGCCGTCGTGCACGCGGAGACGTCGCTGCCGATGATGACCCAGCGCGACCCTTGGGTGAACATGCTGCGCACCACGCTGGCCGCCTTCGGCGCGGGCGCCGGCGGCGCCGACACCGTGCTGGTGTTCCCGTTCGACGTGGTCATCCCGGGCGGCTTTCCCGGTACGGCGAGAAGCTTCGCACGCCGGATCGCCCGCAACACCCAGCTGCTGCTCCTGGAAGAGTCACACGTCGGCCGGGTGCTGGACCCCGCCGGTGGATCGTGGTTCGTCGAAGACCTCACCAAACAGCTGGCCGAGCGGGCTTGGCAACAGTTCCAGGCCATCGAGGCCCGCGGCGGATTCGTCGACGCTCGTGCCTACGTTGCCGACCAGATCGCCGAAATAGCTGCGCGACGCACCGACGACATCGCGCATCGTCGCACCGCGATCACCGGCGTCAACGAATTTCCCAACCTTGCCGAACCTGCTCTGCCGCAAAGTGGTTCGTCGGCTACGCCCCGAGCCGCCGGGAACTTAGCGCGCTACGCCGCCGGGTTCGAAGCGCTACGCGATCGCTCGGATGTGTTTCTGGCCCGCACCGGTTCGCGGCCGCAGGGACTGTTGCTGCCGTTGGGTCCGTTGGCCGAGCACAACATCCGGACCACGTTCGCCGCGAACCTGCTGGCGTCGGGCGGCGTCGAGGCGATCAATCCGGGAACAGTCGATGCCGACGGTGTGGCTGCGGCCGTCTCGAACGCGGGGTCCCCGACCGCGGCCGTCATCTGCGGCACCGACACCCGCTACGGCGCCGAGGCGGCCGGGGTCGTCGAGGCGGCACGCCGTGCCGGGGTGTCGCGCGTCTACCTGGCCGGGCCGGAGAAGGCGGTAGCAGACGCAGATCCGCAGCATCGGCCCGACGAGTTCCTGACCGCGAAAATCGATGCGGTCGACGCCCTGTCGAATCTGCTCACCCGGTTGGGGGCATAGCCGCTATGACGACGACCGCGCCTGCTGTTGGCAGTTTCGCCGATATTCCGCTGCACAGTGATCGTCACGTGCAGCGGCCCACCGAAGCCACGGTCGAAAAGCATGTCGCCGCAGCCGCGTCAGCCCACTGGTATACGCCTGATCAGCTGGAGTGGCATACGCCCGAAGGCATTGACGTCAAACCGGTGTACATTGCCGCCGACCGTGCCGCCGCTGAGGCGCAGGGCTACCCGCTGAACAGTTTCCCGGGTGAGCCGCCGTTTGTGCGCGGGCCTTACCCGACGATGTATGTCAACCAGCCGTGGACCATTCGCCAATACGCCGGGTTCTCCACTGCCGCGGATTCCAACGCGTTTTACCGCCGTAACCTGGCCGCCGGTCAGAAGGGCCTGTCGGTGGCCTTCGACCTGGCCACCCACCGCGGCTACGATTCTGACCATCCCCGCGTGCAGGGTGATGTCGGGATGGCCGGTGTGGCAATCGATTCCATCCTGGACATGCGACAGCTGTTTGACGGGATCGACTTGTCCGCGGTGTCGGTGTCGATGACGATGAACGGTGCTGTGCTGCCGATCCTGGCGCTGTACGTGGTGGCCGCGGAGGAGCAGGGGGTGCCGCCGGAGAAGCTGGCCGGCACCATCCAGAACGACATCCTCAAAGAGTTCATGGTGCGCAACACCTACATCTACCCACCTAAGCCGTCGATGCGCATCATCTCCGACATCTTCGGCTACACCAGCGCCAAGATGCCGAAGTTCAACTCCATCTCGATCTCCGGCTACCACATCCAAGAGGCAGGTGCCACAGCGGATTTGGAGTTGGCCTACACCCTGGCCGACGGCGTCGACTACATCAAGGCGGGCCTGGACGCCGAGCTGGACATCGACAAGTTCGCGCCCCGGTTGTCGTTCTTCTGGGGCATCGGGATGAACTTCTTCATGGAGGTCGCCAAACTGCGGGCCGGCCGGTTGCTGTGGAGCGAACTGGTCGCTGAATTCGGAAGCCAAAGCCCAAAATCCAGGTCGCTGCGCACACATTCGCAGACCTCAGGCTGGTCGCTGACCGCCCAGGATGCCTTCAACAACGTGGCGCGCACCTGCATCGAGGCGATGGCCGCGACCCAGGGCCACACCCAGTCCCTGCACACCAACGCGCTGGACGAGGCGCTGGCGCTGCCCACCGAGTTTTCCGCGCGGATCGCCCGTAACACCCAGCTGGTATTGCAGCAGGAGTCGGGCACGACGCGGCCGATCGACCCGTGGGCGGGCTCCTATTACGTGGAGTGGCTGACACATCAGCTCGCGCAGCGGGCGCGCGGCCACATCGCCGAAGTCGCCGAGCACGGCGGCATGGCTGCGGCCATCAGCGACGGCATCCCCAAGCTGCGCATCGAGGAGGCGGCCGCGCGCACCCAGGCGCGTATCGACTCGGGCATTCAGCCGGTGGTCGGGGTCAACAAATACCAGGTCGACGAGGACCAAGAAGTCGAGGTACTCAAGGTCGAGAACAGCCGGGTGCGTACCGAACAGCTGGCCAAACTGCAAGAGCTGCGGGCAAGCCGAGACAACTCGGCGGTCGAGG
>Ga0209248_10000348_pt1 | contig 14984 bp, 6 predicted proteins | sample BogFormECP04_OM1_FD_188241 | JGI IMG/M metagenome (GOLD analysis project Ga0209248, IMG submission 188241) | Bog forest soil microbial communities from Calvert Island, British Columbia, Canada - ECP04_OM1 (SPAdes) (version 2) | ecosystem: Environmental > Aquatic > Freshwater > Wetlands > Bog ... | reverse complement strand
GATTTTCTGGCCGCCTTTGAGCTGCGAGGTCAGGTTTTGCGGCGTGTCCACGGCGGCGATCTTGCCTTTGTTGATGATCACCACGCGGTCGCAGGTCATGCTGACTTCCGGAAGAATGTGCGTGGAAAGAATGATGGTGTGACTTCCGGCGAGGCCCTTGATCAAGTTGCGCACTTCAATGATTTGTTTGGGATCGAGTCCGACAGTGGGCTCGTCGAGAATAATGACATCCGGATCGTGGACCAAGGCTTGCGCGATGCCTACACGCTGTTTGTAGCCGCGGGAGAGGCGCTTAATCAGCTGCGCGCGGCGATCTTCCAAGTTGGTCTTCTGCATCGCTTCGGTGACGCGCGCGGCGCGTTTATCGGCCGGGACGTTCTTGATGCGCGCGACGAAGTCCAGATAATCCTCGACGGTCATATCCGGATAGACCGGCGGAGTTTCGGGCAGGTAGCCGATGTGGCGGCGGACTTCCATGGAATCGCCGAAGACGTCGAAGCCGGCGATTTTCGCGGTGCCGGAGGTGGCGGGCATGTACCCGGTGAGGATGCGCATGGTGGTGGTCTTGCCGGCGCCGTTTGGTCCGAGGAAACCTAGAATTTCACCTTTATTTACCGTGAAAGAAACGTGATCCACGGCCGTGACGGCGCCGTAGGCTTTCGTCAAATCCTGAACTTCTATCAATGCATTCCTCCCGCTCTCGTAAGACCGGCACGAACACCGGACAATTCCGAACAAATATTTATACTAAAAAACGACGCAAATTGAAAATCACGCTGGAGATTCTGGCGACGAGTGATTTTGCGGACGCGCCGCGACCTCGAGGGTCGCTCAGCTCACGAGCCGACGAAACGGAAATTCAAGCATGGGTATGAAGCAAGTTACGACAACTCTCCGCTGAATCTGCAAGTTTATAATACGGCTAAACGATTGGCCAAGAAAAACCCGGCTTTCCGATATCACATCGTTTCGCCGGCGGTTCCTGGTTGGCTGAAAGTAAATACCTATTAAGTGAGATTGCTCCGCGGGCATCGCGTGCGCTAAAAAGTGAAGCGGCCGCCGATTTGCGCGGCGAAGGGCCCGCCTACGGTGGTGCCGGGGCCGAAGAAATCACCGAGTGCGCCTGCTGGAAAGCTCAACTGCTTGAGGCTGGTGATGGGAGTGAAAGCCGAGCAAGCGGGCGGGTTCGCGCAGATGCCGGTGATGTTGGAGGTGTCGTTCACCGCCACGGGGAACGCGCCGACGTTGGTGACATAGTTCGCACCGGGATTATTGCGGTTGAAAATGTTGAAGAATTCGATGAACGGGGTCGCCGTGAAGCGTTCGTGGAAATTAAAGGGACGGCTCACTCGGAAATCCCACTGGATATAGGGAGTACCGCGAAATTCATCGAGCGAAGTCTTGACGCCGTTAACGGTGATGCGATCCGTGCCTTCGGTGTTCGTGATGGTGAAGGGGCGAGCGGTTTCGGCTTGGCCGAGTAGCGAAATTTCGAATCCGGCAGGAAGGCGGAACACGCCGGCCAGCACGAAACGGTCGCGCACGTCTTCGCCGGACGGACCGTAATCGCCCTTGGCAAAAGGATCGAGGGGGTTGCAGACGCCGTTTACGTAGTCGAACAGCTCGCCCAGGACGCAGCCCCAGGTTTGCGCTTTCGAGAGCGTGTAATTGGCGATGAGATTGAAGCGGCGGGAGACGTTGCCCTGCAAGTGGATCGAGAGGCCGTTGTAGCTGGAGCGATTGTCGCTCTTGAACAGCGCGATGTCTGGCGCATCGGCGGGAAGATTCACACCACTGGTAAAATCGTAGCGGCGGTAGCCGTGATTTCCCTGCTCGTGGGTGTAATCGGCGCTGACGAGCCACTGAGCGTTGAAGGCATGTTCGAAGCCCGCGCTGGAGTGGATGGCGTAGGGCGTTCTGTAGCGGCCGTCAATCAACGCGCCAGCGGAGCCGGCTGGCAGGCAGCCTGGATCTGTGGGCACGACGCAGGGGGCGGCAGGCGCGTTCACGGCCTGGAATGCGGTGACCCAGCCATTCTGTGCAAGATCGTTGTAATAAAGTCCGAAGCCGGCGCGGAAGACCGTGGATCCCGCTTGCCCGGGAGAATAAGCGATGCCTAGACGAGGCGCGAAAGCGTGGCGATAATCCTGGGGCGCGCCGGCGACGAGCGGGATGCCCAAGGCTTGCAAGGTGAGAAACGCCGGATTTTGCAGCTGGCTGCGGCCGGAGGCGTCGAACAATCCGAAAGTGGTGTCGTAACGCAGTCCGTAATTCACGGTGAGGCGATTCGTGACACGCCAGGAATCTTCGGCATAGACGCCCAGACGCTGCACGTTCTGCGTGAAGCTGCCGTTGGCGGCAGGAGTGGCCGTGCAGGTTACGCCAACTGGAACTGGCTGGGTGCACGTCAAATCGTTGTAGAACTGAGACGGATTCGCGGCGTAGAAGCTGGGATTTTCGGAATACTGGATGAGGGTTTCGGCGTTGCCGGCGAGCGCGCCGCTTAGCACCGGTTCGTGGATGAAATTGATTCCGAAGCGCGGGGCGTGTTTGCCGATGGTGTGGGTCACGTCGTAGCGGAACTGGTATTTTTCCTGATTGCGCAGAATGGGAAAGGCGGTGATCGGGGTGACGAACTGATTGTCGCCAAAAGTTTCGAAGCCGGAAATGGTGCTGTCCGTGGAACTGAAGGGAAAGGCAAGGGCGTAGCCGAGGTCTCCGTTGCGCTGCTCGGTGTGGTGCAGGCCGCTAGCCTCGAAAACGAACGAACCGACCCAGGTGGGGCTGAACACGAATTGTTGGCTGAGCAGCAAGTTCATATAATTGGAACGCGAGGCCGCGCCTGTGGACGGCAGGGTGGCTTGCTGGACGAGATCGTTGGTGGTGGTGTAACGATCCACAGCGGCGCGCAGGAACCACTGCGAGCGCGGAGATTGAGCCCAATCAAAACGCGTGGTCAGGAGGTAATCGTGAAATGGCACAGGCGTGTTTTCCGGCACGCTGATGGAATTCACTTCCGGGACCAAGCCTTCCGTGGCCAAGCTTGCCAAAGAATTAAATTCCGAAATGCTGGCGGGACTGTAGGCGATGCTGGCGTCTTCCTGAACGTATTCGAGCGAGGAGAAAAACCAGACCTTGCATTTGACCACCGGGCCGCCGACGGTGCCAATGTAATTCTGGCGGGAGAAAGGCTGTTTGGGTTCCGGCGAAGGATTGTCAATCGGCAACCTGGCATTGAGCGCGGCTGCGCGTTCGTAGATGGCGGCATCGCCATGCCAATCGTCGGTGCCGCGTTTGGTGGTTAGCACTACGGAGCCACCGGTGGTGCGGCCAGTGTCCGCATCTTCCTGCGAGGTGCGCACCACGAATTCCTGGACGACGTCGGGCGAGTAATTCTGCAGGAAGCCGCCGATGTAGTCGTCGGAATTGTCACCGCCGTCCACGGAAAGCTCGACGTTCAGACCGGAACTGCCGCCGAAGGAAACCGCGGTGATACGCGCTTTGGTGGGATCGGAAGGCTCGACGGGCTCGGTGCCGGGGACGAGGAAGGCGATGTTGGCGAAGCTGCGATGAGCGAGAGGAATGGTCTGCAAATCTTCCGCAGAGACCGCGCCTTGGTGCACGGCGCTGGAAAGGTCAATCTGTTCGGTGCTAATCGAAGAAGCTTGCGCTCGCACCTTCACTGTCTGCTGAACGAGGGCCGGCTGCAGCGTGGCGGAAATCTCCTTCACCGTGCTGGCCACCACTTCGAGGTCCGAGCTGGCCTCGGCGAATCCCGCGGCGGTAACGCTGACGCGGTAGCTCCCGGGAGGCAAATCGTCCACGCGGAAATCTCCCCGCTTATCGCTGGTGACGGTACGCTGGAGCGAAGACGCGCGTGCATGGACCACGATTGTGGCGTTCGGAATGCGGCCGCTGGAAGCGTCTTCGACATGCCCGATGATGCTTCCGCGGAATGCTTGTCCCCAGGAAATCGCGGCAAAAATAAATACCAACCAGGCCAGCGCGGCCGCACGCCACAGTTTCACGATCCGCTCCTGCTATTCGCCGGCTCATTCGTCTGTCCGGCGGCAGCGGTCTTACCCTACGAAATGCGCTTTAGTTCGCGGAGCTGCCGAGCTGGACCCTGGGCGCGAGCCAAGCGAAAAACGGCGGCAAGGGCCGGGCAACGGGGTTCGGCTGGCCTGCATCCTTATGGCTGACCGATGGGGCATAGTATCGCAAATCAAATCTCTGGCGGGCATAAGCGTTTGACGGGGGCGGCGAGCCGGGGGCCGGCTGGAGATGTGCGTTGACACGCTGCGGCGGTTTTGTTATTCAACTAGTTTCATTAAATGAGCCAATGGTTCGATGTGGGAGCAACTCCCTCCGTTCCGGGCGGATCCGAAAAAGAAATCCAGGGTGCTATGACGACATTGAAGGTGTATGCCCGAATGAATAGAACATGGGCGCTGCGGCGGAGCGAAAACGCAAACGGTAGAGCGCGCTGGAGCCGGCTGCGGTTGCTCGCGTGCGCGCTGATTGCTTTTCTGGGCGTCACGTTCATTTCGAGCTGCGGTGGCGGGAACGGCACTCTTACGCTCGCGATCACCCCCAAAACTTCCACCATGGATCAGGGACAACCGCTGCTTTTCGTTGCGACGTTGGGTAACGACACGCGCAACTTGGGAGTGACCTGGCAGCCGCTGACAGGCACGGGCTGCGCGGGGACCAGTTGCGGCACTTTGACTAACATCACCTCAACGTCGGTGACCTACACTGCCCCCTCGGGACTCACCACCGGAATCACGGTGACCTTGGAAGCGATCGCCAAGGCCAATACGGGCGTGACCGCAACCTCGACGATCACCGTCGTGCTGCCGGTGACTTTCACAACCGTTTCGCTGCCCAACGGTTCCAATGGCGTGGCCTACAACCAGACAATTGTTATCACCGGCGGGGTTGCGCCGATTACCTACAGCGTGGGCACTGGCACACTGCCTGCGGGCCTGAAGCTGAATAACGTCGGAACGATTATCGGGACGCCCAGCGGCACGGGCACGTCCAACTTCACGATTAATGCCACCGACTTCGGGACACCGCCTCTGACCGTACCCTCGCCACTCTACACGGTTACGATTACTCCACCGCCGCCGCTTTCGATCACTTCGACGGCGATCGCTAACGGTTTCACCGGCACGGCGTATGCGTCTTCGATCGCATCCTCTGGAGGCGTTTCACCACTAACGTGGTTCGTGCCGCCGGGCACCTTACCTCCGGGGCTCGAATTGAATACATCGTCGGGATTAATCAGCGGCACACCGACGACTGCGGGAGTTTATAAATTTTTCCCGTCGGTCACGGATTCGGCCATTCCGCCGCAGCAAGCCACATCAGCGACGGGCGTAACGATTTCGATTATCGCGGTGGCGCCGCTGCAGGCTGTGACGCCGCCTCTACCTTCTGGCGCCGTTGCCACGGGCTATACCGCAAATCTGGTGGCTACCGGCGGCGTGACTCCCTACACATGGAGCATAACCCGCGGACAGCTTCCCTCAGGTCTGAAGTTGAACGCCGCGACGGGCATCATATCCGGCATACCGATCCTGGCGACGACTTCCAATTTCTCGGTGCAAGTGGAGGACGCGAATTCAACGAAATCAGCGGTGCAATCCTTGAGCATCGTGATCAACACTGCGACCGCAATCTCCAACACGCTGCTCAGCGGCGGTTACAGCTTCCTGTTCCATGGGTTCGATTCGGGCGGGAACGTGGAGATTGCGGGCAATTTCACGGCTAGCGGAAGCGGCACGATTTCCGGTGGGCAGCTGGACAGCAATCGTTCGGGCGGCACACTGGGAGTGTTCACCGGCTCATCGTTCAACGGAACATACACCATCGGCAGTGATGGACGCGGCACCATGCAATGGATCACCACGAACAGCAAGGGCGCGACATCCACGACGAATTACATACTGGCGGAGGACTCCGGCGGCAATTTCCACATCATCGAGAACGACCCGATCGGCACGCCACAGACACATGGATCGGGAATCATCAAACCGGTGGTGGGCGGGACTTTGACAGCGGCGTCGTTCAGCGGAAATTATGTGTTCGAGCTGGACGGGCAGGACAACCTGGGAAAATCCGAAGTAATTGTGGGCGTCGCGCACGCTGATGGCGTCTTCCAGTTGACCCCGGGAATGTTCGACGTCAACGACGGGGGAACGTACAGTCCGGCGGTAACGATGACCGCAAGCTTCCAGATAGGTTCGAGCAATAACAAGGGCCTTTTGTTCCTGACCTATCAGATTCCGGGTTCGGCTCCAGTCACGACGCAATATACGTTCTATTTCGTTTCAGGGAACGACATTTTCCTGATAGCCATTTCCCCCACCGACGCCCTGGATCCCCGGCTGGCGGGGGAGATGATCCTGCAGCAGCCCGGCGCGGCGTTCAATGCGACGGCGTTGAGCGGAATCAGCGTGGCGACGGGCAGCGGGCTGGATGGGAGCAATGCCACGGTCCTCGCAGGTCTGTTGACTGGTGACGGCACGAGCGTCGCGAGTGTCACCTATGACCAGAATGACGGTGGGGCGGTCAGTGCGGGCAACACTGCGACGGGAACCTACGTCGCTGACCCCAGCGGGAATGGGCGGATGGCGTTCACTGGATTGGGCGCGCGATTTGCGGCGGCATATTTGACGGCGCCAAATCAGGGGATATCGATCGGTTCGGATTCCGCGGTTACTTACGGCTTGCTGGATGCGCAAACATCCACCGCTCCGTTTTCCGCCACGTCCATACAAGGTGGATACACGCTGAGCGCGGAAACCACTTTGGATCCGGCAGCGCTGAATATCAGCGGACAATTGAATTCACTGAACGGCAACGGATCCATGACGGGCATTCTGGACGAAGCGGACAACGATGGAACGCCGCATACGGATCAGACGGTAGTGATTCCCAATTACGTGGTGGGCGCCAACGGCCGCGGGACGATGACGATTGGTTCGACGACCGGCTTGCCTTCGACCATGGTGTTCTATATCGCTTCACCGGCAAGCTTCGTCGGAATCTCCACTGATTCGAATCCGGGGAACGCGCATCCTCAGGTTATTTACTTCAACCACTAGTTGGCATGCCGAAGGGGCGGGAAGATGGGCCACCGAGGCGCAGAGACAATCCTTCCATCGTTTATAGCGGATTATTGCGACGCGGCCGGTGGCACCTGCGGCCGCGATAAGAGTTCTTACTTCTTCTCGTCGTCCTTTTTTTCCTCGAGCTTTAGCGCGGCGGAATTGATGCAGAAGCGCAGGCCGGTGGGATCCGGGCCGTCTTTGAAGACGTGGCCCAGATGCGCGTCGCAGCGGCTGCAGATGGCTTCGGTGCGCACCATGCCGTGGCTGATGTCGCGTTTCAATTCCACGTTATCCGCCGCGACGGGCTGATAGTAGCTGGGCCAGCCCGACCCGGAGTGAAATTTCGCGTCGGAAGAAAACAGCGGCTGGCCGCAGCAGACGCAGTTGTAGGTTCCTTCGGCTTCCTCGTTTTCGTACTCACCGGTGAAGGGCGGCTCAGTTCCCTGTTGGCGCGTGACGTGATATTGGTTGTCGTCCAGTTTCGCGCGCCATTCGGCGTCGCTCTTGCGTATTTTTTCGCTCATGGCGATAGCTTACACGAAATTTCTGTTTCCTGTGAAGCACGCGCGAGGGCGGAAAGTAGCGCCCCGTCGGATATACTAGTCTGGCGGAAGACGGTTGCTGACCGATAATCGCGCTCGCGGCTACGTGCTCGCGCATGGTTCCCGGTGGCGGCGAATCGAGAGCGGCCGCATCCTCATCGAATAGCATGGAGAAATCTTGTGAACGAAGTGTTCATCTGTGATGCCGTGCGCACGCCTTTTGGCCGCTACGGCGGCTCGCTCGCGACGATTCGTACCGACGACCTTGCGGCGATGCCGATTCGCGCCTTGCAGGAGCGAAATCCGGGCGTGGATTGGGCGGCGTTGGATGATGTGATTTACGGCTGCGCGAACCAGGCGGGCGACGATAATCGCAACGTGGCGCGCATGGCGCTGTTGCTGGCCGGACTGCCGAAGGAAGTGCCGGGCGCGACGATCAACCGGTTGTGCGGGTCGAGCCTGGACGCGCTGGGGATTGCAGCGCGCGCGATCAAATCCGGCGAGACGGAATTGATGATCGCCGGCGGAGTGGAGAGCATGACGCGCGCTCCGTTTGTCACCGGCAAGGCGGACAGCGCTTTCAGCCGCAACGCGGAGACATTCGATACCACGCTCGGTTGGCGCTTCATCAATCCGCTGATGAAAGCCAAGTACGGAGTGGACTCGATGCCGGAGACGGCGGAGAACGTCGCCGAGGAATATCACGTGGGCCGCGCGGACCAGGATGCTTTTGCATATCGCACGCAGCAGCGCTGGGCGCGCGCGAATGCCGCCGGATTTTTCAAGCAGGAGATCGTCGCGGTGCCAGTGCCGCAGAAAAAGGGCGACGCAAAGATTTTTGATGCGGATGAGCATCCGCGTCCGGACACCACTCTGGACGGGCTGGCGAAGCTGAAACCGATCGTCAAGCCCAACGGCACGGTGACCGCGGGAAACGCGTCCGGTATAAACGACGGCGCATGCGCGCTGCTGCTGGCATCGCAGGCGGCGGTTGCGAAGCATCGGCTGACGCCGCGCGCGCGCGTACTGGCGACGGCCACGGCGGGAGTGGCTCCGCGAATTATGGGCATTGCCCCGGCGCCGGCAACGAAGAAGCTGCTAGAAAAGACCGGGCTGAAGATTTCGCAGATGGACGTGATCGAATTGAACGAAGCGTTCGCGGCGCAGGCCTTGGCGGTGACGAGAGAACTGGGATTGCCCGACGACGCGCAACACGTGAATCCGAACGGTGGAGCGATTGCGATTGGGCATCCGCTGGGGGCGAGCGGCGCGCGCCTGGCTACGACCGCGATGTATCAGTTGCAGGCGATCAAAGGGCGCTACGCGCTGTGCACGATGTGCATCGGCGTGGGCCAGGGCATCGCGGCGATCATCGAGCGCTGCTGAATCCGGCAGCAACCGCTGCGTGCTTCACCGGTGACGACGGTAGGCACAATTCAGCCATGCGCTGTTCCATGGCACCGCGCATGTCAGGTCTTTCGCGTATTCTCTAACCGGTATGATCTCTTTGAGACGTCGAGAGTTCCCTGATTGTCTGATAGAACGCCGACTCGATTTTTCTTCGCCGGGGTTCGATTTCGAGTAGAACTTTCCGCAACCACGAAAAAAATCGCAGAGCAAGAATTCGGCCAATTCCGTAGGTCTTTACTTATTAGCAAGTTACAGGGAATCCGCGTTGGCAGCAGACGTGCACTCCCCGATAACGAAATCTCGCCGATATTCATAAGGGCGAGAAGAGTCGGCAACACTTGAGAACGGAGACCCAGTCGTGAGCACAAGAGCTTTAGTTGGCAACCCAGCCGGCAAGGACGCCAATCCCGCCGAGGATATACCAAGCCCTAGATGGGCAGAGCGCATTCGCGCGCTGAAGAATATTCCCCCGGTAATGAAATATGTTTGGGATGCCGCGCCTGGCGTGGCCGTCGCGAACCTGACTTCGCGCGTGGTGGCTGCGCTGATTCCGCTTTCCATGTTGGCGGTCACGCGGGCGATCATCGCCGCAATTTATGCATTAAATGCCAAGCAAACGCCGCTGCCACATTACTTCTGGGGGCTGGTGACCCTGGAGTTTCTGCTGGCTGGAATCGCGGCCATTTTGATGCGGGTCACCGATTTCTGCGACACCACGCTGGCCGAACGGTTCATGAAGCACATTAGCGTGCGGCTGATGAAGCATGCGGCGAATCTGGATTTGATGTCCTACGAAGACCCGGTCTTTTACGACAAGCTCGAGCGCGCTCGCGTGCAGAGCACTGACCGCGTGCAGATGATCAAGATTTCGGGCCGGCTGATTCAGGAAACCGTCACGACGATCAGCTTGGCGGCGGGGATTTTCGTTTATTCTCCGTGGCTGCTGATCGCGCTGGTGGCTTGCGTGGTTCCGGCATTCCTGGGCGAAACGCATTTCGCGTTCCTCGGGTATTCGCTGAGCTTCCAGCAGACTCCCGCACGGCGCGAGCTGGATTATTTGCGGCTGCTGGGCGGCACCAAAGAAGGCGCGAAGGAGCTGAAGCTTTTCGGGCTTGCTCCGTTCCTGGTGGGCCGCTACTCCGACGTCGCCACCGAGTTGCACGATCAGACGATAGGCGTGGCGCGGCACCGGCTGTTGATCGGCGCGCTGCTGGCGATGGTGGGCGTGGCCGGTTACTACGGGACGTATGTTTTCGTGATTTATCACACTGTGATCGGCGTAATCACGCTGGCCACCATGATTTTTCTGGCCGGCGCGATTGGCGGGGCCAGCTCCAACATTCAAGCGGTGTTCACTACATTTTCGGAAATCGCGAACCAGGCGCTTTTTATGACCGATCTGCTGGAGTTCTTCGCGGTGAAGCCGAAGATTTTCTCGAAGCCGGGCGCGTTGCCGGCTCCGAAGAAAATTCAGCAGGGGTTCGAATTCAAGAATGTATCGTTCGCGTATCCGGGCAGCTCGCGGATGATTCTGAACAACGTCAGCTTCAAGCTGGCGCCTTCGGAGCGTATCGCCATCGTAGGTGAAAACGGTCAGGGCAAGACGACGATCGTGAAGTTGCTGACGCGCTTGTACGATCCGACCGAAGGGCAGATCCTTCTGGATGGCAAGGACCTGCGCGAGTACGACCTGGAAAGTTTGTGGCAGGAAATCGGCGTGATCTTTCAAGATTTCATGCGCTATGAGATGACGGCCTCCGCGAACATCGCGGTGGGCCGTATCGAGGAGCGCAACAATCCGTTCCAGATTCGCGCGGCTGCCAATAAGAGCCTTGCGGAACAGGCGATTCGCCGGCTGCCGAAGGGTTTCGATCAGGTTTTGGGTTCGCGGTTTGAAGGCGCCGTGGATCTATCCGGCGGCGAGTGGCAGAAGATTGCGATTGCCCGCGCTTACTTGCGTGACGCGCAGTTGCTGATTCTCGACGAGCCTACGGCGGCGCTTGATGCGCGTTCCGAACACGAAGTGTTTCAGCGCTTTTCGGAATTGACGGAAGGCAAAATGTCGCTGCTGATCTCGCACCGCTTCTCTACTGTGAAGATGTCCAACCGCATTCTGGTCCTGAAAGACGGCGAGATTGCCGAGCAGGGTCAGCACGACCAGCTGCTCAAAATGGGCGGACATTACGCGGGGATGTTTGAACTGCAGGCCGCGAATTACCGTTAATTTTTCCGACGGCTGATTTTACCGTACGCGCTTCGCGCTGGGATTGAGCGCTGCGCAGAATCGCGCCCAATTCCCCGCCCTAATTTCTTATGGAGTTGGACGCGGGTGCATGCCGACAAGTTCCTGCGGCGCCAGCGGCTGATAGGATTTGAATCCCGCGCGCTCCATGCCCCGTTGCGCCTCCGGGTTCTTCATGAAGGTGTCCCACACAAACGAAGTACGCGCGTTTTCCGCCATCACCATCGTAATTCCGGAGTCTATGCCGACCACGTCGCTGTCGTACCAGTTGGTAAGCGGGTTAAAAGCGTCAACGAAACCGTAGCGGCTCCAAGTGCCGGCGCCGTAGCGATTATCAATGTTTCGCAGCACACGCATCGTCGGGCCCGGCATGAACGGGAGTGAACCAGCTGCGGCGCACGGAACGATGGTGCCGTCAATCGGGCCCGCTTCGGGCGGGCCACCCCAGACGCGGTATCCGTTGATGGAATCGGAAGCGGTGATGCCCCAGAGATCGTCGCTGTAGTCGGGAAATTTGTTCGCGAGGCTCAAACAGAATCTCCGGTGGACGTCTGTCGCCAGGATCGAATTCTGAAAATAATCGGCGTAGAGGTCGCGCTTGCCGCGGAAATCAAACCAGGCCTGCGAATATTGATGGACGAACAGCGGTGCGTAGGAGCCGATGAACTTGATGCCGTCGAACTCGAAGATGGAGCGCTTCCAGGCGTCCCACGTTTCGGGCGGGAGCGCGTGGGTCGTTGAGCCGAGACTCAGCAAATACATCATCATCATTTCGCTGTAGTTATCCCAGCGATATTGCAGGAAGCCCGTTTCAGGACTCCAGCCGTGCGGCAGAATGCGGGTATCTTCGGACAGCCAGTTCCAGTCCACGCGATTGAAGATTTCGTGCGCGAGCTCGCTGATTTCCGAGTGCTCGAAGTGCTGGCGGCAAGTGAGCATACCGCAAAGTAAAATGGCCGTATCGATTGAGGAGAATTCGGACTGCCAGAGCCGTTCGCCGGTATTGATGTTGGCCCAGTGATAGAAGAATCCGCGCTCGGTGGGCAGCTTCTTCCACAAAAAGCGCAGCGTGTTGATCACGCGTTCGCGCGCCAGGGTGAAGGAGACATATCCACGTTTTTCGCCGATGCACAACGCGGTTAAGCCGAAGCCCGTGGCCGCGATGCTGCTCACTATTCCGTTATCGGAGGAGCGCACGTTGCAGCGGTCCTTCACCATTCCGGTACTAGGATTTGTCTGGTCCCAGAAATACTGAAAGATCGCTTTTTCGAGCTCCTCGAGGAAGGAATCATCTCTGGGGGACAGGTAGCTGGGAGGCGGCAGCTGCGCGGACAAGGAAACCTGCTGGCTTGGAACTGGATGCTGGTGGGAAACCGATTGTTGAAGCGAAAGCCCACCTGCAATAGGGATAGCTGAAGCCGAGAACGCCGCCAAATCTCGCAGCAACTCCCGGCGCGATAGCTTCCCTGCCCTCAAAGTGTCCCTAGTCGGCACAATTAATGTTAGACGAACCAGACAGCGAATGTAACTGCCGATGAAATGAATCTAATGACTGTTTCGACGAACGCGGGCCCCCTCGGGCAGCCTATTGTCGTGACTCTGTTCTCACCCTAGTACGATGCGCACTTGATGTATGACGCCGTCGTCCACCAGGTGAATCGAGGCGGAGCCGGCCAGCAGTTTTCCGTCAAGTTCGGTGAGAGCCACACCGCGCGCGACGCCGGAGGGGTTCTCGACAGTGATCTTGTAGGTGGATGAGTGGTAGCGGAACTCGATACTGTAACCCGGCCAATTGCGCGGAATGCAGGGATCAATCGAAAGCGAAGTTCCGCGCACTCGGAATCCGAGAATCGATTCGATTCCGGAGCGGTATAGCCATCCCGCCGAACCGGTGTACCAAGTCCAACCGCCGCGGCCTATATGTGGCGCTTCCGCGTAGATATCCCCGGCGGTGACATACGGCTCAACTTTGTAGCGCTGCACATTGGCGCGCGTATCGGCGCGATTGATGGGATTCATCATGCGGAATAGCTCGACGGCCTTATCGCCGTCGCCCAATTCTGCGAACGCCATGAGCGTCCAGGTGGCGGCGTGGGTGTACTGGCCGCCGTTTTCGCGGATGCCGGGGAGATAGCCCTTGATGTAGCCGGGATCATGATCCGGGTGATCGAATGGCGGAGTCAGCAGCAGGATCAGCCCGTCGGGGCGGCGAATCAGTTGCTGGTCCACAGCCGCCATGGCGCGCACGCCGCGTCCTGGTTCTGCAGCGCCGCTCAGGATGGCCCAAGACTGCGCGATTGCGTCAATGCGGCATTCGCTGTTCTGCGCGGAGCCCAGCGGCGTGCCGTCATCGAAATATGCGCGGCGGTACCACTCGCCGTCCCAGCCATCGTGTTCCAGTGCAGCCTTGAGGCTGCTGACGTGAAGGCGCCAGGTCTCTGCGCGCTGATGTTCGCCGCGGCCGTCGGCTAGTTTTGCAAACTCCCACAGGACAGTGTGCAGGAACCAGCCGAGCCAGACGCTTTCGCCCTTGCCATCCTGGCCGACGCGGTTCATTCCGTCGTTCCAGTCACCGGTGCCCATGAGAGGCAGGCCGTGGCTGCCGACGCCGAGGCTGTGGTCTATGGCGCGCGCGCAGTGTTCGAAAAGCGTGGCGCGAGTTTCTGAGACGCGCGGCTGGAAGTAGGACTCTTTCTGACCTTCGGCTAACTGATCGCCTTCGATAAAAGGGACGGACTCTTCGAGCACGGTCATGTCGCCGGTGGCTTCGATGAACTGGACAACGGCGTAGGGCAGCCACAGCAGATCGTCGGACATACGCGTGCGAATGCCCCGGCCCGACGGTGGATGCCACCAGTGCTGGACGTCACCTTCCGGGAATTGGTGCGCGGCCGCACGCAGCAATTGTTCGCGGGCCACTCCGCGTTTCGAAATGTTCAGTGCCATCACATCTTGCAGTTGGTCGCGGAATCCGTACGCGCCGCTGACCTGGTAGAAACCGGCGCGAGCCCACACGCGGCAAGAAAGCGTTTGGTAGAGGAGCCAGCGATTCAGCAACACATCCATGCTGGGATCGGGCGTGGTGACCTTCACGGTGTCGAGGATTTCGTCCCAGCGGCGGGTGACTTCACTGAAAACTTTGTCCAGATCGGCGGTGCGGTAGCGCATCAGCAATTCGCGCGCTTTGTCTCTGTTTTCTGTTTGGCCCAGGAAAAATACGACTTCGACGCGCGCGCCGGGGCGCAGTTCGATCGTGGTCTGCAACGCGGCGCAAGGATCCAGGCCTGGGCCCACTTTGCCGGAGAGTGGGACGCCGCGCTCGAGCGCCGCGGGACGATCAGCAGTGCCATTGCGCCCGAAAAATTCTGTGCGGTCGCCAGTGAAGGAAGTTTGCTGTCCGCGCATATCGGCGAAGGCGATGCGGCCGCCGAACTCGCCGCTCCAGGCGCTGCGCGCGAGGATGGCTTTCGACTGTGGTTCCACTTCCGTGATGATGTACGGCGCTGTCGCGCTGCGCGAGCTGCCTAGCACCCATTCCGCATACGCGGTGACGGAAAGGCGGCGCACGCGATCCGAATCGTTGCGCAGTGTGAGCCGCGAGATTTTGATGGGATCTTCCACCGGCACAAATTGCAAGAGCTCCAAAGCGATGCCGCGCGACCCGTGCAG
>Ga0209248_10000347_pt1 | contig 15015 bp, 15 predicted proteins | sample BogFormECP04_OM1_FD_188241 | JGI IMG/M metagenome (GOLD analysis project Ga0209248, IMG submission 188241) | Bog forest soil microbial communities from Calvert Island, British Columbia, Canada - ECP04_OM1 (SPAdes) (version 2) | ecosystem: Environmental > Aquatic > Freshwater > Wetlands > Bog ... | reverse complement strand
CCAAGTGCTACGGCGGTGACATCACCCGCAAGCGCAAACTGCTCGAGAAGCAGAAGGAAGGCAAGAAGCGGATGAAGACGATTGGCCGCGTCGAGGTGCCGCAGGAGGCGTTCGTCGCCGCGCTGTCGACGGACGCGGCAGGCGACAAAGCCAAGAAGTAAGCGCGCGAAAACGCATGCGCATCGGGCGGACCTTGGTGGCGCTGCTAGCCGTCCTCGTTGCTGCGGCCTGCACCCAGGTGGCGGACGGTACTGTCCGGCCCGCGCGAGGGCTGACACCGCGACCGCTCACCGGACAAGCCGTCAAGCAGGTGTTGCTCGACGATTCCGAGCTGTCGAAGATGCTCAACCAGCCCTTCAAAGGGAGGGCTGACCTCCCACCGCGTTTCGGAGGTCGCGATCTGCTTTTCGGGCTGGATGCATCCCCCAGTGAATGCGCGGAAGTCGAATTCGAGCTGCACAAGAACAGCTATGGCCGGGTCGATATCCGCAACGCTGCCCAGGAAATCTGGTGGACGGCCCGCTTGAGAAACGTGAAGGTGATCTCCGTAACCGAGTCGGTGGTGGCGCTTCCTTCGGCGGTAGCCGCCGATGCGCTTTTCGCGACCCTTACCCAGCAATGGAACCGCTGCAACGGCGCGACGGTCACTTCAGACTTGCCGAGTGGTCGCGGTCCAACGGCCGTTATCAGCGATGTGCGAGCTGCCGACTCCGTGCTTGCTGCCCACGTGGACGCTGTCAATACCTTTACGATCACCAGCGGTCGCGCTGTCGGTGTCCGAGTGAATTGTCTTGTGGAAGTTGGGGTTGCGTTTTTCTCCGACCATCGTCCCGACGGCACCGCCGTCCGCATTGCCCATCAAATGATGGACAAGGTAACCAGCCTGAGCTGAGGGGCCCCTTCGTCGCCGCGGTGATCAAGGTAGAAAGGAGCCATGCGGACGGTGGGATCGGCGCTGGCGTTGGCAGTGGTTGCCGCGTTGGCGGTGGGCTGCGGCGGGGTGGTCGATGGCACCGCGAAGCCGGCGCCGAATCTGAAGCCGCGACCGCTCACCGGGCAGACCGTCAGCCAGGTGCCTCTCGACGACGCCGCACTGTCGCGGATGCTCGGCCAGCCCTTCGTGGCCCGTCAGCCGCCCGAGTTCGGCGGCCCGGACAAGCTCTTCCAGCCGGACAATCAGTCCTCGCCGGCCGATTGCCGAGGCGTCACGATGATGCTGCAGAAAAGCGTTTACGAATCCGCCGGGGTCAAAGTCGTCGCGTACGAGTCGTGGTGGAACAACGGCGACCCGGCGCAAGTGATCAGCGTTATGGAGGGCGTGGTCGCGTTGCCGACGGCCGCACAAGCCGACGCGCTGTTCGCCAAATTCTCGAAGCAGTGGCAGCAGTGCAACGGCACGACGAACACCGACCAAACCGGCCCGATCAGCACGACGAACGCCATCAGCGACATCCGCGTTACCGATACTGTTGTCGCAGCGACCAATACCGCTACCGCGGTATTGCCCAACATGCCGCCCCTGCTGCCCACCCCACAAGCGCGTGCCCTCGGTGTGCGGCTGAACTGCCTCGTGGAGGTGGAAGTGGTGTTCTTCGGTGACCGACGTCCGTCCGATCCAGGTTCGGCCAACCTGGACACCAGCGGCGCCGACGTCGCTCACGCGATGATGGATAGAGTCAGCGCTTTGAGCTGACCTGCCCGGGGTCTGGCCATGTTGGCTTCATCGTCCGTGCGGAATAGGGTGAGCCCGGTGAACGGGTTCCTCAGTTGGTGGGACGGCGTCGAGCTATGGCTGTCGGGGCTGGGGTTCGTCTTGCAGACCATCGTCGTGATGCCGGTCGTGTTGGCGCTGGCCTACCTGACCGCGCTTGTGCTGGACGCTCTGCTGGGCTACGGGATCACGGGCATCCGGCTGATGCGGCGCATTCGTCACCGCGACGAAGAACCCGGATGACCAGACAGACGGGCATGCCGCGATCGCAGGTCACGTTGGTGCTGGTCATTTTGGTGGTGCTGGTAATCGTCGCGTGGTGGTTAAGCCACTGACCTGCATCGGCCGAGCTGCGAGCATGACGGTTTCTGTTACGCTTCCGCCATGCACGCAGCGTCCGGCAACAGCGAGTGCCATATCTTGGCGCTCATTGCCGTGGGCGCTTGCGCTGTGGCTGACGTTCACTGTTGTAGCTGACTTCCTCCCCGCGCGCGGTCGGGTGTCGGTGGAATTCTCCTAACTGCTGACCCTCGCCTTTCCGTAGCGACGGGACTCGTTATTTATCAACCCCGCCACCGGAAAGGTCGACCATTGCGCGACGACGCCAGGGGTGCTGTGTGTTGGCGCCACGTTGTCGGGCTGACCGTCGCCGCGAGCGTTGTCGCGGCCTGCCACGGCGGCGCCAGCGACGTTGTCGGCGGCGGCGGGCCGGCCAACGCGCACACGAGCATCACGCTGGTGGCCTATTCGGCCCCAGAACCGGGCTGGAGCAAGGTGATTCCGGCGTTCAATGCCTCGCAGGAAGGCAAGGGCGTGCAGGTGATCACCTCGTACGGCGCCTCGGGTGACCAGTCACGCGGCGTTGTCGACGGCAAGCCGGCCGATATCGTCAACTTTTCCGTTGAGCCCGACATCACCCGACTGGTCAAGGCCGGCAAAGTTTCCAGTGATTGGAACAAAGACGCCACCAAAGGTATCCCGTTCGGATCGGTGGTGAGCCTGGTGGTGCGGCCCGGGAATCCCAAGAACATCAAGGACTGGGACGACCTGTTACGTCCCGGCGTGGAAGTCATCACGCCCAGCCCGCTGAGTTCGGGCTCGGCGAAGTGGAATTTGCTTGCCCCGTACGCCGTCAAGAGCAGCGGCGGCCACGATCCCCAGGCGGGCATTGACTACATCAACAAGCTGGTGGGTGAGCACGTCAAGCTGCGTCCCGCATCCGGGCGCGAGGCCACCGATGTGTTCGTCCAGGGCAGCGGTGACGTGCTGATCAGTTACGAGAACGAAGCGATCGCCACCGAGCGCCAAGGCAAGCCGATCACCCATCTCAACCCGTCGCAGACATTCAAGATCGAGAACCCGGTGGCGGTGGTGACCAGCACCGCTCATCTGGATGCGGCCACTGCGTTCAAAAACTTCCAGTACACCGCGCAGGCCCAGAAGGTTTGGGCAGCAGCCGGATTCCGGCCGGTTGACCCGGCCGTTGCCGCCGACGTTCGCGGTCAGTTCCCCATGCCGGCCAAGCTGTGGACGATCGCTGATCTGGGCGGCTGGAACACCGTGGATCCGCAACTGTTCGACAAGAAGTCCGGCAGCATCACCAAGATCTACATGCAGGCCACCGGATGACAACGGCGATAACGCAGCAAGTGATCGGACGCACCCCGGAGGGTGGCGTGTCGGGGCCGAAGGGTCGCCGCGGCGGGGGCACGTCACTGCGGGTCGGCGTGGCAATGGTGTGGCTTTCGGTGATCGTGCTGCTGCCGTTGGCCGCGATCTTCTGGCAGTCGATCGGCGGTGGCTGGCAGGCGTTCTGGCTGGCGGTCACTTCGAATGCCGCGATGGAGTCTTTCCGGGTGACCCTGACCATCTCCGCGGGCGTCACCGTTCTCAATATGTTCTTCGGCCTGTTGGTCGCATGGGTGCTGGTACGCGACGACTTCCCGGGCAAGCGACTCGTTGACGTCATCATCGACCTGCCGTTCGCGCTTCCGACGATTGTCGCCAGCCTGGTGCTGCTGGCTCTCTACGGAACCAACAGCCCGGTCGGTCTGCACTTGCAGCACACCGGATGGGGTGTGGGCATTGCGCTGGCATTCGTCACGCTGCCGTTCGTGGTGCGGGCCGTGCAGCCGGTGCTGCTGGAAATCGACCACGAGACCGAGGAGGCGGCCGCGTCGCTGGGTGCACGCAACGCGACCATCTTCACAACTGTTGTGCTTCCCTCACTTACGCCGGTTTTGTTGACCGGCGCGGGGCTGACGTTTGCGCGGGCGATCGGCGAATTCGGTTCGGTGGTGCTGATCGGTGGGGCGGTGCCGGGCAAAACCGAGGTGTCCTCGCAGTGGATCCGGACCTTGATCGAAAATGACGACCGTACCGGCGCCGCTGCAATATCGATTGTGCTGCTTGCTATCTCGTTCGTCGTGCTCCTTGTCCTGCGTACCGCTGGATCGCGTGCGGCCAAGCGCGAGGAGTTGTCGGCATGACGCTATCGCCGCGGGTTCGCTACCTGATTCGCTTCCTTGCCCTGGCTTATGTGTTGGTGCTGCTCGTCGTCCCGGTTGGGTTGATCTTGTGGCGGACCTTCGCGCCCGGTTTCGGCCAGTTCTTTGCGTGGGTCAGCACGCCGGCGGCGGTGTCGGCGCTGAACTTGTCGGTGCTGGTGGTGGCGATCGTGGTGCCGCTCAACGTCATCTTCGGTATCCCGACCGCACTGATGTTGGCGCGCAACCGGTTCCGCGGCAAGGGCGTCCTGCAAGCGATTATCGATCTGCCGTTCGCGGTCTCCCCCGTCGTCGTCGGCGTGGCCTTGATCGTGTTGTGGGGATCGGCAGGGTTGCTGGGCTTCGTCGAGAAGGACTTCGGGTTCAAGATCATTTTCGGGTTGCCCGGTATCGTGCTCGCCAGCGTCTTCGCCACGCTGCCGTTCGTGGTGCGGGAAGTTGAGCCGGTCCTTCACGAACTGGGCATCGATCAGGAGCAGGCGGCGGCAACGCTGGGTTCGAGCGGGTGGCAGACGTTTTGGCGGATCACACTGCCGTCGATCCGGTGGGGTCTCACCTACGGGATCGTGTTGACCATCGCGCGCACGCTCGGTGAATACGGCGCGGTCCTCATGGTCTCGTCGAATCTGCCGGGGCAGTCCCAGACGCTGACGCTGCTGGTGGCCGACCGCTACAACCGGGGCGAGGAGTACGGCGCTTACGCGCTTTCGACGCTGCTGATGGCGGTGTCCGTGGTGGTACTGATCGTTCAGGTGATTCTCGATGCGCGGCGCGCACGAGCCGCCAAGCAGGCTTGAGGAGTGGCGCTATGACTAACGCGATCGTCGTACAGGGCGCGAACAAGCGCTACGGCGATTTCGTCGCATTGGACAATGTCGACTTCGAAGTGCCGGCAGGCTCACTGACAGCATTGCTGGGGCCCAGCGGTTCGGGTAAGTCGACCTTGTTGCGCGCCATCGCCGGGCTCGATCAGCCGGACTCCGGGACCATCACGATCAACGGCCGCGACGTCACCCGGGTTCCACCGCAGCGGCGCGATATCGGCTTCGTCTTCCAGCATTACGCGGCCTTCAAGCACATGACCGTTCGCGACAACGTCGCCTTCGGGTTGAAGATCCGTCGGCGACCCAAGGCCGAGGTCGCCGAGAAGGTTGACAATCTGCTAAAGATCGTGGGGCTCAGCGGTTTCCAGGGCCGCTACCCCAACCAACTCTCCGGCGGCCAGCGCCAGCGCATGGCGCTGGCGCGTGCGCTGGCGGTGGACCCGCAAGTGCTGCTGCTCGACGAACCGTTCGGTGCGCTGGACGCCAAGGTCCGTGAGGATCTGCGAGCCTGGCTGCGCCGGCTGCACGACGAGGTGCATGTCACGACCGTGCTGGTCACCCATGACCAGGCGGAGGCGCTCGATGTGGCCGACCGGATTGCGGTGCTTCGCGACGGTCGGATTGAGCAAGTGGGATCGCCGACCGCCGTCTACGACACCCCGGCGAACGCGTTCGTGATGTCGTTTCTGGGTGCAGTGTCCTCGTTGAACGGGGCTCTGGTTCGTCCACACGACATCCGGGTCGGCCGCAGGCCCGATATGCAGATCGCCGCCGGCGACGGCACCGCCGAGTCCACCGGAGTCGTCCGCGCCACCATCGACCGCGTGGTGATGCTCGGTTTTGAGGTGCGCGTCGAGTTGACCAGCGCCGCCACCGGCCGGCCGTTCATCGCGCAAATCACCCGCGGCGACTCCGAGGCGCTGGGCCTGGCCGAGGGCGACACCGTATACGTGCGCGCCACCCGGGTACCTTCGATCGCCGACGGGGCGGCTGCGAGCCAGCCACCGGCGTGATCGCTTAGGCAGCGACGCGCTCAGCTACCGCTTCATCGAAGCGGTCCAGCACGGTCTCGGCCACCAGCCGGTGTGCACCGAGCGGCGCTGCCATTGGAATTCCTTCCGCTGCAGCATATTTGGCTATCCGATCGGGAAGCAGCCCGGGCGCCAGGAACCACGGTGCGACCACCATGCGACGTGCGCCACGGCGCCGCAGTGCACCGGCAGCCTCAGCCACCGACGGACCGGAGCCGGTCGCGAACGCGGTTGTCGCGCCAACCCATTGGGTTCTTGCCATCAGCTTGCGGGCGACCTGCGCGGTGCGCGCGTTGGCCGCGGAATGCGTCGACCCGATCGCGGCGACCAGCACACCCACGTCGGAGTCGAGCGTGCTGACGCCCAACTCGGCGAGCCGCTCGTGCAGCACGGCCACCAGTCGGTCGTCCGCGCCGAGCACGTCGGCCTGCCGCGCGGCGACACCGCAACTCGCGATTTGCCGGGGAATGTCGATGCGGGCGTGGTAGGCGTCGGCCAGCAGGAATGGAGTCACCACGGCACGTGGCGTGAGTACGTCAGCCAGGCGCGGCGTGTTCAGCTCGCAGAACGCGACACGCACGCGGAGACCGGGCCGCATGAAGCGAATCCGATTGGCCACGGCCCGGGCATTAGCTGCCGACCGTCGATCTTCGCTGCCATGCGCGGCCAGCACCAGGGTCGTCACGACGCGTGCAACCCGCATTCAGTCTTCGACTGCCCCTGCCAGCGCCCGCTCCGGGGATCCGCACCCTCGACCACCTTCGCGGTGCAAGGGGCGCAGCCGATCGACGGGTAGCCTTCGTAGACAAGCGGATTTACCAAAACATCGTTTTCGTCGATGTAGGCCTGCATGTCGTCGTCGGTCCAGGTCGCCAGCGGGTTGATCTTCACCAGCCCGAACGCCTCGTCGAAGCTGATCAGCGCGGCGTTGGCGCGAGTCGGCGCCTCGACGCGGCGCAGGCCGGTGACCCACGCGGAGTAACCGCGCAGCGCCTTGGACAACGGGGCGACCTTGCGCAGCCGGCAGCACTCGTTGGGCTGGCGGGCGAAAAGATCCTTGCCCAGCATCTGGTCCTGCTCTGCGACGGAGTGCTCGGGCGTGACGTTGAGCACCGAGATGTCGTAGACCGCTTCGACCGCGTCACGGGTGCCAATGGTCTCCACGAAGTGATATCCGGTGTCCAAGAACATCACTGGCACACCGGGCCGCACCTTGGCCGCCATATCGACCAGCACCGCGTCCTGCATGTTGGAAGCCACCACGTAGTTGCAGGTCGCCGAGGACCGGGGCCCCCGCACACCGCCGAAGTTCTCGTCGGTCCAACGCAACAGGTCGGTGGCGCTGGCGCTCTCCAACTCCGCGGCGCCCCGCTCGGCCAGTTCGCGTAATTCCGCTTCCGTCAACCCTTTCGCCTCTCCACTCATCGCAGATCCGCCTCGTCGGCCCGCACGGCCCATGTCGCGAAGCGTTCCCCTGTATCACGCTGCTTGATGAAGTTGCGCACCACGCGGTCGATGTAATCGCCGAGCTCGTCGCTGGTGACCTTGTGCTGGCGCAGTTTTCGCCCGAAGCCACTGTCGAGGCCCAAGCTGCCGCCCAGGTGCACTTGGAATCCCTCGACCGAGCCGCCGTGGCCGTCGTCGACCATCTGGCCCTTGAAGCCGATGTCGGCAATCTGGATGCGCGCACACGAGTTGGGGCAGCCGTTGATGTTGACGGTGACTGGTACGTCGAGTTGGGAGTTGATGTCGTCGAGCCGGCGCTCCAGTTCAGGCACCAACCCCTGAGCACGTACCCGTGTCTCGGCGAACGACAGCTTGCAGTATTCAATACCGCTGCAGGCCATCAAGTTTCGGCGCCAGTACGACGGCCTCGACGGCAGTCCCAGCGCGTCCAGTCCCGCGGTCAGCTCGTGGAGCTTGTCGTCGGGAACGTCCAGGATGACCAGCTTCTGGTATGGCGTGAACCGGATCCGCTGCGACCCGGCCTGCTCGGCCAGGTCGGCCACCGCGGACAGGATGGTGCCCGACACCCGTCCGGCGATCGGTGCGACCCCAACGGCGTTCAGCCCGTTCTTCAGCCGCTGAACGCCGACATGGTCGATCGGGTGCTTGACGGGTTCAGGGGCCGGACCGTCGATGAGTTTGCGTTTGAGGTATTCGGTCTCGAGTACCTCACGGAACTTTTCAATGCCCCAGTCTTTGATGAGGAACTTCAGCCGGGCCTTGGCCCGTAGTCGTCGGTAACCGTAATCGCGGAACAGTGATGTGATGGCCTCCCAGACGTCAGGGACCTCTTCCAGCGGCACCCACGCACCAACCCGCTGGGCCAGCATCGGGTTGGTGGACAGGCCGCCGCCGACCCACAGATCCAGCCCGGGTCCGTGCTCGGGGTGGTTGACCCCGATGAACGCGATGTCGTTGATTTCATGCGCGACGTCCTGCAGACCCGAGATCGCGGTCTTGTACTTGCGCGGCAGGTTGGAGAACTCCGGATTGCCGATGTAGCGGCGGACGATCTCCTCGATGGCCCAGGTCGGATCAAGAACCTCTTCGAGTGACTCACCGGCCAGCGGTGAGCCCAGCACCACCCGCGGGCAGTCGCCGCACGCCTCGGTGGTCTGCAGCCCGACCGCGGCCAGCCGCTCCCAGATTTCGGGGACCTTCTCGATCTCGATCCAGTGGTACTGCACGTTTTCCCGGTCGGAGATGTCGGCGGTGTCCCGGGCGAACTCGGTGGAAATCTGGCCGAGCGTGCGCAGCGCCGCGGTGGACACCGCTCCGCCGTCGCACCGGACCCGCATCATGAAGTACTTGGCCTCGAGCAGGTCGATGTTTTCGTCGCCGGTCCAGGAGCCGTCGTAACCCTGTTCACGCTGGGTGTAGAGGCCTGCCCAGCGCATGCGGCCACGCAGGTCGTTCTTGTCGATGCTGTCGAAGCCGGCTTTGGAGTAGTGGTTGAGGATTCGGTCGCGGACGTTGAGCGCGTCATCGTCCTTCTTGAACTGCTCGTTGGGATTGAGTGGCTCGCGGTAGCCCAGCGCCCACTGGCCTTCGCTGCGGCCCTTGGCGGGGCGGGGGGAGGTCATTCGGCATCTCCTTTGTGGAGTAGCCGGCTTGGACCGCGCAGATCACCGGTTGCTGTCCCGGCGGCGCAGATCCCGGGCCAGCTGAAAGTACAGGTGGGGGCTCTACGACATTAAGGCAGACAGCGACAGCTGCAGACACGCTTGAAATCGATGTGCCGACGCGCCACCAACGCGATGTCGAACGGGCTGCGGTGGGCGGTGGTCACTCGGCCATTGTGCCACGGATGTCGCCAAGGGTCGCTACCAGGGTGGAATTTCTCTCATAGTGAGCAAAACTACGCAGCGACCCTGAGACGCAGCGTAAATGTGTCCGAGAGTCCGCTGCCAACGCTCTCGCGCCCGCTGCAGCCGTACCGGCGCTGGAGGTTGTGCCGCGACTCGGGGATATTGGCAGCCATGACGGTAAGTTCTGCGCCGGTCGGCTTACCCGACGTGCACCTGAGCCCGGACGGGCCGTTTGGCATCTACGTGCACGTGCCGTTCTGCTTCACCCGTTGCGGCTACTGCGACTTCAACACCTATACCCCCGCTGAATTGGGCGGGGTCAACCCCGACGCATGGTTGCAGGTGCTGCGGTCGGAGCTCGAATTAGCGGCTGCGCGGCTGGGCGCGCCGAAGGTGCAGACCGTCTTCGTCGGGGGCGGGACCCCATCGCTATTGGGGGGCGAGCGACTGGCGGCGGTGGTGCAGTCGGTGCGCGACAACTTCGAGCTGGCCGTGGGCGCCGAGGTGACCACCGAGGCCAACCCGGAGTCAGCGTGGCCGGACTTTTTCGCAGCTGCGCGCACTGCCGGCTGCACGAGGGTGTCGCTTGGTATGCAGTCAGTGTCGCCACGGGTGCTGGGCGTTTTAGACCGGATCCACACACCGAACCGGTCGGCGGCGGCGGCCCGCGAGGCGCTTGCCGAAGGATTCGAACACGTCAGCCTCGATCTCATCTATGGCACCCCCGGGGAGTCCGACGACGACTTACTGCGTTCGGTCGACACCGCGATCGACACCGGCGTCGATCACGTGTCCGCCTATGCCCTGGTCGTCGAGGACGGCACCGCGTTGGCGCGCCGTGTCCGCAGCGGCGAATTAGCCGCTCCGGACGACGACGTGCTGGCGCATCGTTACGAGCTGGTGGATGAGCGGCTGTCGGCGGCCGGCTTCGACTGGTACGAGGTGTCCAACTGGAGTCGGGCGGGTGGGCAGTGCCGACACAATCTGGGGTACTGGGACGGCGGACAGTGGTGGGGCGCCGGCCCGGGCGCGCACAGCTATATCGGTACGACGCGCTGGTGGAATGTCAAGCACCCCAACGCCTATGCGCAGATACTGGACGGCGCGAGCTTGCCGGTTGCCGGTTTCGAGCAGCTGGATGCTCAGCAACGCCACACCGAGGACGTCATGCTAGGAATCCGTTTAAGCCAAGGCCTTTCGCTGGACCTGCTCGACGACGCCGAACGCGAGCGTGCCGCTGTCGCCGTCGACGACGGCTTGCTGACGCGCGACGGCCAGCGCCTGGTGCTCACCGACCGGGGACGGCTGCTGGCCGACGGCGTCGTCCGGATGCTGCTGGGCTAAAAGGGCGGCGGATCGTAACCCGCTGCACGTTTTCGGCGCTGTTGGGCGAGTCGCTCTTCGGCGAGCCGTTGTTCGTTGATCCGTCGCTCCGAGGTGATGCGGTAACGGTGATCTTGGGCCCGCGTGCGCTTCCTTCGCGGCATCATCAATCCCTTTGTAAGTCTTGGTGGTTCAACCACCCGCGCTACCGTCAGCTCTCCCGTTGACCTGGCCAACACTGGGAAGAAGATGCTGCCGCCGGGGGTAGTCGTGTAGGTGTGGCCACTGGGCGCGGTCCACTCCACGGTGCCATCTGGTAGCTGACGATCTGCCCAGCCGCCGCACCGCGTGTAGAACGTCTTCAGCAAGTGGTGGTAACGGCAAAGCAATTTCAAATTCGATGCGTGGGTCGGACCCATCGGGAATGGCACGGTGTGGTCAAGATCGCACACTTCGGCCGGTTTGTCGCAGCCGGGGAATCGACAAGTCAAGTCCCGGCAGCGCACGAAGTCCGCCAATGCCGCCGAAGGCCGATAACCTCGCTCGGGGCCGGTCGATGGCATCACCAACGGCTTGATCTTTGCGGTTGTCGCCATGTCGCGCAGGGTGGTTGAGTCCAAGGGCCCGAACGTTTGCAGGTATCCGGGCGACTGTGAGTCGCCGCCGATCGTCGGCTGCTCGGCCAAGACATGAATCACCACGTCGGTGGCCGGGCGTCGTTGCGCTGCCGAGCAGTCTGGCGAACCGCATTGGCAGCGCATCGCCGTCAGCCCGGCAGCCAATGCGGCCAAGGCGTCCGCCCGACGTTGTTGCTTGGTTCGCGGGTCTGCCGCGCAGACCGTTTCAGCAAGCGCGTCGAGCTTCTGATCTAAAGCCACGCCGTCGGTGGCGTGCAGCTGCGCCCAGACCCCGGCCAGCCCTGCATCCGTGGGCGCGACTTCGACATAGCGATTCTCAGTGCGCTCCCGCGGCACTCGCTTGCCGGCCGGATCGAACCGCATGACCCACATGTCGATGCGCTCGAAAAGCCTGGGTCCGGAAAGCCGCATCCACTTCGGCGAGTGCCTGGCGACGGCGGCATCCAGCTTGGCGATCAAGACCGGATCCTCAACCAACTCGGTGCGAGATACGACCGCGGCCATCATCCGGAAGTCAATGAGTCCCCGCGCGAAAACCTCGGCGACGCGGGGCAGCCGCTCACGTAGGGCGATCGCATAGTGCAACCGCCCTCGGGCTCGGCCCCGGCTGATACCTAAGGCCGCGCCTACTTCGGCCACCACGTTCTCATGGCCGTCGATGGCCCAGTTCTCGCGATCGACATCGTCCTCGGGTGCACGACGCGCGTACAACTCACCGATCGCCGCCAACTCCCGCCCACACATCGCGTTCTGCTGGCGCGCCGCATCGGTGATGACGTCCACCACGCCGGCGTTGTCGACACCATCAAAGGCCGGCAAGACCTGCGGCGATGCAGCTGACTCGAACATACATTCGATTATAGTCGACCCGGGCGACAGCTTCCGGCGGTGATGGTTAGAAGCACACGACGCTACGGGCGCCGCGGCCGGCGGCCATGTCGGTGAACGCGGTCTCGACGTCGTCGAGGCCGATCCGTCGCGTCACCAACGCCTCGAGGTCGAGCAGGCCGCGACGGGCGAGCTCGGCCAACACCGGGATATCCCGCGGCGGGTCGCTGGCGCCGTACACGCTGCCCTGAATTGTCTTGCCTTCGACCATCAATGACAGCGCTGGAAACGTCACCGACTCCTCGATCCCCGCGGCGCCCACCAGCGTGAGCTTGCCGCCGCGACGGGTGGCGTCGTAGGCCGCGCGGATCGTGGCGGGCTTGCCCACGACTTCGATGCCGTGATCGACTCCAGCGCCGCCGGTGAGGTCGCGAACGGCGGTGGCCAGATCGACCTTGCTGGCATCGATCGTCTCGGTCGCGCCGTTGGCGATCGCCGCCGGAAGTTGGGCGGCCACCCGGTCCGCGGCGATGATCGGCGCCGCGCCGGCCAGCCGCGCTCCTTGGATCGCGGCCAAACCCACACCGCCGCAACCGATGACGAGCACGCTCTCGCCCGGGCGGACGGCCGCCGTGCGCATCACCGCGCCAACGCCGGTAGTGACGCCGCAGCCCAGCAGCGCGGCGTGATCGAGCGGTAGCGACTTATCGACCTGCACGACCGCCGCGGCAGGCAGCAGGGTCTGTTCGGCCAGCGACCCGACGCCCATTCCCGGCCATACCGGGCCGGCGGCGCTCTCGGCGTAAGGACCGCCATAGGCGTGGTCGTAGGCATGCACGCACAGCTGGGACTCCCCACGCAGGCAATGCGGACAGGATCGGCACGCCACGAGCCACGTCAGTACAACGTGATCGCCCGGGCCGACGCTGGTGACGTCGTCGCCCACTTCCGCGATGACTCCGGCGCCCTCGTGACCGAGCGTGCCTGGCAGCAGCATCGGGATGGACCCGTTGCGCAGTGACAGATCGCTGTGACACACGCCGCTGGCGGCCAGCTGCACTCGGACCTCGTGGCGACCGAGCGGTCGCAGCGCGAGCTCCTCCACCGCGGTGGGCTGACCGACCTCCCGCAGCACCGCCGCCCTCATGCGAACCGCTCTGTGATCCACGTCATACCGACTTACGATGGCGGGACGACCGCATCAGGTCAAGGGAGGCAAGCACGATGACCGCAACATCCGCTGAAGCATCCGCACCCCTCACGATCGGGGGCGAGCCGCGGCCCGGTGCCGGCGCCAGCTATCCGGTACACAACCCGGCCCGTCCGGCCGAGATCGTCGGGTATGCGCCGGCCGCCGATCTCGACCAACTCGACGCCGCGGTGCAGGCGGCGCGGCGGGCCGCAGCCGGATGGCGCGCGCTCGACGTCGCCGAGCGGGTCGCCGCCATCACCGCAGCCGCCACCGCCGCAGCCGCCCAACTCGCCGGCAGCGACGCTGCGCAGCTCTACACCCGCGAGCACGGCAAAGTGCTCGCGGAGGCGCGCTTCGAAATCGACACCACCCCAGCGCTGCCCGTAATCCTCGGGGCGATCGCCGAGGCGGCGCTGGCGCCCGAACATATCGACCCGCAGTCGGCCTATCCACGGCTGCAGCGCGAGCCGTACGGAGTCGCGGCGCTGGTGTTGCCGTTCAACTGGCCGCTGGCCCTGACCATGACCAAGCTGTCGTCGGCGCTGACCGCCGGCAACACCGCCGTGGTCAAGGTGCCGCCGACCTGTCCGCTGGCGGCCCTGCAGTTGGGCGCGGCGTTCGCCGCCGGGCTGCCACCCGGTGTGGTGAACATACTCGCGGGCCCGGGCAGCGAACTGGCGCAGGCACTGATCACCCACCCCGGCGTCGATGTCATCTCGTTGACCGGCGGCGTGGCCACCGGACGTGCCGTGATGGCGGCGGCGGCCCTGCGGCTGACCCCGGTGCTGCTGGAACTCGGCGGCAACGATCCGGCGATCATCGCTCCCGACATCACCGTTACCGACCAGCTCGTCGAGCGGCTGTTCACCGCGACCTACACCACCTGTGGTCAGGTGTGCATGGCGATCAAGCGGTTGTACGCGCCGGCCGACAAGGTCGACGAGCTGGCCGATGCCGTGCTGGCGCGCTGCCGGAGTGAAGTGATCGGCGACGGGCTCGCCGACGAGGTGACGCTCGGCCCGATGCACACCGCCGCCGGGCGCGACCGGGTGGTGGCGCTGCTGGCCGACGCCGCAGCCCGCGGCGCGACGGTACGTACCGCCGGCGTCCTCCGCGACGCCGACGCCGACGCCGACGGGTACTTCGTGCTGCCGACCGTCGTCAGCGATCTGGACGCCGATGCCCCGCTGGCCACCGAGGAGCAGTTCGGCCCGGTGCTGCCGATCTTCGGCTACCGGGATCTTGGCGAGGCGGTCACCGCGGCCAATGCCACCGACTTCGGTCTCACCGCGTCGATCTGGACCGGCGATGACGTGCTGGCCGACGTGATCGCCGCCCGGCTGGTGGCCGGCACGGTGAGCGTCAACTGTCACGGCATGGCCGCGCAGGACCCGCGGCTGCCGTTCGGCGGCGTCGGCCAATCGGGCCTGGGCCGTGAACTCGGGGCCGACGGCATCCGGGCGTTCACCCAGCCCCGGGCGTTCGTGCGCCAGCCAGCCCCGCAATAAGTGCGGATCTATACCCAACGCTGAGGTTTGGTGTCAGGCTAACCGGCATGACAGACACCGAAGGCTACGTCGACCAGGCGATGGCGGGTCTCGCGGAGCCGCAGCCGATGTACAAGGCGTTGCGCGAGTCGACCCCGGT